>Ga0123355_10015016_pt1 | contig 12146 bp, 9 predicted proteins | sample TergutEmb28metaG_3_FD_89872 | JGI IMG/M metagenome (GOLD analysis project Ga0123355, IMG submission 89872) | Embiratermes neotenicus P1 segment gut microbial communities from Petit-Saut dam, French Guiana - Emb289 P1 | ecosystem: Host-associated > Arthropoda: Insects > Digestive system > Gut ... | reverse complement strand
CTCGCAGAATACATCCGCAATCGCCGGTTGGTCAAAGCGGGTTCCGATTTGCAAAATGGTGATAAGGCGCTCGACGTATCGCTCCGCTATGGTTATGAATCTTCGACCGCTTTTACCCGGGCGTTCAAAACCTTTCATGGAATAACCCCGTCACAGATTGGTCAATCTGGCACTGGATTGAAAGAATTTCCACCAATGAACTTCGATATAACCGTTGAAGGAGTGGTAGAAATGTATCAGCAAGTCATCAAAGATTGGTTATTCACGAGTGAGCAAGCTACTTGTAATTTCCGGGCAGCGGGGATTTTAATTCATGACGGAAAAGTCTTTTTGCAACGCGAGAAAGATGGTGATGAATATGCTATCCCGGGTGGAACCGTGCAAATCGGCGAAACGGCAGAAGAATCAGTGATCACTGCCTACCTGAGCGAAACTGGCGTTGATATTAAAGTCGATCGCCTCGCATGGGTCGAAGAAATTTTCTGGGAATGGAACGGAAAAGCAACACAAACACTTTGTTTTCACTTTCTGATTTCAGTTAATGAGGAAGATTTAGCAAAATTCCCGCTACAGCAGTTGAAAAACGAAAATATCATCTTCGAGTGGGTTGCATTAGATAAACTAGCAGACTTAACCGTCTATCCCGAATTAGCCAAAGATAAACTACCCAATCTATCAAAACACATCGAACATTTTGTAACCGATCAACGAGAAAGCTAGCACTCGCTGGCTTTTTTATTTTGCCGAAATATGGTACAATGGATATAGCATACAGAAAGGGCGGTACCTCGCATGGAATACAAATCAATTTTCGATATTATCGGACCAATTATGGTTGGACCATCCAGTTCACATACCGCCGGCGCCCTTGAAATCGCTCGTTATGCCCGTCAAAAATTCGGTGAACAGCCTGAAAAAGTCGAAATCACATTATACAATTCATTCGCGAAGACATACAAAGGACACGGAACCGATGTTGCTCTGGTCGGCGGAATTTTGAACTTTGAAGCAGACAACCTTGAAATCCCGAATGCCATTGAAATCGCTGAAAAAGCTGGCATCGAAATTAAATTTAACACAAGTGAACGCATCGCCCAACATCCTAATACCGTTTCGCTTGTTTTAATAAAACAAAATAAACTACTTGAAGTTACTGGAACATCAATCGGGGGCGGCAGTTTCAAAATCGTAGGTGAACGCCATGTTTAAAAGTGTATCAGAACTATTAACAATTTGTGCCCGCGAAAACAAGCCAATATCAGCGGTTATGCTTGATTTCGAAGTGGCACGTGGCGAATTTTCGCGTGAAGAAATCATCGACAAAATGGTAGACAACCTTACAATTATGCGATCATCGGTTGAAAATGGTCTTAAAGGCGTTTTATCGACCACTGGCCTCACAGGTGGCGACGCAAAGCTATTAAGTGCTTATGTTGCAAAAGGGAACACGCTCAGTGGCGATCAAGTTCTATCAGCTTGTGCACGGGCGATCGCCACCAATGAGGTCAATGCAGCAATGGGGATTATTTGTGCCTCACCGACAGCCGGCTCCGCCGGTACTTTACCAGGTGTTCTTTTCAGCGTTGAAGAAAAATTACAGTTGACTGAAGAGCAAATGCTAGACTTCCTGTTCACCAGTGGCGCCTTCGGCTTAATCACCGCCAACAACGCCTTTATCGCCGGCGCAGCCGGCGGATGTCAAGCGGAAATCGGGACGTCCAGCGCAATGGCAGCTGCGGCTGCCACCGAAGCGGCGGGCGGAACCCCAGAACAATCCGCCCACGCTTTCGCAATCGCCCTCGCCAACATGCTCGGGCTCGTTTGCGACCCAGTCGCCGGCCTCGTCGAAGTTCCCTGTATCAAACGAAATGCGGCGGGGGCTAGCAACGCCCTCATCGCTGCGGACATGGCACTTGCCGGTCTTATTAGCGAAATTCCCGCTGACGAAGTTATTGCGGCCATGCATGAAGTTGGCGTGACAATGCCAATCGCCATGAAAGAAACAGCCGAAGGCGGTCTAGCTAATACCCCAACTGGTCGTGCCATCGAAAAACGTATCTTTGGTTGTCGCATATGTCCAGCTAAAACTGGTAATTGTAATTGCTAAATTGCGCTATTAAATACCGAAATAATACGAAAATTATACTAAATATATACCTCCAAGGAGCTCAAAAAATGAACCACGAAACGATTGAAAAACTGTACGACATTACCGACGAAATGGCGATGATCCTCGTTGAACACGCAAATCTCCGCTATTTAGATGCTCTATGCGCAGCGAGTGCCAATATCATGGCGATGGATGTGTTGCAAGAGGTCGAAACAGAAATAGAAATAAAGCTTTTTGTCCTTGGAAAAGAATTGGCTGAAACCGAATTTGCGGTGGAAGAGGTTCGCAAGGCGCTGCAACTTGCGCTCCTCAAGGGGATGAAAGCCGATAATGTGCCCCTTGATAATATTACGCCGGACTCGATTGGACTGCTCATTGGCCATCTGGTTGGTAAATTTTTTAAAGACTTTTCAAAACTAACAATTGCTGATTTGACCTGTGGTACCGGAAATCTATTAACTACAACTCTCAATACATTAGAGACTACTCCCGCTTCAATTTATGGTGCAGATATTGACTACCAACTGTTGCAACTGGCAAAAATGATGGCCGATATGCAGGATCATGATGTGCAGTTTTTCCACCAGTCATCAGCCCGGGCAATGGCAGTGTCACCAGTTGATGTAATTATTGGTAATCTGCCTGTTGATGGAAAAGTTGAAGCCGCCGATAAGGATTCCAAGTTGGCACAGGCAGGCTGCAATTTCTTACCGTATTTACTGGTCGAAAATCACCTGAATTATTTAACACCGGGTGGATATGCCATCTATGTAATTGGCAACGACTTCTTTTCGCAAGAACACGCTGCGAAATTCCATGAAGTTTTAACAGGTCAAACCGACATCGGCATGCTACTGCAATTACCAACCAATTTATTCAAAGACGAATCGCAACAAAAGAGCATTTTTGTGGTGCGAAAACACGGAGAGGGGCTTTCAAAAGTGCAGGAAGTATTGGTTGGAAATTTTCCCGATTTTGGAAACATTGAGGAATTTCGAGCAATGTTGACGAAAGTTGAAAAATGGGTTAAAATGAATGAGTGGTTCGGCAACGAGCTCGAACTTTAGTTCGATTGCGATTGCCGAGTCAAGGGAACTTTGCGACGTAGGAGCAATTAGTTCCTACTGACTCCAATTTCACTTAAGATTATATTAGTACAGGAGAGATTTTTCATGACAAAAATTTTAGCAATCAACGCAGGTAGTTCTTCATTAAAATTCCAATTATTAGCGATGCCAAGCGAAGAAGTTTTAGCAGTTGGTCTCATCGAACGAGTAGGCCTTGCCGACGGAATTTTCAAAATCGAATTCGGTGACGAAGAAATAAAAACCGTTACCGATATTCCAAATCACGCTGTTGCGGTTGAATTAACAATGAATGCATTAATCGACAATAATATTATCGCCAGCTTTGATGAAATTTCAGGCGTTGGTCATCGTGTTGTTCACGGTGGTGAAATCTTTAATAAATCGGTCGTAATCACACCTGAAACATTAGCAACAATCGAAAGTTTAGCAGAATTAGCACCGTTACACCAACCAGCTAATATCACTGGTGTCAAAGCTTTCCAAGAAAAATTACCAAACGCAATTGCCGTCGCCGTATTTGATACTGCGTTCCACCAAACAATGCCAGAAGTTTCTTACTTATATCCAATCAAGCACGACCTTTATACAAACCACAGTGTTCGTAAATATGGTTTCCACGGAACTTCACACCAATTCGTGTCTGAGCGAGCGGTTGATTTACTAGGAATGCCAGTTGAAGATACCCGTGTTATTACAGTTCACATCGGTAACGGTGGTTCATTATCAGCGGTTAAAGGTGGAAAATCAGTTGATACGTCAATGGGCTTCACGCCGTTAGCGGGAATTATGATGGGAACACGTTCTGGTGACATCGATCCAGCAATCATTCCTTATATCATGGAAAAAGAAGGAATCGACGTAAACGCAGCAGTTGATATTTTAAACAAAAAATCAGGACTAGCAGGCGTTTCAGGTTTAACTTCAGATATGCGTGACATCGAAGCCGGCATCAAAGATGGTAACCCACTGGCGAAAGTTGCCTTCGATCTGTTTATCAAGCGTGTAACAGACTACATCGGGTCATATTTAGTAACGCTTGGTGGCGCTGATGCAATCGTCTTCACCGCCGGAATCGGTGAAAATGGGTCATTGGTTCGGGATGCGATTATGGAAAAATTAGCCTTCTTAGGCGTTCAAATTGACCCAGAAAACAACGCAACCCGCGGAAAAGAACTTTTAGTTTCGACCGCTGACTCAAAAATCAAATGCTTCGTCATCCCGACCAACGAAGAAATCATGATTGCAAGAGATACAGCAGCATTTTTATAGAAATTGTAAATTCTCTTACTCGTTTTGGTAGTAAGGGAATTTTTCATCACTGAAACCCGATGTAAAGACATTTTGACACGCAATTTCGCATGATGTAAAGGTGCTTTGATGGAAAAACAGCTCAAGCTAACCTATAATAATTTCAGGAGGACAAGTTAATGAATATCAGCAAAATAATTAAAGAGCAACGGTCACTCGTGAATTTATCACAGGAAGAATTAGCAGAGAAAGTCTATGTGTCACGGCAAACGATTTCCAGTTGGGAGAATGGAAAATCATATCCTGATGTCCATAGTTTGGTGCTGCTTTCTAAAACCTTTGAAATCACAATCGACGAGTTGGTCAAAGGAGATGTGAAAGAAATGGCAAAAATTATTGAACAAAGCGACATCACTGAGCTGAAAAAGTATAACGTTTTAATGATAATTGGAATTATACTAACCGGAATTATCCTCTCAACATCGATTTATCTAGGGTCGATTATCGGCATTGTCATTAGTGTAGTATTACTTATTTCATCATCGTATTTTGGATACAAAGTTGATAAAATCAAGCGGCAATATGATATCCAAACTTACCGTGAAATTGTCGCTTTCACTAAAGGTGAGACCCTTGATGAGATTTCAAAAATCAGAGAATCAGGCAAAAGAACTTATCAAGTAGCTATTTTGACGATTGCATGGATGATACTCGGGGTTATCACTTCAATCCTCATTTTTCAGCTTTTGCAATGGATACGATAAAAAATTGGAGGTCATCTTATGTCAGCTAGTGGTGCAATTGTAGGAGCAATGATGGGAATGCATTTCGGAGCACAAGCGCAAGCGCAAAAAGACTACATACAATACTTAAAGAAAGCAAAGGCAATCAGTCCAGCGACAGCAAAATCATTATCAGAAGTCAAATTTTCTCGTTGTACAAAAGGGTTCGAATGCGAATATCCGAAAGCGCTCGAACATCTTTTGAAACGTGGTAAAATAATTAAAACAGGTGAAAAATATTACATCACATAAAAATAGTTAAAAAAATCACTACCACAACATTCCAGACGGATTGGGTAGTGATTTTTGTTCTATAATTCTTTAATTTTCTCAATCGTTTTGGTAATCCACGCAAGGGCACCCATGTAACGATAACCTTTAAAGCCAGCGGTAGTTAAAATGTCCGTAATCTCATCTTGAGTAATACTAAGGTCGACTATGTCAGAAATTTTAGTACCTTCAGCGGTGATTTCTTGAATAAAATCCCAGTAAGTTCCTGCATAACCGAACGTCGTGGAGTATAAACCGACATCAATTAAAGCCAATTCAACCAATTCTTCAGTATCTTCATAAAACAGACTACGTCCGTTGTCATATAACGGATAAAATGATTCTTCACTACCACTCACCTTAATTGCAAGATTAGACAGATGACGATCATCTTGACGAGTGATGAAGTCTAAAACAATCATCTGTACAATACTATCACGGTACTGTGGTCTAACATTAACCAAGTTTTGATATTCATTATCGCTACGCGCTCCGTCGAATAGGCGTCGGAAATGGACAATATATTCTTCTCTAAAATCGTATAAAAACGTTGAAAACATTGTTTTATCATCAACCCGATGAGCGGGGCAGCAAGCGACACCTAGTCGTTTTGCTAGTAGATAAACAGCAATTTCTGACTCCACATCGGTCATTAGCGGGCTAATTCGTTGTTTATAAATTCCATATTGTTCGTTAAAAACCCCATATCGCTTAATATTATATCCCTCGGGAGTATCAATACTATCACCAATGGCATCAAATTTTTGATAGAATACCGACTCGAAAACATCGCTAATGATATCGTTAAGTTTTTCGTTTTCGGATTCGGAAATCCATAGTAAATCATTAGGGTGGACTCCGCGGGTAAACTTTGCGATTTTAATCGGGTCGTAATATGATAATCCACACCTAAACAAAATTTTCTCAATGTCACGCCGGTCGCGACTGACAACCCGACCGGTTAAAAATTCCCCAAATTCATCTGCTGTCCACGTTGTTCTTCCATGAGTATACATCTTGACAACTTCATTGAAATTAGGTTGCACAAACTGAACCGAGTAACTTTCATCGATTTTACCGATTACTGAATCGTCCCACATTAAAAATCTCACGAAAACACACCTCCACCCCGATACTTTATTAATAACAACATTTTAACACAATTTCAAATAAATTTCTAGCAGAGACCTTCATTTTGTGATATAATTTTAATTATCTAGTTTTGGTGGAGGTCATATTAATGGCAGAAAATTATGTAGCGTCGTTGTACAAGCAGATTGAGCAAAATTTGAATGTGAAGTCGAAGCAAATTGAGTCGGTTTTGGGCATGTTGAAAGAGGGCTCAACGGTCCCATTTATTGCCCGTTATCGGAAGGAGCAAACTGGTGGGCTCGATGAGGATCAAATCCGTGAAATCAGCAAGGCTTATGAATATGGGGTCAATCTTGAGGAGCGAAAACTTGATGTGCACCGTTTAATTTCTGAAAAAGGAATGATGACGCCAGAAATTGAAGCTGCGATTAAGGTTGCCCAGAAGTTAACAGAAGTGGAAGATATCTATCGACCGTTTAAAGAGAAAAAGAAAACGCGGGCGACCGAAGCGAAGCGAAAAGGGCTTGAACCGTTAGCGATGTTCTTATTAGAATATGGCAATGATGATGTTTTAGCAAAAGCGGCTGAGTTCGTCGGTGAAGAAGTTGCCACCACGGAAGATGCGTTGGCAGGGGCGATGGATATTGTCGCAGAAATGGTTGCCGATGATCCAGAATACCGCAAATTTGTCCGCGCACGAACCTTTAATAAAGGTGTTTTAGTAACAAAAGTTAAAGACGAATCGCTCGACGAAAAGGCGGTTTACAAGCAATACTACGAATATGAATCGCCAATCGAAAAGGTGGCGAATCACCAAGTGCTCGCTATGAATCGAGCCGAAGCAGCAAAGGTTATCCGGGTTGGAATTGTTGCGGAAGAAGAATTTATCGTTGGACGCTTAAAAGCCAAATTCATTCCAGAAAATTTTGGAACGACTGGTGAGTATGTAGGTTTAGCGGTTGAAGATGGGTATAAGCGGTTAATTAAACCCTCAATCGAACGGGAAATTCGCACCGAACTCAAGGAGAAAGCGGAAACGGGTGCGATCCATATTTTCTCGGAGAATTTACGCCAATTACTCTTACAACCACCAATGAAGGACCGCGTGGTATTAGGGGTCGATCCAGCATTTAGAACCGGTTGTAAATTAGCCGTCGTAAGTGCAACGGGAGCGGTCCTTGAAATCGGAGTTATCTATCCGCACGAAGCTTCAATCGGCGCAAAACCAAATCCAGAAAAAGTTTTAGCAGCGAAAAAGAAAGTCGAGCAGATGATCAAGAAGCACAACGTTGAAATCGTGTCAATCGGTAACGGAACTGCTAGCCGCGAGACAGAAGCCTTTATCGCCGAAGTTCTGCGTGGCATTGACGCCGATGTGAAATATGTTATCACCAACGAAGCGGGCGCATCGGTCTACTCTGCCGGTGCTGTTGCTCAAAAAGAATTCCCGGATTTCGCAGTCGAAGAACGGTCAGCCGTATCAATTGCCCGCCGATTACAAGACCCGCTCGCGGAACTCGTTAAAATTGACCCGAAATCAATCGGCGTCGGGCAATATCAACATGACGTTAACGCAAAAGCCCTCGATGAATCGCTTGATTTCGTCGTTGAAACAGCCGTTAACCGGGTTGGTGTCAACTTGAATACCGCTTCGGCGTCACTTCTAACTCACGTTGCAGGTCTAAATGCAGCAATCGCCGATAACGTGGTCGCATATCGTAATGAAATCGGAAAATTTACGAATCGCAAGCAAGTGGCAAAGGTTAAGCGTCTTGGGGCGAAAACCTACGAGCAGGCCATCGGCTTCTTACGAATTCCTGATGGTGATAATCCACTTGATATTACGCCAATTCACCCAGAAAGTTATGGTATAGCAAAACAAGTAATGGGAAGCCTAGAAGTAACTGTTGCCGATTTAGGCAGCGAAGCGATGAAGTCAGCCGTCGAAGGGGCAAATGCGAAAAATCTTGCCGCTGAACTCGGTACGGATGAATTTACTGTTGCCGACGTCTTGTCAGCACTGGTTAGTCCAAATCGCGATCTTCGTGATGAACTCGACGCGCCGTTGCTCCGTAGCGATGTATTGAAACTCGAGGATATCGCCCCAGGGATGGAACTCGAAGGAACTGTCCGTAATATTGTCGATTTCGGCGCCTTTGTCGATTGTGGACTGAAAAATGACGGATTAGTCCACCTGTCACAACTGAAAAAAGGCTTTGTAAAACATCCGCTCGACGTAGTCAGTGTCGGCGATGTCGTGACAGTTTGGGTCAAAGAAGTCGATATGAAACGTGACAGATTAGCCCTGACAATGATACAACCAATTCAAAAGTAGGTGATTCATATGGAAAACGAAAATTTAGATGAATTTTTAGCCTCAGCGGAAAAACAAAATTCGCCACAGCCACGACCAGTCGAAACTGAACCTTTAAGAAATCGAAATACCAATTGGCTCGCAATTATTGCAGTCGCAATTTTCTTCTTTACTGTGGGCATTATTACGAGCTATGCAATTTTTGACATTGGTAATTCTAGTAATCGACCAATTCAATCGCAAGAAGATGATTTTAATGAATTCTTCCGCGTTTTACACGAACTCGAAAATAACCATTACTTTTTCGACCCTAATCGCGACCTAATTCGCGGTGCTATCGACGGGATGATTGCGGCAACGGGTGATTCTTATACGAATTTTTTCAACCGTTCAGATTTTGACAATGCGATGAGTCATCTTCAAATCAGCTTTTATGGAATCGGCGCAGAAGTAACCACAATTAACGGCGCAGCAACAATTGTCACCCCAATGCTCGGGTCACCTGCTGAAGCTGCTGGCGTCCTGCCAGGTGATGTTGTCCTAAGCGTTGATGGTTACGACGTCCGTGACTACAACCTTAATGCAGTTATCAATCGCATCCGTGGTGAATATGGTACAAATGTAACGCTCGGAATTCTCCGTAGCGGGACTGATTTAATTGATATTGTCGTAACTCGTGGACGAATTGTTAACGAAACTGTTACAACTGACATTCTTGAGCTAGACGGTCAAAGCATTGGCTTATTAAGGGTTTCAACCTTTGGCGCCGCTACATTACAAGACTTCCGGGCTGGAATTGGTGAATTAGAAACTGCTAGTATTGACGGGCTAATCATCGATCTTCGCAATAATTCGGGTGGATATTTAAATGCGGTAATCGGAATGATCAGTTATCTACTACCTAGCGGTGTCCCAATAACATCGGTAGTTGATCGAGATGGATATGCAACAGTTCATTCAACCCGTGGCGCAGGTTATAACCGCCTTGACGTCCCGATTGTTACCTTAATCAATGGTGGAAGTGCCTCTGCATCAGAAATTTTTGCCGCAGCAATGATTGAAGCCGGCGGTTTTGAAGTCGTTGGAACAACATCTTTTGGAAAAGGTTCAGTTCAAACATCTCGACCAGTAAGCGAAGATGGCGTTCTTCAACTAACAATCCAAGCATTCTTCTCGCCAGATGGAAATCCAATTGATGGATATGGCGTTACACCAACAATCTACGTTGAAGCATCAGAATTCTTACGAATCTTACAAATTAACCTTGGCGGCGAAGACGCCTTAGTATATGACATGGTTCACTCTGGTGTGAGAAGTGCTCAACAAACTTTAGATGCTTTAGGATTTAGTGTCGACCGTACTGACGGGTATTTTGACTCAAGCACCGTTCAAGCATTAGAATTATTCCAAGCTGAAAATAACCTACCAGTGACAGGCGAAATTGGACCAGCAGATGCTACTGCCTTATCAATGGCACTACGTGCTTTAGCAAGAAATCCAGAACATGATGTACAGATTCAAGCAGCATTAGATGTATTTAGAAGATAATAAAACAGCTAAAAATGAGCATTTTCGATGAATTTGCTCATTTTTCAATTGTGAAAACAGTATCATCTTGCTATTACACGGCCTCTCCGCTATAATGGAACAGTTGGAGTTAAACGCAATCCATTTTTGCTTGCGAGCTTAGCGTTAGGAACTTCAACCGGATTTCAGCTTTCAGTTGAAGTAACAAAACGTTAAGAAAAGAGGAGTATTAAAATGGAAGAAAATTTTGAACAAGAAATCAGCTTTAGCGATTTAGGCTTATCGGAGTCAACGCTAAAGTCAATCGAAGAAATCGGATACAAGGTGCCATCACCAATTCAAGCACAAGCAATCCCTATCGTGATGGCTGGTACGGATGTTGTCGGTCAAGCCCAAACGGGAACTGGAAAGACAGCTGCATTTATGTTGCCAATTCTAGAGAAAATCAACCCACATAGCCGCACGGTCCAAGCATTAGTCTTATGTCCAACGCGCGAATTAGCAGTCCAGGTACATGACGAAGCGAAGAAATTTGCTAAGAACAACCGTAATATCAATATCGTATCAATTTATGGTGGTCAATCATATGACCCACAAATTCGTGCCCTGAAAAAAGGTGTCCAAATCGTTGTTGGAACACCGGGTCGCGTAATGGATCACATGAAACGCAAGACGTTAAAGTTAGATAACCTGAAATTCATGGTCCTTGACGAAGCCGACGAAATGTTAAACATGGGCTTCAAAGACGATATCGAAACAATCCTAACAGACACACCGGAAGAACGTCAGACGGTACTATTCTCGGCCACAATGCCGCCAGAAATTCTGAAAATCGCAAGAACACATCAGAAAAATCCTGAAGTCATCAAAATCGCCGCAAAAGAATTATCAAACCGCGATATCAACCAATATTACATCGAAGTTAAGTCGAAAGACCGGATGCAAGCGATGATTCGTTGTATCGATGCAATGGGCATCCAGTCGTCAATCGTCTTTACGAACACGAAGCGCGAAGTTGACGAATTAGTATCAAAACTACAATCAGAAGGTTATGTCGCAGAGGGTCTCCACGGTGACTTAAAGCAGGTTCAACGTGACCGTGTCATGCATGCTTTTCGTCGTAAAAAAGTTAATATCCTTGTTGCAACCGACATCGCCGCTCGTGGAATTGACGTCAACAATATCGAAGCAGTCTTCAACTTCGATATCCCTTTAAACGAAGAAAACTACGTGCATCGGATTGGTCGCACGGGTCGTGCAGGGGAATCAGGAATTTCAATTACTTTTGTTTTCGGTCGTGACATGTTCAAATTACGTCGCATCGAAAATTACACGAAATCAAAAATGGAAAAAATGCCGTTACCAAACGCAGACGACATCAAAAACCAAAGAATTCAAAAATTTATTGGTGAATTGACCGCTAATATCGAAGCTTCTGACTTCTCAAAAGAGCACGAAATCCTCGGAAATCTCGTTGACAATGGTCACAGCTTAGTGGATATCGCGGCTTCGCTCCTTAATATGCAAGTAGGCGGCCTCGAGAAGAAATACGCACCAATCGAAGAAGTTTCAAGCTTTGAGCGCGGTGGTGGACGCCAAGAACGTGGCGGTGACCGTCGTGGCGGTAGAAATGAACGCGGTGGACGTAACGACCGTGCAGACCGAGGCGATAGAAGGGAGCGTGACAGCACACCGCGCAGCAACGAAGTCCGTTT
>Ga0123355_10015014_pt1 | contig 12147 bp, 10 predicted proteins | sample TergutEmb28metaG_3_FD_89872 | JGI IMG/M metagenome (GOLD analysis project Ga0123355, IMG submission 89872) | Embiratermes neotenicus P1 segment gut microbial communities from Petit-Saut dam, French Guiana - Emb289 P1 | ecosystem: Host-associated > Arthropoda: Insects > Digestive system > Gut ... | reverse complement strand
TCCTTCATCGCATTCCGGACATACTGGCTTGTCATTTTCTATCGTGTTCAATATTTCAGCCAGCCCGTTTTGCATGTCCTTACGACCAGCGGCTATTATCCCCATCTCAATTGATTCAAATGGCATTTTTATCCCTTGCTCTTTGGCGTACGTAACAAATTATCTACTTCCCGGCTTGATTCCTGAGCGAGTCTTGCGGATAGACCCTTTTCCCCAGACAGTAGCAATTCTATATCGACACCTGGGTTTTCTATTTTATACTGCTCTATGGCTTTGTTTGCTGCTTCGTTTGCATCTTCTATTATTGTTAAAACATCGTTAATTGTTATTTTCATGGTCAGTGCCCTCCTGTTCGATACACACATTTCTGACCATAATAATAATTCATTCAACGATTGGTGTCCAGCAAACTTGCGGAAATGTGGAAACATATTTCGAATTAATGTTCTCACAAAACACAGTGGTGGAATATTAGGCTTAGCAGGGGATAACCCTACGAAAAAATGGACTTATTCTACCACACTCTGTCAACCCCAAAAAATGTGATGCACCCTTTGTTACTCTAACAAGCTTACGTGAAAATCCACTTTTTCGCCATTAATAAAAATTTCTAATTTGGCTACTTCAGTATTCTGTGCCCTTATGCTAGACAATTCATATCCAGAAAAATAGTTAATATTTCGGCCAAAATAGCGACTATATAGAAATTCGTCAAGATCGTCAAAACCATGATCATAGTTTTGCCAAAAATGTGACTCATAATAGAAATCATACAGAACATCTTCCAAATGTTCGTGCGTACCTTTTGTTTGATAAAACACACTGAATGTAGAATTCACGAGTTCAGCTCTGACCAATAAGTGCTCAATATCATCATTTTCAAAACTGTTGATATAAATAAATGCACCAAATACATCATTTGGCAATTCTTGACCTTCAGGTCTGGCTGAAGCGAAGAAAAACTGATCAACCCTTTCCCGAGACAGTTTCAATACAAAAACTCCTTTTCCAGAAGCATCACATTCAGCCATCCATTCGATTACTTCAGGATGAGTATCTTGAGAATTAATATTGGAACTTATGCCATGAGAACTAGAACGTACAAAAAACATTGAAATAAATAAAAATAATAATTTACCAACATAAATTAACAAAATAGAAATTATAATCATTTTAATCTTTTTTTTGTGTTTACTCAATTTTACTTTCCTTTCCTCCCAAAACGGCACTCGATTGGCTGAACTATTTATCAGTTTGTTTTAGCTCTATTATTCTGATGTTTTGTCTTCTTTAGACCTGATTATGTGTTTGGTTATGCTGAGATCTTTAATTGGATGTCTTTTTATGAACTCACTCGTCTTTTTGAGAGGATTGTTGATCATAAATACTGGGGTATCCTGGATAATGTTAAACCTTCACTTATAATCTGGCTTGGTATGTTGCATAAGCACGGATTATCATTGAATAAAACGCAACCTAACTGCGCAGGTAGTATTCAATAATGGATTAGTCAAGAATTTTCTGTAATGGCTGACCACAATCCCTGCAAAATGCCGGAAACCTGCATTTGTGGGAGTGGCATTCTGCCGCTGGGGTTGAATCATTAAGTTACTGCGATTGAAGAGTCGCTGTTACTCTAAGAAACTTACATGAAAATCCACTTTTTCGCCATTAGTTAGTAAAAATTTCTAGATTGGTTATTCTAGAACCCAATGCCCTTATGTCAAACAATTCATACCCTGGAAAATAATCAGAGTTTTGCGAATGTTCGTCTATGCCTATAGTTTTGTAAAACTCATTTCATGCAAGACAAACAATAAAGTTTTATTATAAAAATCCGCGTGATTCAGACAATTCAGGGGATAAAGTTTTTAATTCCACTTCAAAACATCCTTAGAATAGAAGCGAAGCATTGTCGCGAAAAGAGTATGGATTATCACTACCCAAAATTTTTGCTCTATGAGGCACTTTTCTGGTTCTATTAAACTTTGCTTGTACAAATCGGCTGATTTTTATGAAACATTGTTGCCCGTCTATATCTGGTGCCCACTCTTCGATTTAGTGGAAAGATACATCTTTTGCTATCTCATCTTCGCAATATGACCGACCCATAATTCTTGTTGCTTGCTTATTATTATCATGTCTATCACTTTTTAACCAAGGCAATATTGTGTTTGTTGTAATGGGGGCTACCTGAAACACCCTTGCTACTATGTATGTGGGTAAACTTATCATAATATTTTTTGTGTTTGCAACTCATACATCATAGCCTGTTTTTGCGATTGTATTCCTTATAGCACTTGTTTCTCAATTCTCATTTCAAAAACACCCCCCACAAACCGCTTATTCATACAGCTTGTGGGGGGCGACTCGATTTTCTTATCTTTTACGAGCTTCTTTTGACCATAATATCATTGATAGCGCATAGTTTCACGTTTCACGATTGCCCCTGTAGGAACTGTTTTTAGCCCCATGTACGTGGGAGACTTCCCATTAAATCTAGTGATTGCCAGCTCCAAGAATTGCCATTACCATACACATTTATTCTTTGAGCGAGAATAAACCATGCAGGTAACACTGTTGAATTTACTCTAAAATAAGAAACAAGACCAGATCTAGGATGGTTTGGAGTGCTCGGCAATCGCCTGCAAAATCCTTCTGTGTTGACATTCATTAAATCAGAAGATCTAAATTGAGCAGCTGATAAGTGAGTCACTCTCCCGTTTGCAATTTCCCAAGTTACTTCCGTACCGGCTGACCAACCGAAACCATAGGCTGAAAATCGATCAGTCTCAGTTGTAGACAAAGAGCTCCGTTCAAGTAAAGAATCTGATTGATTCACATTGGTAGCATGACTTCTTTCAGGCACATAGAATTTTAGAAATTCAGACAATTGGTCTGGAGTATCAAAATAATTTCGAATGTTTTCATGGGAAAGAAGATATTTGCTCCAACCGAAATTACTGTTGAAATCAGTTGCTGCCAAAAACAATTCGTTTGAAGAGCCACCATCCCACTCAATTGTTACATGTGGCAATGCTTCTTGAAGTTCGTTGACTTGCTCATGAGTTATTGGATTTTGCCACAAATACAAATGTTCTAAGTTTGTTAACGACATCAAAGGAGAAATGTCACTAATATTATTATTTACTAGCCATAATTCTCTAAGATTTACCAATCTTGCCAATGGATTCACATCATCAATTATGTTACTGTCCAACCATAAACCCTCCAAGTGGGTAAAGCGAATCAAGGGTGAAATATCTCTTATTAAGTTACCGTCAAAATTTAACGCTTTAACATTTCGTGGAATTCCTTCTGACGATACTATTTCAGAAAGACGTTCATCTGTTATTTCTTGACTGATAATCATTATAAGTCTACCGTACGTGCTGTTATCTGGATCACCCTCATCTTCTGGCTGAGGAATATTCGGTATAGTAACTTCCTCAATATCATAAAAAAGGTTTGTCCATATTTTGGGGCTGTTCGGCAAGTTAGCGATCGCTTCAGCAAAAGTGTATGTATTTAAGCCATTCGAAATATTATAACTAGAAGGTTGGTTTCGAATGTGTAAGTTATTAAAATGTACCCTTCGACCCGCAGGAAAAAATATCCTCTGAATAGAGTTTCCAGACAGTTGCATTCTTGAGGTAGACCCAGATTCTATGAGGCCCTCATTGCAATCTGCCTGAATATAGTCCCCCTTCAAATCTAGTAAACCGCCTGCATTGTTTGTTACACTAGACACTCTATTTGTTCCCAAGCCATTATAAAGATTCCCACGTATAGATAATCTTGATGTCGGATTTCCCAACCTTAAGCCGTTATGTACATACACATCACCATTTACTATGACTGTACTTTCATGACCTATTAGAGTATTATTCAATGAGATAAAATCGCCGCCAATATATGCATTCCCATTTTGGATTTCACGCAGATTTTCCAAAGAACCCATAAACCGTGCTGTATTCCAATTTGGATGCAAAAATGTTATTGAGGAATCGCCGTAAAATATTGCGTCTTCTGCGAGCCAAACAGCGTGAATTGGTGTATCCAAATACACTCTACGTGACGCGTTTGCGCCGGATACCCCTCGCAAAATTGCATTGGAATCATGACGATCGAAGGAAACGCGATGCTCACTTCCGGCAAAAACCAGAGTAAATGAATCCATAGGAGCGAATCTTGTATCAATTCCTATTTGAGAAAAATTTCCATGAAGCTCCATTACAGCACTACTGGAAAAAAATCCTGCGGTTGATTGTGTATAAAAATTTCCAAGTACTGTTACTTTTCTCCCAGGATTCATGCTAAGGGCACCAGTTGTTATGCCATGTGTACCATCTTCGTTTTTGGCCTGATGCCGCAGATCTTGTTTTATAGTAATGTCAACCTGCGAAGTTACAATCCCATTGGTCGCATAGAAACTCCCATTTACAACCAATTCCGACTGAATGCCTCCAGCAGTCCTAGCAACGAAGTCTCCATTGATAGTAACTGTATATCTGCTGTATCTTATGGTACGAATTGTAACATTTTCACCGAAAATTGTAGCATCCTCGGTTGGTATTACTTGCCAAACAGGAGTGTCAAAGTGAACCATACGTGACTCGTTTGCACCTGATATACTATATAACGTTGCATTGATGTCAAATCGATCGAATGAAACCCTTTGTTCCTCTCCAGAAAATGCAACAATGAAACCATCCATACCCCTAAAAAATGTGTTTGTGCCTATCTGATAAAAGCTTCCATATAACTCTAGGATTGCTCCTGAGTTCCCAACATTTGTACTATTTGTGCTCTGAGTATAAAAGTTGCCCAACACTGTGACTCTACTGTTTGAAGAAATATTCATTCGGCCATTGGTCTCTGTAAAAGAACCATCTACGTTTCTTGACTGCATACGTAAATCACCCTCAACGTAAACGTCGGCATTGTTGATTGCTAAAAAACCACTATTTTCGATATTTAATGTACCTAAAACAACTAGATTAGCGTTGCTTACGTTCACGTTAGAGTTAATTGTCAAATTTCCCATATAAAGCACATTTCTGTTAAAAAACGTCGTTGCTGAAGTGATTATAGTGTCGTCTGTTATGATCTCATGGAAGTCTATATCTGGGATAATCCCGAAAGCGCCACTAATATGTATTCCAAAATCATGGTGTTCATAATTTACGAGTTCTTCGGGCTCTTCGGGCTCTACTTCTTCATATATGTAAATATCAAGTTCTTCGAGCTGCGATTCTTCAGTTATGTCATTAGAGGGTCCTTCAAATTGTGAATTTTCTATTTGATAATTAACGATTTCTGAGATTTGCGAATCCTCAATCTCTGACAATTCTTCACGTGCATCTTCGAGTTCATTTGTGCTTATAAACTCTATATTATTGCCATAAACTGCCGGATATGTTGCAATAAAATTCGAGCTAGCTGCGAATACTTGGATTGAGGCTAGCAATACTACAATGGTTGTAAGCATAAAACTTTTCTTTTTCATAACAATCTCCCCTTCTTCGAAGTAAGCAATATATACTGGTATAAAAGAGCAGTGAATTCGAGCAAAGACATTTGTCATATTTTGCTGATTTTATTATATATTGTGACATTTTATACAAATCAAATTGTCATACCTCCTTTTTCATGTTATCGTTTGTAAAATGTTCTACACTTTATGATCTACTGACATCATTCTAGCAATGAATTTGGCAGAAGTCAACCTCTTATTTAATCAGTGATCTGTTCTGTATTATAAATTATAAACAAATGATTAGGCAAAAACTGACAACCCGATAGGAAGGGTGTTCAAGCTTTATTTTTGTATGAAAAGAGGGACGAGGCCAATGTTTGACATGCGATTTTAGGTATAGTCCTCTGCCAAGCCGATTCCTTACATCCAGTTTCAAAGGCAACGGACTGAGATTTGTGATATGGGATGCTGGTCATTCTTTGAGCCCGAAGGGCTAGTTTTGGCCAGATTCACTTCAATTTCTCAGCCAGTCGCCGATCCCTCACTTTCAAAGATAGATGCTTATTGCACTTACGCTTTATTCATCATGTGTAACTGCTCAGAACCCTAAGGCATCCAATTCACAAAATCTCAATTAAAACCAGCAAACAGCATTATTTTCACAAAATACCCTTTACATACCAAAACCTGACAGTTATAATCATTCCCAAAGAATAATCAGGGTAGGGTATACAAAATGGAGAAAATAACAATTGAAGAGCATAATGCCATAGTAAACGAGCTAATAGAAAAGCATAATGCCGAGAGAGCGAAAGATAAGGCCACCATATCCGCCTTAACCGAGGAAATCGCTTTATTAAGGGAAGAGTCAGATATATTAAAAAAGACTGTCGCTGCGTTGACTGCCAAATTAGAAGAGCTTGAAGCCGAAATGAAAAAGAACAGCAAAAACTCCAGCAAGCCACCATCATCAGACAGCGCGAAAAAAGTGAAAGCAACTCAAAGCCTGAGGGTGAAAACTGGCCGGGCTACAGGGGGACAAAAAGGTCACCCGGGTGCAAACCTCAAACTGAAAGACCAGCCTGATGAAATAGTTGTCCTACAAGTGAAGGATGCCTGCGAGTGCGGCGGCAAGATCCAAGCGGATGCTGGCATTGTAGAAAAACGGCAATTGACTGACATAGAGCCGAGTAAAGTAATAACAATCGAGTATCGTGCAGAAGAAGGCAAATGCGAAATTTGTAGTAAAGTACATAAAGCCAGTTTTCCGGAAGGTGTGAATGCGGCAGCAGTATATGGCCCTGGTATAAAAGCAGTACTTGCATACATGACAAACTACCAGCACTTGCCTTTGGAGCGAGCTGCTGAATTTGCCAAAGAAATATATGGGATAGACATATCCCAAGGCACAATAATAAGAGCCAGCAAAGAGGTCTTTAATCAACTGGGAGAAGTTGACCTTTTGATAAAGGACGAAATAATAAACAGTGATGTTGCGGGATTTGATGAATCCGGCATGCGTGTCGCTGGAAGCCTAAATTGGCTACACTGCGCCGCCACAAAAAATGCTGTTTATTATACGATACATAAAAAACGAGGCAAAGAGGGCATAGATGCTGCTGGTATACTGCCGAATTTCAAAGGCACGGCGATACATGATCACTGTTACCCAATCTTAAATAATACCCGAACCTTATTCTTTATATCGAAGAATCGAGGATAGTAACAAGAAAAAGGTTCGGATAAAAATTATTTTGATATTGAACGGACGCCGCAAATAGAAGCCAAACTACCATCAGCAGAACGCCATTTCTTGGGTTCGGTTTTATCATTCTCATCTTCGAGGGTCGCTAATGCCTTTGCCTCCTGCTCGGTAGTAATGTCTAAATAGACCATAGTTGTCTGAAGTTGTTCATGTCCAAGAAGGAAGGATATTTGCACAATATTCATGCCGCCTTCGAGCCAGTGGGAAGATTTGGCATGTCTAAGTTTATGAGCATGAATTCTAGCGGGAACTTCATCACAATGTAGCCGTGCCGTTTTCGCATGTTTGCGAAGCTGTTTGTTAACAGCATTTTGGCACATCTGCCCAGTAGGACCTACATTTCTTGAATAGAATACAATGGACGACGGATTCGGTTTGGCTCCATGGGCTTCCTTGATATAAGCCCTAATATGAGCGGTCGCTTTAGGCAGTAGATACAGCGTTCGGATTTTACCGTTTTTACCGATTACCGTTATATTCGGCTTATTCATATCCAGGTGCAATTGTTCAATCGTCATGGACAATATTTCGTCTATTCGGGCGGCAGTGCTGTACATGACAACCATCAAGGCGATGTCCCTGCGACCTGTCTTTGTTGACGAATCTGGAGCTTCTAACAAAGCAGCTACAGCTTTCTTACTCATGCCGGTTACCTTTTTTGCGTACACCTTTTTCCTATCTATCTGCGATGCAGCCTGTGATAAATGAAGATAGGTAACATCCTTGCGTCCAAGATATTTAAGGAACGTCCTAAGCGAAGCCAGCCTGCAATTGCAAGTCTCCGGACTACACGAACGGCTTTCCAACAGCCAAACGAGCCACTCTTCAATATTAGCCGTGCCAAAGCAGTATCCATTGAGATTACTTGAGTTTATGCCCTTTTCCATTTCAAGAAAACCGATATATAAACTAAGCGCATCACTGTAAGCTTTCAATGTGTGTACGCTTCTGGTCTTTTGTGAGGGTGCATATTCATTCAGAAAAGTGTTAATATGCTTCGCCAGTGCAATGGACTCGTCAGTAGCTCTCATAGTCCACCTCGGGGATGATTTCGCCCTCGTTGGTTTGGGCTTCAATTATATTAGCCAAGCCTGGAACCAACGAATAGTAATATTTCGTGCTTTCCAAGTGACTATGCCCCATACTTTTGCTAAGATAGAGTAGTTTTGCGTTGATATCGAACCCTACGTCCGTCCAACCATTGATGTTCTCAATGGCATAATTATGGCGCAGTTCATACGGGATAGCGCCTGCGTCATTATACTGTCTCCACATTGCCTTGAAATTCCGATATACCCAAGCTCTTCCATGGAACCCTCTGTTTCTGGCTGGAAAGAAGTAGTCCCTGTCCGGATACATTTTGCCAATGGCATTGTCATATTGCTTCATTATCGAAATCATGGAATCGTGCAGCACAATATAATGTTGGGCGTGGCCCTTGGAATAGCGTATGTTCAGAACGCCGCCGCCAAGGTCAACATCATACCGCCTTAACATTCTCGCCTCATTCGTCCGTATACCGCTGCTGTATAACAGTCGGAAGAAAACAGGTACAGTTATCCGGCGAGACAATTGTACTTCATTTGCCGGAGTTGCGGGGATTGAATCACAAGCCGCAAAAAAGTTTTGAAGTTCCACTTCTGTAAATGCGTGAGGGATATAGGTTCTCGGCTCTTTTCGTGGAATAATAGGCTCTGAAACGGTTGTCAATTCGCGTTTGCGCAGATAGCGAATAAAGCTGACCACGGGATATATTCTGGAACGGCATGAATTGTTTGTTTCAGTTTTTCGCTGTGCGCACCAAGAATCCACCATGTCTTGTGATAGTTCGGTTGCGTTTGGATAGTCCTTTTCACACCGCTTTTCGAACGTCTTCAGATTTGTTTCGTACGATACTTCATTCCAGCGACCGGAAGCCTTCCTATAAAATATAAAAGCATATATAAGCGGCGCGAAAAAAGAGGTAAACTCACACATTTCCAAACACCCCCTCTGGCATTGGAAACCGTTCTAAGCTGAGTGCGCATTCCTTAAGATGCTTAAAATCAGCGCTCAGATATGCTTCAAGAGAATCGGGCGATGTATGACCGAGAGTCCTGCTGATAACCGGTTGCGGAATGCCGCCACCCAGTAGCTCTGTCGCCACGCGATGCCTAAAAATATGAAACCCCCTACGTTCGCCGTCATTTTGCCTTATGCCTGCGGCTTTCATTATCTTATTGGAAATATTGTTGAGGCTACGGTTTGTCAAACGCCTGTATGGGCGCTGTACCGATATGAATATATATTCACAGCTGATATCAGGGCGTTCTGAAGCAATATATTCATAAACAGCGTTCCCTACAGTTACTGACAATGGCAACTCCATGGGTACCTGCGTTTTTTGCTGATAAATATTGACTGTTTCATTATCCCAGTCAATATCATTGAGCGTCAATCCTGCGATGTCGCAGCGACGCATCCCTGTATAAAGCGCCAGAGTTCCAATGGCCCTATCTCTAAACGAAAGGCCTGAATCTACACTCGTCAAGGCTTGCTTAATCCGATACGTTTCCTCTTGCTTTAAATACTGGATATTTTTTCGCCGTTCGCGTAGTTCAGGTAGATAAGCCAATACTTTTGCCAGATGCTTTGGACAGCCAAAGTTTTCGCCTAAACATGTTTTGAAAACTGACGCAATGCTCTTCCTGCACGTGCTTCGACGTAAGAGGCCATCCTCTCCTATGAAAACGGATAGTACAGCCGATTCCGTGATTGCGTCAACAGTATTTATGCCTTGTTGTTGTAAAGCGTACAAAAAGCTCGCCCCGCTACTCGCCTCACTTGAGATTGTAGTTGCTTTCTTGTTTCGCTTACTCTCGGTTGCCCGGTAACGATCAATCAAAGCTTTGAACTCCGGTGACAACAAGTAATACAAACCACGTTTTATAACCTTTTGCTGGTGACTCCCGTCTGGGTACTCCCCTCGATTATCAAAGCGTTCGATAATGCCAAGGTAAGTTAGCTTGCTGCGTAGATATGGCTTGGAATTTGATTTACTAGTGTACTCCATATAAATATCGGTGTATGTCTCCCAGTTTTTTGAATCCGCAGCTGAAAGAATACGCTCTATTTCACGCCTAAGATTCTTAGTATAATAGGTGCTATAACCGGATTCTCCCATTTTAGCAATAAGTTTGGGATAATTGTCTTTTAAGTTTTGTACATCCATCTGTACACCCCCCACTCGGAAGTATGTACAGTAAAAAAAATAAAATCCGCATCTTTTCATGGTAAATAAGCGGATTTGCGACATTTTTGTCTAAAGATTCAGATATTATTTAAGATCGGGTAACAGTGAAAATCCTAACGTTAGGATTTTCACTGGAAGGTATATTATAAATATACTGATTGCGCACATGGCGAGTGCAATGCCCACCATTTGAGGCACCTCATGTTCCTGTCCGAAGTGATGGGACAGGCCTGGGCTGCGGAAATGATCTGCCTGCTTTTGCGGATTAAAAAGCACATAGATTATTCCGGCCTTTTCGATGCCAATGAACTTGGCGGGGAAGATATCGCTAAATATGAAGGGATGTATCGCGCCATCATTGCCAGTGGCGCAGAGGCTTTAGGTATATCCAACCCATATGGCACAGGTGACCTGGCGCAAAACCAGGGTAGTACTATAAAAACAAAGCGCCGGAAAAAAACTGAACCTGAGCGGATGCTAATACGGCTTTCAGAATATGAGCAGGAGACATTGATGTTCATGTATGACTTTAGTGTGCCATTTGACAATAATATCACCGAGGCTAGCATTAGGATGCCCAAACTACATCAGAAGATCTCTGGTTGCTTTAGGACGGAAGAAGGCGCAGGCGTGTTTGCGCGAATCCGATCCTTCATTGGCACTGCAAAGAAAAAAGGCAAGAACATCATGGAAGGGATTTGTGCTGTCCTTGAGGGCAACGGTGCTGATTTCCTATATCCCGGATCAAACTGATCTTTTGGACTGGGAAACATAAGGGTTGGACAACCCTTATGCTATTTTTTGACGGCTCTGAACAAGGGTCTTTTTTTCGTGCCCTTGTGATTTAATGACCCACAAAGCTTTCTGTTTTCAAGGTTCAGCCTTACAGTGCCCATTATAAAAGCAGTTTGAGTGGACTACAAGTCCTGAGCTGTTACCATCATGTTATTTGACGAATTGATTTGTAAAGCAAGCCTGCTGTGATAAAGGATGTCGCTCTTACGAGCTGCCATTCGGCGGAGTACGCCTCCGCGGCTCTATCATCCTCATTATGAGGACACAAGCCTCCGCCCTAGTGAGATGTGCCCCTCCATCAAACACGGCACCTGGCCTCCCGCTTATAATCCCCATAGCATAATTCTGTTCAACCTGCGAAAAATATGGATTACAGCAATAGGTGCACGCTGGTTGATCTTGAAGCATTATCACAAGGTCATCTACGTTTACTTCGATTTCCTCTTCATATACGTTCTGCAACGCCCTATGTACAATCGTGGCCGCGTAAAACCTAGAAATATCCCCCGGATTCGCCATATCTTCATAATTTATAATTCCATACTCTAAAGCCCTATGCATGTATCCGGAAGCCCAATTGCCTCCGTAAACAGGGTCTATTTCACCATACTCACTTCGCATAATCAATGTAACAAACTGTGGAAGGGATATTGGATCATCAGGGCGAAAACTGCCATCTGGCATTCCAGCGACAACTCCATTTCTGCTCATCGCTACAATATAGCTTTCAGCCCAGTGCCCGCTTATGTCGTTTCCACCTTCTCCCGCTGCCGCTAAGCGCACTGCAGTAATTATCGCAAGCAAAAATGCACCTACAAAGCCATACATTATTATTTTCTGTGCTTTCATAACTCGATCGCTACCCTTCTCTTAGGT
>Ga0123355_10015013_pt1 | contig 12148 bp, 4 predicted proteins | sample TergutEmb28metaG_3_FD_89872 | JGI IMG/M metagenome (GOLD analysis project Ga0123355, IMG submission 89872) | Embiratermes neotenicus P1 segment gut microbial communities from Petit-Saut dam, French Guiana - Emb289 P1 | ecosystem: Host-associated > Arthropoda: Insects > Digestive system > Gut ... | reverse complement strand
TCACGCATTAAAATTTTTATCACAGACTTAGTAGGAGTCGGGATAAATAAGCTGGAGTACATAATGTGATGCAGGTTGAACCACCGACGAATTAAATAACCAGCTAGCTACCTAAGTAACTAACTAATTCCAAGGAGCAGAGTCCTTCCTGACAAGCTACCAGTTCCTCAGCTACTCAAGCAATTCCACTGATTTTGAGAAACTCGAAGGTTCCCTACCACATTCACAACAGACCGCCACCTGTCCCTCTCCTGAGCCAGACCAATCCGGTACATATCGCTGGAAGATCCATTATTACATTATCTTCCTATCTACGCCCAGAACTTCAAGGTGGTGGTCTTTCTTCAGGCCTCCCCACCTAAACACAATATGCAGCCTTCCTGTCTCCCATACGTGCCAGATACCTCGCCCACCTCATTTTTCTTGATTTCATCATCCGACTAATATTTGGTAGGGTGTGCTGATTACCCAGCACCTCCATATGTAGTCTTCTCATTTCTCCTGTTACCTCTTCCTTCTTACCCAAATATCTTCCTCAGCAGCCCTGTACTTGGAAAACCTCAACCTATGCTGCTCCTTGAATGTGAGAGATGAAGCTTCACACCCACACAAAACATCAGACAAAATTATTATTTTATATACCTTAATCTTCACATTATTGGATAGCAAACTGGAAGACAAAAATATTCTGCACCGAATGATAGCAAGCATTCCCCGACTTCATTTTGGTCTTATTTCAAGCCATCCTGGTTTCCCTGCACCTTCCTAATGACTTATTTTAAAGTTGAAAAGCAATGGTGTTAAAGCATCTCCTTGTTTCAAAACATTCTTAACATGAAACATGTCAAATAAATGTTACGTGCTCAGTCACTGGCACAGGTTTCATTTAGACACAATTTTATTACACTTATTAGTCTGACAGGAATACCAAACTCAAAAAGAATGTTCTACAGGACTTCCCTCGTAATTAAATCATTGGCTTTCTTGAAGTTTATACATATTTAATGCACTGCCTCATTGTATTCACCTACGTAATGCGAATAAATATTTTTTTCTGTAAATATCAAGATTGGCTATGGGGTCCTGCTAGGTTCCTAATCAACGCCAAACAGTGTCCCCGAGAGTAATGCGGCTGATATGTGAAGCTGACCTCTTATTCCAATTATTGCTCGAGTTTAAAAATTAGTGGAACTATATATCCAGTCCTCCATAAATCTGTATAATTTGGTACAGGGATATTTCTATCTATACAATTTACCATAAATATTTTGGTGGAAGGAGACGTGACGTAATTCGGGTGTTGGTTAGAGGGACTAAAATATAAAGGATACCCCAAAGGAGACGGGGATGTAGAGACAGGACAACACAATGACGGAAAATAGCAAGGAATCTTAGGATTACCCACCTGTTCTTAGATTTTTTATGTACTTGTTTAAGTGACTTTTCGTACAAAATCAATTGAGAAACAGTACGAATTTACGAATGATGACCTAATGAAGGAATCTTTGTTCAGCTCTTTTTAAAAGATAAAAGCTTTTCATGGAAAAACAAGAAGAAACCACAATATCCTAGAATTTCGAATCTCTAGAACAAAAGGAGGATCGATATTCACAGTAACCTTCTCAATAAAACCACTGACTTCCCCATAACTACGACTTTTATAATTAGAAACTTACCCCTTGATAACCAAATTGTCCTGAGTAAGACTTACCTTCCCGACAATCACAGCACGTATTCCGTTCAGACTTTTATTCTCTTGAAAAACACTGTACTACTCTGCATACAGTTTTTACCTCCCACTTCACCACTATACTATTCTGAACGAAATTTTAACTTCCGACTATTCACCAGGTACACTTTCGCGAGTGGAAGTCTGACCGCCCGAATGACCATGCTCTATATTGAGTCGAACTGTTAAATTGTAGCTGTCATTTACACTGTAAAATCAGAACTGGTACCTCCCCTCTAAAAATTACATTACTGGGATAAGAATTAATATATCTCGAAATAAAGACATACAGGTTACTTCTTACTCCATGTCGGATACTAATCCATGTGTGTTTTAAATTTTTAAAGATGTAGAATTTTGTTTCAACCGTCCGGTAGACTGCACACAGTTTTTATTTAGTCTGGCTGTATAACTGATTCAATTTAATACATGTGAGATTAGTAATCGCTCAGACTGAAAATTCACGGTATTTGTCCCGCAGAACGTAGATGTTTACGTCTGATTCGCAGAGCAAATGACTGACTTAAACTAACATCGACATCGAATTTGTCGCGCGTGTTACGGGATTTGTCCATAGCAGCTAAATTCTAGATATCCTCTTGAATACACATTAAAATGAATTTGCACTTCACAGAATTCAATAACGTGTCATGAAAACATAGACTTTGTGTATGTCTATTCAGCAGATTTATGTCTTTTGAAATATTTTGAACTTTTGTAGTCATCCTCAGTATAAATCACTTTTTATGAACATGTGTTACATATATTAACATTTCTGACCTTTTCACAAATAAACATTAGTACTATCCAAAGTTTGTGAGAAACTGAAGTAATATACTGTGTAAAACACGTGTATATCAAAGCTGATGTTTTCATGATATTACAAAGACTACAAAAAAAGCCGAACTTGAGCTGGTTAGTTTTATCAATACAAAATCCAGAGCCTTGATTTTTATAATTCGGATTACAGAGTTTAGTGTTACTGTTGATGCATGATATGACTATTCAGTGCAGAGAGTATTTTGCGAGAACACATTAACAAGAATATAGAGGTGAAGGTAATTTGCAATTAATTTCCTTACAATATTGATTAATTTTGTTTTTCTTGCTCTTTTAATAAACTAAGGCGTACTTAGAAAGTCGATGGAATTACGATGGTAGTTAGTTTTTTTTAGCCCTGTTAAGAAAAATTCTCACTCTATAAATCACTTGCATTTTTATGCACCCTGCATTTGTCGCACAGAATGTCTTCATGGATTTTTTATGTTTTTCATAAGACAGCGATTATTCCTTTATCCAGCAATAACCGACTTGTCTAGGTAACTGAGATCCAGCGTGCTTTGTGTTAGGCAGGTAAAAGATTGCTAAGTTCTCTTTATAGTCTTTTCATATTGGAAATGTGTATTTTGTCAAACACTAAGAACATTAAACAACCGCTCGATTGATTAATTCCTGTCAAGAGAAATCATTACTTCCAACTTCACGGTATTTTGAAGTGGCCTTTGCTCATTTGTTGTGCTATCTTACAATATGCCTGAAGAAAATCAGGAAAATATGACTGTTTTCTGAAATGTGAGGTAGTTTGAGGTGGTTGAAATTTACAAACTTTTCGGACAAACCGACTGCCGTCATATTTATGGTTACACTACTTCAACTACCGTAAGTACCATATTGTTTCTGTTCTTAATTGCTTAAAGCACCATGGTTTCTCACCTATGCAGAGATCACCGACTTTAAAATACATAAATGTATGTTAATTTTCCAAGAGGATAAATTTATTTGTTCCGTATCCTTATCGGAGCAAACTGCCATTAATTCCATAAACAGCCTTTATAATGAAGACGCGGAATGTTTTCTATGACATAGGAACTGTGTCCTGAAATACTTTGGCTTCCAAGACTAACAAAATGAATACTTTTCTTACAGCTGCATTTTATTTGTGATTAAGTATTATACAATTGCTCCCAGAAAGCGCATTTGTTTTGCTTTCATTGTCTTGTTACTTTTGTACTAATAAGGAAGTCTATATTTCTTCCGTCCTGCTGCACATACTTAACAAGTCTGTCCTTAAACAGAAAGAGCCATATCAAGTCACAACTTCATCTTATCGATCACACCCGAAATCTTCGATGTAAGAATAAAAATCTTTCACAGTCGATGTGAAACAACTTAATTCTGACAAAGAATGGATTTGTTAATTAAAAAGGTTTGCCAAGAATTAGGAAAGGCTGTGAGAATTTTCTGATATTTACAATTATCTGGTGTCTTTATATGGCTAGGAATGCCCTCGAAATGCAACGTGTCACATCTAAGACTATATATCTCTTGATATTCAGTAACCAATGCTTCCACGCGTCCTGCAATTCGCGCATGAATCTAGTTCATCAAACCTCGAGTAAAACATTACCACCAACAGAGTTCTGAACTGTGTGAGACGCATGTTACCTCACAGACCACTCAGATTCACTGTGTTTGACTACCTTAGTTCTGTACTTGTTACGCACGCTGTGTCTTTTGAAAGCTTTCCTCGCTCTGGTCTTAATTTCACAGATTATGCATGTTCATTTGTGTACCGACTGGAGCATTCAGGAATATAAACACACAGAAATATGACTTTACTTTCTGAGTTTCTGTGGAATAGCATTACGACTTGATTGACTGTGCATGTGTTTTAGTCATGAACGTAAATTACTTGCATCGTAAAAGGCGTGAGGTTTACTTATGTGTCAGTCAGTACTGCGGCCTTGACTATTGTCAGAAATGTTACTTTATGTGCCCATTCATTGACGTTGAGATTTTAGATTACGCCTCAAAGGTTGTGGTGTATAACGGCGTGGTTAAGGATGGGAGTTGTAGTCCGACTCTTCACTGGTAACAATAAGGAATCAAAGAGATGTCGGTTTGCAAAGCACATTTTAGATATTTCACATAACAAGTGTTAAAAGAAAAGTAAAGAACCCAAGAAATTGGCGCGCTATTGCTCAGGTTTTCGGCTGCCAGCTGCTCACAGCGGAGGCCTAGGTTCGATTGCAGACCTTGTGCAATTTGTAATGAACAAACTGGTACTGAAACAGTTTTCAATTCGAGTACATTGTCCTTCCCAGTCAGTAATATTCCACAAATTCTCCATACCTATACTACATTTGTCCAACAACCATCGACGTTACATAATGTTAATAAATTACAGCGCTGCTAAATAAAATCGTTAAAAATCCAGGAATGGGGCAGCAATAAAAAGACATGTGACTCTTCATGTCATTAGATGTTCTGCAGTGTATTAATTCATACTTGAAAGGTTGTGAGTGCGGAAAACTTGAGTGCATAGTATTGAAGCAGCTGGTGTTAGTAGTTGTGCTCCATAATTTTATCCGTGGGATATCGGAATCGAAATTCGAATGAGTTTTCGACTGTTCTGAATGTGGTGCATTGTGGTTTTCTTCAGTACTTCCTAGCAACTGAAAGTCCGCAACCAATATACGGCACATTCTTTTCCAGTTCACCATTCATGAATTTATAACATTCGTCACAACAGTCAGTTGTTAACAGCGTCGTGTAGCAGCTAACTCGAAAGCACTCAATGCATAGCTTGTTGGACCTGCATTCAGTTACGATCTTCTATAATATGCCCCATTATCTTGAAGCCATTCCAGCAAAAATGTTCATGATTATCCACGATATCTTTAGGCAACAAGTAGCAGTAGTGTATTATAATGGGCTATTAAATTTTGCCTTTCACACCGTTCATGATCAATCACCTACTCAGTTACTGTAGCTAGAAGCCACACAGGAGAATGGAGTACACATCGTTCCAGACAAGACTGTTCTGAATCACGAGTGACGTAAAGTAGATTTCTACTATTTCTGATGACTACGTTTAACATGTAGTTCCTTAAGATAAAGAGAGACCTGTGCCTGTGTAGAGAGTGTATTGAGGGGATTCAGGTGAAATCATACTCACTATTTATTAACAGATGAATCTGAGATAATTCACACAGTATAGAAAATTAACTACTGACTGGGCGAAAGGTGAAACGGAGTTCGGTTCCCAGATACTGCGGAGAGCTTTCTGTCCTCCACTACTTCTCGATCGACGATGGTTACCGAAGGTAATGCGGCCGGACGTGAAGTTCCGCTTGTTCCTTGTTTTATTTTAATTGTTTGGCCCTTAGTTACGGAGAGAGGCCATTTTACCTTATTAGAATATGATTGGTTCAATTGACACCACTATAATATACCCAAAGCTAAAGAGCCACTAATATCAAAATTGGGTCACAGGGAAATACCTGAGGATCACGGACCCATGCCTAATCGAGAACATCATAGATATGAAGCAGTGCTGCATTTCATAGGAATACTTTAAACGGACTCTGATCTAAGCAACGCAAGATTTCTAAGCCAGAAACAATTTGGATTGGATTAGGAGGCTGTATTTTCTGAGAAGTGCTGTAATGAATTTCCGCTGAAAATTATATAATTCTTAGAAAATCTGGAAATTCGGGACATTAAAGTCAGTGGAACTCCTGCAGATGCTGAACTGTGGTACGGTGGAGCCGGTCGTGGTGGGTGTGGCCAGTGGATCACGCTGCTGTCGGTACGTACCTGTCTACGGCTTCCGTAACAAGAATGGAACTTCTGAGTTCCACTCAAGGAAAAAGTTGTAGGAATCATTATCAATGGAGCATGTAGCAAATATGTGAAAGTTCCGTTAAAGAACTACTGTGTGTATGTATGAAATATTATCACGTGGATGCGTGGTCATAAGTGTGGGTGTATTCTTGGATTATTGGTTTGAATCACGCTGGAAGTACGTTGCGAAGTGATTTTTATGCTGTCCTATATTAATAAATACATTCCTATAGGCCGACTTCACGCCTGTTTGCAGGTGCAGACGTGATTCTGTACTGAAAGTGGCCTAAGGGTTAATCTGCTTCGTTATGGCTTATTTAACGATGCTGTCTGTACCTCAGACTACTAAACTTTGAATGGTACAAAGATAAGTCAATAAAAGATTACGGAGAACATCTGAGAAGAGAAATAGACGTAATTTGAGGGACAGAGGCAAATCACAATTAAATCAGCATGACCCGTCATCGGGCCCAGAATTTATTCTTTCTCCTTATGTGACTTACGGGAGCTGCGTAAAAAGCTTCTATATCACACCAAGTGGTTAGCTCTTAAGTCGATTCCAAGTCTTCTCAATCAAATACCACAGATGTTTTCCTACACGTAGCTTATCTACCATGAAGAAATATACAGCCAGTTAATCCGAAGCGTCGATGCAGATCTACTATATACCGGACGTCACATTCCAGAGCACATTCTTATTTATTGTATCACGTGTTTAAATATTCAATATCCAAAAGATATTCGTGTTTATGTTAAATATTTTTGTTTTTATGTGTAATTAATATCAATGCAGGTGAAGTTTGGTCATTCAACTGCTAATCGATGGCAGTGAGGGCGAACAATTGGCATGAATACAACAGAGCTACGCACAAAGAAATATGTCCAGAAGAACGTTTTTCTCAAAGACAGGGTTAAAACCTGAAATATTAACGAAATATTAATTTACGTGTGTATAAATACGAGGGAATAAACATTTGTTTTTGAGCACCAAAAGTTCAGCAGTTACATTTTGTTTTGGGGTCTCGGTAAATTTCGCCACCCGTGGTTTGCGATTTGAACGAGTTCAGGTCAATATCTATTAGGTACTACTAAACTTCCCTTTCTTCTACAAATTGAAAAATATTTCTAAACCGAACACTTCTCAAGCCGCGTTCTCACGGTTGATGAATTTCACAGATGTTCCAATAAATGTGCATTGAACAAGGAGTAAAATGAATGATTTTTGTAGACTTAATGGCAAACATTCTTAGTCGGGTACACTTGCCGATTTTTGCCTGATAATTGTTATTGCGTTTCCACGATTCATGTACTTGGCCACTCGACGGAACGAATGAGTATGACTGTCCATCTGTTTTGTGGGCGAGTATAAAAGAGTTGTGAAAAATGAGCGGTAGCTCTCGACTTGATGAGAAAATACACATGCGTGATTGTTTCGTCTGTCGGTCGGACATGGACAGACAGCCAGTAAGTGTGTAATTTTATCGTTCCCAAGGGTTGGCAAAATATTCAAAAGCGACAAGATTTTGTCTGATACAAGTCTACATGTAAACGAAGTGCAGTGTGCCTCTCCATTGGAAGTAAATCATCTGGAACGTGAAAATATAAAATCTTGCTACCATCAAGTATCCAAAGTAAGAATATGTGGTGTCTTTTCTTTTCCTGTACGTCTGCATGCCTTCTATAGGAACAGGAACGTCTTCGCACTCTTTACTCTTACCTAAAATACATTAATAATTTGAAGAATATTGTCCCAGGTCTGATCCCTGTTAAGTGATCTACGGTAATTTTGTCGACTATAGCCTAATCAATTAGAATCGCAACAGAAGAAACACCGGTCAGATTACTGGATTGTATTTTATTCAGAGAAGCTTGAGCAAAAGTCAAATAATGTCTCGAGAATTAAGAATTGCTCACGAAGTCACAGGAAGAGATCACTTGTGGGAAACTGCTATAGGTGAGAGCATGCTATTAAGTTGTTTGTACAGATTAGGGTGTGAACAAAGTTGAGCTGATTTAGGTTAGGGTGAACTGGCAGAGCTTGTTGGCGGTACAGAGCTTGGTTCGATGCCAACAAGGACTTCATACTTGAATTTTAAGGTTTGTTTGACCCTGAATATGGAGGCAGATGTTTCTTCAGAATGTTAGTGCGTATATACCAAACTACATGGCGTCACATATACGAAGACAGTAATCTTTATATTCGCCACCGTGACAGTCTGACAGTTCATAAAAAAATTAATATTTTCCGCGAAACTGGAATTTTGCGATGCCTTCAGGAATATAAGCCTATCGTTGGACCCTATGTTGAAATTCTGTCTCGATTTATACTCTTTAGAACACAAAGTTTGCATTAGAGTACCCATTAGGAGGGTTCAGGTAAACCAGAATGGCTTGAAATTAAATGGTACACATCAGCTTTTGGTTTTTACTGATGACGTCAATATGAATGGAAGCGTATATACCATAAAGAAAAACGCAGAAGCTTTAGTAGTTGCTAGTAAGGAGATTGGGCTAGAAGTAAGTGTAGATAAAACCAAGTACACGGTCATGTCTCGAGATCAGAAAGCAGGACGAAGTCACAATTTAAAGACTGATAGTAGTTTCTTTGAAAAGATGGAAGAGTTAAAATATTTAGGAAGAAACTTCACAAATCAAAATTCTATTCAGGAAGAAATTAAAAGCAAATTGAAGTCACAGAATGCTTATTGTCATTCGATGCAGAATCGCTGGTCTTTCAGTTTTCTAGGCAAAGATTAAGATAAACAGAACTATAATTTTGCCTGTTGTTTTATATGGGTGTGAAACTTGGTCGTTCACACTGAGGGAGCAACGTAGGCTGAGGATGCTTGAGAATAGGGTGTTGAGAAGAACATTTGGGCCTAAGAGGGACGAGATAACAGGAGAGTGGATAAAACTACATAATGGGGAGCTTTATTATCTGTACTCCTCACCAAATATTATTCGTCTGATCAAATCGAGAAGATTGAGATAAGCGTGGCATGTAGCGGGTGTGGGAGGAGAGGAGAGGTTTATGCAGGGTTTCGGTGGGGAAACCTGAGGGAACGAGACGGCTTGGAAGACTCACGCGTAGATGGGAGCATAATATTTAGGTGAATATTCAGAAAGTGGGATGGGGGGGTAGACTAGATTGATCTGATCTGACTCAGGATAGGGACAGGTAAATGCGGTAACGAACATGCGGGTTCCATAAAACGTAGGGAATTTCTTGACTAACTGAGAAGTGGTTAGCTTCTCAACAAGTTCTATGCTCCATGGAGTAAGTTAGTCAGTAAGTAAGTAAGCAAGTAGTTATTTGGGTAAGTAAGAAAGTAAGAGCACAAAGTTGCCTTGAATCGCCTATAAAATATTGGGTCGAACCTGAACGGAAATATATTGCACATTTGTTCTGCAGCTGATATTATTAACTATGCTGAGAACACTTGTTGCTCTACATGCTATATTCAGACTTCTTGTGCACGGTGTGGTTGAGGTCTTCGCTCTTCTGAGAGGTAAAGTATCGTAAGTTTGAGTTTGCTTTCTGAACAGCTTATCGGCCACATATTCAAGTAAATCATCTCAAGAACAATTCCTTTATTCTGTCGCGTAACATCTTATGAGAGCGAAGGAGTTAATAGTAATTTTATGTTAATACTATCTTCGGTGTTTCTAGAAAAAAAGTCTCATTTAGGCAGAACACCGCCAACTTCGGATCCAAATGACATCTTGCCCATATGGCTTTTTTTTATCAAACACACTACAAATAAATACTACACGCTAGGTTAGTTCAGAGCGAGATATAAAGCATTTTACTTTTAATTCGCCTGGTAAGCCAGTCACGATATTTAAGCTTGAAATATCCGGTCATGCAAATATTTCTGGTAGAAAGGGAGTGACGTACAGCACCATTTGTACGGAAAAGAGAAATTGCAAAGCACTGAAGATTCATTGTTTCTGAACTGTGACCCCGGATCTGATAGGTCTTCATACGTCTCTACTGTATCATAGGAACCTTTTCTTACAAATCTTGCTATTACTGTAGGTCAGGAAGAGGGCCACAGAACACCAACATAGATGAGCGTTCCGGTCTGTAATTTTGCTGCCAGACTTAAGAATTTGATGAGGGGTGTTGGATAGTTATTAGAAACATAAGAATATGCTATGACAACAGGATTCTAGTCATTACTCTGTAAAGGACGGCGATCATATATGAAGGAACTTCATAATTCAAAATCTTTGAGTCTTATTAAGAAGACGATAGAGTTTGTAAGGTTAATGTGAACAAGATATTATTTGTGTGAGGGAAATTCCCAGCTTTCATCTAATACGAATGTTTATTACTGTTTTTACAAAAGCCCACCATCGAACCGCCACTTGAATCACTAAGCATATCAGACATTACTCACTGTTCTCGGGTTTTGAGTTTGATTTTAGTAATATCCCTCAGACGCGACTACGTCGTGTTTTCTCTCTCTCTCTACGTGATGATTTCTAGTAAAAATGAAACACATTACCACTGCCGTTGAGTTAGAATGGTTTACAGAATATGTGGCATGGTTACACCAATTGGTCTGGCTTCATATTGTACCTCCTTGACGCTGACTGTTAGGTGACACAGGCAAAGATGGGTACATATTGTTTTTATACCATATATATATATTTCAGTCATATAAGCTGTCATTATATACAAACTTAAAGTTTGTAATTAATACAATGCGTGCAGCCATGGAATCTTCTCTGTTTTAAAAAAGTTTACCAAAATAAATTTTTATATCACTCCAAGAAGCCACAATATAACCAGCACATGCGTAATTCTGACTTATGGTCGATACTGTACACAGGCTACATAAATAAGCGAGAGTTTATTGATACTCTTGCTAAAATTATTATTTCGTACTTCACATTCCACAGATTATATGAAAGGAGACATTTCGGCTGTGAATTTGTGATATCCTATTGTGTGCAAAACTGCTGCTTTAGGTTTTGCAACTACTTTGCATCAGAAGTGATGGTACACATTCTCAAAATACAGACAAATAGTTGTCTCCATTCACAAATTATTTACATTAGGATAGTGGTTTACAAAACCTTGGCATGTGCTACAAGCGCGGAATTGTGATAAAATAGACCACATCAAAAATATGACTTTAGAGGAACATTCAGCTGTATTTGTTCAGTTTGTTCCTTATTTTTTATTTATTGAATATAGAGTGTAAAAATTCCGAAATTAATATACTTTACCACTACATGAAATACCAAGGAAGTCAACTAAAAGTGCACTTCCTTTATTTTTTGTAGCGCTGATGCACAAGTGTTAGGACTCGGAAATTTTGGCTATCAGAACAATAAAAATTAACCTTTCAAGTAATAGAAATTTCCATTGTGGTTCTCAGACTGACTGCTTTATACTCGTAGAGTCATGTGGGCAAGTCGTGGCCTTCAAACCCCCCCTCCCTCCCGGCCGAACTTTTTCTTTCGTTTCTTGAGTCTGCATATTAAGCCAGTGCAGTGTCGCATCTATAACGAATTTTTCTCGTGTGGTACTGTGTCTGGGTCGCCGACAACAAAACGATAGACACTCAATGAGAAAGAAATAACTCAAACCTCTTCGACAGCTTGAATAATGAGCGGTCTGATGATGGACGTCTGATAACCGCCTTTTATCAAGTCGTTCTCATATTGGTTGTTGAATAAAGAGAGACAAACTTGATGTCACTTGCTTTATTATTTCATTATTTAATGCTCAACATGTTTCGGATGTTAATACATCCATCCTCAGGAGCTTGCGACTTATTT
>Ga0123355_10015012_pt1 | contig 12148 bp, 11 predicted proteins | sample TergutEmb28metaG_3_FD_89872 | JGI IMG/M metagenome (GOLD analysis project Ga0123355, IMG submission 89872) | Embiratermes neotenicus P1 segment gut microbial communities from Petit-Saut dam, French Guiana - Emb289 P1 | ecosystem: Host-associated > Arthropoda: Insects > Digestive system > Gut ... | reverse complement strand
CATCGCGTGATCCATGGTTTTGACGGAACTGCCCCTGCCGCATACAGGCTCCCACACCATGGTCAAGCCGAAGTCTGCCGCAACTGTGCAGAACTTCTTCAGGATTCTGGCGGAAAACTCCGTAACCTGATCCCTGGGATATGGATAGTCCTGGTTCAACACGTCACGCGGGCCTTCCGGGGTCATCTCTTGCAAAATGTGGTTGATAATCAGAAAATACTTATCCCCGATTTGCTCACAAATATGGCAGGCGGCGATGAATCGCGTCATCACTGCGGCGTCGCGCTCTATTTCCGCCGGGTTGTCGAATTGATCCGGAACGATAAAATGCCCGCCCATGCAGTGGGGCTTGATACGGCTGTTTTTGAAGAAGTCCCGCAGTTCACTGAGGGAATGCGTCACAAGATAGCGCTGCAAAGCGTCAAACCGTATCTCGATTACGTCAAAGCCCGCTTTCTCACAGAGGATAAGGTCAGTTTCCAACGTGGAATCAGCGCACATAATGCCGGTGCCTTCTTGATAACCTATAAGCATATTTTGCCTGCCTCCTTGTTATTTTTATCAATTGTACTCCACAGGGAGCCGGAAGTCAATATCTGGGACACGCTTGGGCAGAAGATGCGCTAGCCGGTTGAAATGTTCGTTAGAATGGGCTATAATTGAATAATGGTTGGAGGTGAAAGCGTGTGAGGGTACTTGACACTTATTTTGATTTGATTTCATTGCTTGACATAATGAATGGAGACTTCAATATTGCTTTATGGGAAGTTTATGCCTCTGGTATATCCAAGAATCTGCCAGACAAATTAAAAGAAGATATCAGAGAATATAATTTTGACACACAGATTCTTCCAGTTATATTGCAAACCATTAATAATCGAGGCGCCTTAGAGGAATTGCACAACGCTTTTATTGTTGCAACTGCGAATATCAATGACCGATGTCGGCAAATATTCCAGCTTGATTTGAATGTGTATATAATCCTTTATTTAGGGCTTTGCAATGGAGCCGGGTGGGCTACGACACTAGACGATAAAAAGGTTGTTTTGCTTGGCGTTGAAAAAATAATTGAACTAAATTGGCATGATGAGAAAAGCATAAACGGACTTATATGCCATGAGATAGGGCATATTTTGCATGATGTTAAGCGGGGTGGAAGCTTGAAACTATTAAATCAACGTGATAAATCAATTTGGCAGTTGTGGCGAGAAGGCATAGCTATGTATTGCGAACAGTTGTTGAATGGCGACTTTTCACACTATCATCAAAATAGAGGTGACTGGCTTGAGTGGTGTGTTAGCAATCATCATGATATTTTATATGAATATAAAAGACGGCTGTATAGTGAAGAGAGTACACAGGATTTTTTCGGAGATTGGACACAATGGCAGGGGCGCTCTGATTTAGGATATTTTTTGGGGTGTGAGTTTGTTAAATCGCTTGCACAGCGATATAAATTAAATGAGCTGCTTAGTATGGGGATATCTGAGATTAAAAAAGAGTTCGATAGATATGCAATATAAAGCGGACGCCTCTGCATGTGAGGTGTCCGCTTGTTGCTTGCAGCCTTGCGCGAACTAAGCCGCCCTTCTCTCCCTGCCGAAAGCCAGCGCTGCTGCGAACAGGGCTATTGCGAAGCCGAGTTGTATGCCGGTATTTTGCAGGAAGCTGCCCATATCTACATTGATTGCGGGCGAAACCGCGTCTATCATGCTGAGGTTGCGGATGTACCAGTAAGTGGGCGTGAATCGGGCGATGGCAAGCACACTGTCAGCCAGAAATTCCTGCGGCATGAACACTCCGCTGATGAAGCTCATCCCGAGGCCCAGTATCTGGGCGAGGGCTTGCAGTACAATGCTCTTTTTTACAACCTGACCTATCAAAAAGGCCAGACTTACGCAAACTACTGTGAAAACAAGGCTGTTTAAAATTCGCAGCAATCCCGCCGTGCCGGTAAGCGAGTGCGGGGTGAGGAAATACGCGCCCACCATAAAGACCAGCCATATCAAGAGCGCGCACAGTGCGCACCCGATCATTATCTGTGTCTTTCTACGCAGCGCGGGGGTGGGGGAGACGTCCATCCTTCGGGTCAGGTCGTCTTTTCTGTAGACTATTAAAACCGAACCCAACGCCAGCATTATCACCGAGACAAGCACAAAGGGAAGTACCTGGAAATAAAACGAGGCGCCGGTTATTTCCGTTTCTAAGATAAGGACATTCACTTCCTGAACGCTTGTGGCAAGCGTGAGCGTCAGCGCCCGTTCCAACTCAAAGTCCGCGCTTAAATACGCCCGCAGTGTCAGCAGATAGCTGTCGATCTGCTCGTCCACAAAGAATCCCGCGGCGGCATCAGCCGCTTTTTTGTTTGTCAAGGTAACCGAGTCGGGGTCGTTGTAGAAAGCTGCCCCAAAGCCGTCGTCGATAATCAGGATATAAACCGCATCCCAGAAGAACAGCGCGTCCTGCATGGCGGTGTAGTCATCTTCAATCGGCACAAGATTGTGCAGATCGCCCAGGTATTGCTCCAGCCCGTCGGAAATCGGGTGATCATCCCTGTTAATCACGCTGATATTCAAGGATTGCGGAGTGAAAATCTCAGTCATATCAGTGCCGAATTCCGTGAAAAATATATTCAACATGGCAAACAGAAAGACATATATCACTAACACTACTTTGTGATAGTTAAGGATTTTAAAGAAGTATTTAAGAGTCTGCATAACGTGCCCTCCTTAAAACAGCCGCGCTTACTACAAGGAATAATGCGACTATACCAAGCAGTATCAACAGCGACTGGAAGTATCGGTCTAAGGTGTCGTATATCACCAGGGACGCAAACGCATCGCTGATCAAAGTGACGGGATTGATCCTGTCGAGTATCGGCGCCGCGCTTCTGACAGTCAGGCGTATCTGTGACTGAAATAGTCCGGCAGCGGCGTAAAACACAAAACTGATTCCGGTCATGGTCGCTTCCCTGATGTTTTCTTTGCCTTTCAGGACTGTCGCCATGAGTATCCCAAAACTGATGCCTGCCAGAGATCCGACAAGGCAGACCAGCATAATCAGCGGCAGACTCTGCCCGAAGTTTATGCCGAGTATAAACACCAGATATGCCACACTGATAAACGTGACTACAGCGTGAACCAGCACAGCCGCACCAAACTCGTTGACGACAATGGCCATCTTTTTGGTCGGGGCGACGGAGCGCCGCGCCGCCAGCGGGGATATGCCCGCCTGAACATCAATACTGACTTTAAATCCTGCCTGGCTGCCCATAAAGCAGACCATTGCGAGCAGTGCGTAGAAGTGATATATAATCATGTCAGTCCCTAGCCCACCTGTGCCTTGATTTACGTCAATCCCTGCGTTCATTTCGGCGACTATTTCCATTACCAGATCGGGCCGCGCTGTAGCTATGTCGGTGATGGTGGCGCTGCGCCGGATGAATTCGTTGGAGATGGTTTGCAGTATGCTTTGGTTAATCCCAGTTCTCGTCACCGCCAGCTCAATCTCTTCCCGCAGGACGAACACACCGGTGATTTCCCCGCCTTTCAGCAGAGTCTCCGCCTCGTAAAGTGACGTCACGGGAACAATCTCCAGCAAAGGTTCCTCGCCGTATGCCAATTCGTGCAGGATTTCGTTGAACATGGGGTGAGCGCCACCTTCTTCCACGATGGCCACAGGAATCGATTCAAAGATATTAATAATGTCGCTGCTGAACGCGACGTTGAAAAAAGTGCTGAGAATAATCGGAAACGCCAGTGCAAAGAAAAGATAGCTTCTGTCGCGTAATAACCGAAAAAGGCTGTATTTAAATCGCATTTGTCACGCCCCCTAATCTCTCAGCTGGTTGCCGGTCATTTCAAGGAACACGTCGTTTAATGTCGGCAGTTCACTGAGCACACGATCATAGACGATTTGGTTCTGGCTTAGATAATCCAGAATACTGGATAAATTGTGCTTGCCCTGTTCGCAATGAACGACAAGGGTTTCATCCATGTATTCCGCCGAGAAGACGTTTGGCAGCGCGCCTATCTTTGACACATGTTCCTTGCTGATGTCCAAAATATTGATCCGGATTGTTTCACCGGTCTTTATCATTTGCTTTAACTCTTCCTTAGTGCCTTCGGCGATGTTCCGGCCTTTGTCTATGATTATAATGCGGGTACAAATCTGCTCCACCTCTTCCATGTAGTGCGAGGTATAAATAATGGTCGCGCCCTGGCGGTTGAGTTCCTGGATGCCTTTCAAAATATAGTCGCGGCTTTGTGGGTCAACGGCTACAGTGGGCTCGTCCAGGATAATCAGTTTGGGTTTGTGCGCAATTCCGCAAGCGATGTTCAATCGCCGCAGCAGGCCGCCGGACAGTTTCTTCGGCAGGAATTTTTCAAATCCCTCCAGTGCGACGAACTGTATCGCTTCCCTGACGTATTTCTTCCGCTTGGCTGTATCTTTGATGTATAGCCCACAGAAGTAGTCGATGTTTTCAAAAACAGTCAGTTCATCAAATACGGCCACGTTTTGCATAACCACGCCGATATCTTTCTTGATATTGTAGGAAGAGGGTGCCATTTCCTGACCGAAAATCTCGACTGTCCCTTTGTCGTATTTCAGCAGCGCCAGTATGCAGTTGATGGTTGTTGTTTTGCCGGAGCCGTTAGGCCCCAGAAGGCCGAGTATTTCGCCCTCCTTGATTTCCATGCTAAAATGGTCAACAGCCAACACTTCTTTATAGCGTTTTACCAGATTGTCTATTTTTACTACCATTTGATTATCGCTCCTTTCATTGTGGCCATTATAGCCTGCCGGATATGCCGTGTACAAGTGTCATTGGTCATAACCTAATGTGACAATTGTCATATTAGCGTGTGTGGTGTATAATTGAAGTATGCTGACTTTAATCATTAAGTTGAATCTCTTCCTAATGGGCCTGCTAGGGCTGGGTGCGGCTGATAACTTGGGCATTGCCGCCGTGGTCGCTTTGCTATTGGTCATTACTATAACGTCACTGAATCAGTATTTCGGACGCCGTGTATTTACTATGGCTGCCTGCGGCTTTTATGGGGCCGTCTGTCTATTCGTGCCGTTTTTTACGGTCTTTCTGCCGCCGCTTGTCTTTGATTTAGCGAGGTATAGCAAAGCGTTTGCCGCCGTACTGGGGTTGCCGCTTATTATATATAATCCGTTGTTTATACCAATAGCAGGTGCGGCGATTTTGTTTGAGCATTTGCGAGGCTATGGCGAAGATATTTCAAACCGCTATACAGAGCTGATGGATTCCCACACGGAGCAGAAGCGGGCGCTTGTGCAGAAAACGAAAGAGCTGGCAGAAAACCAAGACGAAGCCGCGCACCTGGCCAAGCTGAGCGAGCGGAATCGGATAGCGCGGGATATCCACGACAATATAGGACACGTCCTGTCCCGCGCGATATTGCAGACGGGCGCGATGCAGGCAATCAACAAGGACAAAAATATGGAAGATCAATTGAAAAGCCTGCAGGAAGCGCTGATAGACTCAATGGAAAGCATTCGAGGTTCCGTCCATGACCTCAAGGATGATTCGATTGACCTGTTCCAGTCAATACAAAAAGTTTTTGCGGACACGCGCTACGATGTCAGTATACACTACGACTTATCGGAAGATGTGCCGAATGATGTTAAATACTGCTTTTTGATGGCGGCGAAAGAGGCGTTGACAAATACAGTGAGGCATAGCGACGCGACGGAAATAAAAGTGACCGCACAGGAACATCCGGCTTTATATCAGCTGCGGATACAAGACAACGGGACGCGAAAGCCAGCCGATTCCGGGGCGGGGATGGGATTGCAAAACATAGCTGACAGGGTAAAAGGTGCGGACGGACACTGCACTTTCGGCTATGACGGCGGGTTCAGAATATTTATCACTTTGCCGAAAGGAGGAAGAGATGAAAATAATAATCGCGGACGATGATCAGATAGTAAAACTGTCACTTAAAACGATACTCGAATCCCTTGAAATTGAGGTGCTGGGTACAGGTGGCAACGGGCGGGAGGCTGTTGAGCTATACAAGGAGCATCACCCCGACGTGGCGCTGCTGGATATCCGTATGCCTGTTATGACCGGCCTTGAGGCGGCTGGGGAGATACTGAAATATGACTCGTCCGCCAAGATTTTGTTTTTGACCACTTTTTCGGACGACGAATATATTATCGAAGCCCTTAACATGGGCGTGAAAGGATACATTTTAAAGCAGGATTTTGAGAGTATTTCCCCGGCGTTAACGGCTGTGAAAGCCGGTCAATCAGTGTTTGGGCGCGATGTTGTCTCCAAACTGTCGTCGCTTGTCCCAGGCGAAAAGACAGATTACCGCAAGCTGGGGATCAGCGAAAAAGAAGAGGAGGTCATCGCGCTGGTTGCCAAAGGCTTGAATAACAAAGAAATCGGCCAGGCGATGTTCCTGAGTGAAGGGACTGTGCGCAATTACATCAGCGGAGTCCTGGAAAAACTGCAGCTGCGCGACCGCACTCAACTGGCGATTTTTCATCACACGCATTAGGTCGGGGGAATTTATATTTTGTACATAACGCCATTGTAGGGTCGGATTCTATATCCGCCCGATTCATAGAGCAATTGTCGCACACAGGGCGGATATGGAATCCGACCCTACAGCGCACACAGACACCACAAAATCCAACACAGAAAGGAGAATCTATCATGGGACCAAGGCGCTTATACCGCTCGCGCAGGAACCGCATTATCGCCGGAGTTTGCGGCGGAATTGGCGAATATTTTAACATAGATCCGGTAATCATCCGGATTCTGGCTATCGTCATTCCGGGCTTCGGTTGGATCGCATATCTGATTTGCGCGATTATCATACCGTTGGAGCCGTATTAAAGTAAAGGGCATGTTCACCGGAAGGAACATGCCCTTTGCACATTTAATCATATGGCGGCTTTTTGTTCTTCCGCCGTTTTACGCTCTCTGTCAACAGATACTCAATCTGGCCATTTATCGACCTGAAATCCGCCTCCGCCCAAGCGGCCAGCTCTTTCCAAAGAGACTCTGACAATCTCAGCGGAACCTGTTTTTTCTTCTCATCCATCGTCCGATTCTAATAGAGTGATCCGCTGTTGACGACCGGCTGAACATCTCTGCTGCCGCAGAGCACGACTAAGAGATTGCTGACCATCGCTGCTTTGCGCTCTTCATCAAGATGTACGATATCATTTGCGCTGAGCTTTTCTAACGCCATCTCGACCATGCCGACAGCACCTTCTACAATCGCCTGCTTTGCATCAACAACAGCAGACGCCTGCTGGCGCTGAAGCATCGCGGACGCGATCTCTTCCGCGTATGACAGATGCGTAATCCGCGCCTCAAGAATCTCCAGTCCTGCGACTTCCGCCTTGGCCTGTATCTCATTCTTGAGTTTTTCAACAACTTCCACACTGCTGCCGCGCAGAGATTTCTCGTTATCACTGCCGACGGAATCGTACGGATATTGACTCACGATATTCCTTAACGCGGCATCGCACTGGATTGACAGGAATTCCTTGTAATTGTCAACGTTAAAGACTGCCTTAGCCGTGTTGACCACTTTCCAGATAACCACTGTTCCGATAATTATTGGATTTCCCATCTGGTCATTGATCTTCTGCCTGTCATTGCTCAGCGTCATCGCCTTGAGTGAAATCTTTTTGTTTGCGCCGGTGCCGAGATTTATACCGCTGATGTCTATTGTGGACAGCGATGTTTTAACCGGGGCGGCAGTCGCCGGATTTACCTCGCCAGCGGCGGGGTTCACGGCAGTGCAGAATGGGTTTACCCAGAAAAAACCCTCGCTCCTAAGCGTCCCGAAATACCGGCCGAACAGTGTGAGTACAAGCGCTTCATTCGGCCTGACCACCTTGAGTCCGATGAAAATCAGCGGGCCGATGATAAAAGTGTATATCGCACCTGCCGCAATCAGTGCGCCTCCCAGTGCGTGGTCTCCGTTCACAGCAAGAAAGATGCCGCGGCCGAATGCGCCTGAACCTGCAATCATAGCCAGTATGTTCAGTACCAGCGCCACCATGCCTTTTTTCGCTTTCAGTATCACCTCTTCGTTGCTCTGTCTCTTAATTTCTGACATATTTTTTAACCTCCGTGATTTATTTTAATATCAAAATGATATCAAAATAAATTGATCTTGTCAATAGCTTTTTTGTAATTTTCAGAGGGACATGAAAAAGTAGGTGCAATCTTGTGCCGGATAGTATATAATGAGCTTTAAATGAGGTGGATAAAGTGCAATTCTTTGAAAAACAAGTGGAGAAGAATATGATGTACGAGGGGCTAATCATAAACGTCAGGCGAGACGTTGCGGAGCTGCAGAACGGCGCACATGCCTCGCGTGAGGTTGTAGAACATCCCGGCGGCGTTGCGGTCATCCCGGTGACGGCGGATAATAAGATTTTGATGGTTCGGCAGTACAGGTATCCCATGGAAGAAGAGCTTTTGGAGATTCCGGCGGGCAAATTGGACAAGGGTGAAGACCCGTTTGAATGCGCTGTGCGTGAGCTTGCGGAAGAGACAGGCTGTACGGCAGGCAAATATGTGTTTCTAGGGGAGATATATCCCTCCCCCGGATTTTGCAGGGAGATTTTATACATTTATCTGGCGCTGGATTTAACATACGGCGAAATGAATCTTGATGAAAATGAGCTTTTGAGTGTGGAAGCGCATAGAATAGACGAACTTGTTGAGATGATAATACAAAACAAACTGCCGGACGCGAAAACCATTATTGGGGTAATGAAAGCAAAAAAATATTTAGAGCGGAATTAAAAGGGTTGGAGGAACCTATATGGTGAAAACAGTTCTTATAGTTGACGATGAAAAAAATATAGTCGATATCCTCAGTTTCAATTTGAAAAAAGAGGGGTATGAAATAACCATCGCGTATGACGGGGAAGCGGCGCTCGGTGAGTATACAAAAAAGCGGCCGGATCTTATCCTGCTTGACGTAATGTTGCCGTATATTGATGGGTTTGAAGTGTGCAGAAAGATCCGTGAAGTTGACATCATAACGCCGATTATCATGCTCACCGCCCGCGAGGAGGAGACCGACAAGGTGCTGGGGTTAGAGCTGGGCGCGGATGATTATATAACAAAGCCGTTTTCCGTGCGTGAGCTTCAGGCAAGGGTGAAAGCCAACATCCGGCGCACCGCCGCGCAAGGGGCGCCCCCGGCGGGGCGGGAGCATATAATCGGGCTTGTGATCGACAAAGAGCGCTTTGACGTTTACGTCAACGGCCGCAGCGCGGAGCTTACCCAACGCGAGTTTGAGCTTATCAGTTTTCTTGCCGCGAGTCCCGGCAAAGTGTTCTCCCGAGAAGAATTGCTACATGAAGTGTGGCAATATGAATATTTCGGAGACTTGCGTGCGGTGGACGTGGCGGTGCGGAGATTGCGTGAGAAAATCGAGGAAGACTCCGGCCAGCCGAAGTATGTAATTACAAAGCGCGGCGTGGGGTATTATTACAGCACTTAGGGAATAGTCGTTAGTTGCCGGTGTACCGGATATGCGGACGCGATGTTATGTAGGGGCGGAGAGTCCCCGACCGCCCGCGGGCGACCGGGATGGTCGCTCCTACATAATTTCTTACAAAGGAGGCATGGCTGCTTGAGCAGGAGTTTACGGATAAAGCTTGTATTTATAATGCTGCTGTTAATCGTACTGCTGATGACAGTCGTGCTTGTTTTCCTTGTCCGCGGTGTACAGGGATTTTTTACCGATGAATTTGATTCGCAGATGAGGCAAATGTTCGAGGAATCAGATGTCCTAGTGCAGGAACTGAGGAGAGTCATGCAAGGCGATAACGCTGTTGCGGATATGGAGGGCGTGTTGTCCGTTTTTGAAGGGCAGCTCGGTATTGACGGAATCACAAGGAACCTCTATATACTTGACGGGAGAACGGCGGCGGTACTCAGAAGCTCCAGCGGGAACCCGCGTGTTAATATCACAGAGAATATAACGGCGGCAATGCTGGAGGATGATAGAGCGCATATGGGCAGCCCCGGGGCGGATTTCATGGACATCGCCGTTCCGATAACCTATCCCGGGTCCGATATGCGGTATATAGTTTATATTATAGATAACAAGCAGATGGCGCAGAGTTTAAGCGCGGATATTTTTACTATTATACGTGATGCTGTGCTAATAGGCGCGGTTATATCGATTGCGATCAGCCTGATCATCTCCAAGACCCTGCTGACGCCGATACAAGGCATGACAAAAGCGGCGGAAGCAATGGCCGACGGTGACTTTTCAAGAAAAATCACCGTTGAATCAGAAGATGAGATTGGCATATTGTCGAAGACATTTAATGACATGGCATCTCAAATTGAGACAATGCTGGAGGAGCTGACAAAAGCCGAACAGCTTAGACGAGAATTTGTCGCGAACGTGTCGCATGAGCTCAGGACGCCGTTAACAAGCATACGGACTTATGCCGAGACGATATTTGATACTGAGGAAATCAGCAGGGAGACGCAGGATGAATTCTTACGCGTAATTATTAATGAAAGCGATCGTATGACGAAAATTGTCCAGGACTTGCTGGAGCTGTCGCGGTTCGACTCCGGCAACAGTAAGCTGCATATTGAGGAATTTTCGATAGAGCAGTCAGTCCGCGGCGTATACACGGCCATTGCCCTAGAAGCGCGGAAAAGAGAACACGTTTTGAACCTTGAGCTTGAGTGGAAGCTGCCGAAGATAAAAGGCGACAGGGCGCGGATCGAACAGGTTCTGATGAACATCATTACAAACGCCCTGAAATACACGCCGGACGGGGGTCAGATAGATATCTACAGCGGAAGCGCGGACGGCAGTGTCTGGGTCAAGATAGAGGACACCGGCGTCGGTATCCCGGAAGAAGACCTGCCGCACGTGTTTGAAAGGTTCTATCGGGTCGATAAAGCAAGATCGCGTGAGTCCGGTGGGACGGGGCTTGGATTGTCGATAGCGAAGGAGATAATCACAATGCACGGAGGGGACATACAGGTGGAAAGCGCCAGCGGCGAGGGCACATCGGTAACGATAACTCTGCCGATTGAGGGACCGGGCGACGACAAAAGGGAATCCGCATGAGCAGAAAAGACTTAGCAGATGTCTGTAATTATTCAAAAGCGCTTGTTATTCCGTCGATACCTGACGATTTTGTTGTTGCGGAACGTTTCAGGCACGGTTTAACGGATGATGAAATACGAAAAGGGATAGCGGCGTTCCGTGAATTTTTGTATGCGTTTTTCGAGAAATTAGCCGGCGGCAAAGATCAACCGGAGATAATCTATTTTGCGTTAACCTTATTCACCTTGGGCTTTCACGGCAGGCTTGAAACGGAACCGGAAAAAAGGCTGACCGTTCGTGGTGAGGATATGCTTACCGTTATATGCCCTGTAACTGAAAGATATCATTCACTGATAAGGATGAGCGGGGAGCAAAAACTAAAAATATTTCGTCTGCTGTCCGATTTAGGATTGCAGTTTAACGGCGCGGGTTTTTCCGAGGAAGTCGATTTTTCAAAAACCGGGAAATTCTATATTACGTCTGACAAAAATGAATTTTTTGCCGTGGGGCTTAAATTGATCGCCGCGGCGACGGCGAATAATAAGTATTATATTAAAATAGAGAATTTGTTCGAGTCCGCGTTTTTGCGATGTGATTTTTATCCGCTTGCAAATGCGACGCCCAAAAGGCATGTTGTGAAGATAAAAGAATTTGCGTGTGCGCAGCCGCCGGAAATTAGGGAATGGATATTTGATATAGACAAGCTTTTAAGTGATAACGGCTGCACGGTCACCCATAATTTAAGTTGCGAGTTTATCTATGCCAAACGAAAGACCAAGAACAGAAAAGGGATGGTATGCAAAATTTATATGGATATTGACGGATGTTCCGTCACCCCCGGAATGAACCATTTTGAAAATCCGGACAATATAATCAGCATACTGCCCGAGGATATAATAGATTTGATGAAAGTCGAAGCTGATAGGGAATGCGGATGGTGCGCCTATTCCCGGCGGGACCCTGGTTCGATACAATGCAGGCCGGGGTGTCCTGTTAAGTTTACACATAACGGCGAAGAGTATTTAAAATGCCGTTATGTTGAATTTAAGATTCCT
>Ga0123355_10015010_pt1 | contig 12150 bp, 5 predicted proteins | sample TergutEmb28metaG_3_FD_89872 | JGI IMG/M metagenome (GOLD analysis project Ga0123355, IMG submission 89872) | Embiratermes neotenicus P1 segment gut microbial communities from Petit-Saut dam, French Guiana - Emb289 P1 | ecosystem: Host-associated > Arthropoda: Insects > Digestive system > Gut ... | reverse complement strand
ATTTGCGCGTGCTTTTTCAGCATACGATGCTCACCGTGGACAGGGATGAAAAATTTCGGTCTGGTGAGGGCGAGAACCATCTTGAGTTCTTCCTGACAGGCGTGACCGGAGACGTGGAGATCCGAGAGTTTGTCGTAGATTACCTCTGCGCCCTTGTAGAAGAGTTCGTTGATGACATTGGAAACTGTTCGCTCATTCCCGGGCACAGCAGAAGCGGAGATGATAACCCGGTCTTCCGGTCCGATTTCGATGTGTTTATGTCCAGAGAAAGCCATACGGTAGAGGGCGCTCATGCTCTCGCCTTGGCTGCCGGTTGTGATGATTACTTGCTTATGCGGCGGTAGAGTACGAAGTACCCCCAGCTCTACCAGTGTGTCTTTCGGCACTTTCAGGTAACCAAGCTCGGTGGAGACTTTGATGATATTCTCCATGCTGCGTCCTGTGATGCCGACTTTCCGTCCATGTTTGGCGGCACAGTTGATCACAAGCTGCAAACGATGGACGTTAGAGGCAAAGGTTGTGACGATGATGCGCTTATTGCAACCACGGAACAGACGGTCAAAGCTCTCGCCCACTTTGCTCTCAGAGGTGGAATACCCCGGTTTTTCGATGTTTGTAGAGTCGGATAAGAGTGCAAGCACACCCTCTTTCCCCAGTTGTCCCAGACGAGCCAAATCTGTCATCTCGCCGTGGATGGGGGTGGGGTCGATCTTAAAGTCGCCTGTGTGGACAACGGTGCCCGCAGGCGACTTGATCGCTAGGGTCACTGCGTCTGCAATGGAGTGATTCACGTGGATAAACTCCACATTGAACACACCTGCTTTTTGGCTCTGTCCCGGTTCCAATGTTTGAAGCTTGGCATTTTGCAAAAGTCCATGCTCTTGCAGCTTGAGACTGACCAGTCCAAGTGTGAGTCTGGTGCCATATACAGGGGCATTCAGGTTTTTGAGCAAATAGGGGACAGCGCCGATGTGATCCTCGTGTCCGTGTGTGAGGAAGATGCCCCGAATCCGGCTCTGGTTTTTGACCAGATAGGTGAAGTCGGGGATGACGATGTCCACGCCGTACATGTCATCGTCAGGGAAGCCGAGACCCACGTCAACAACAATCATGTCATTGCCGTATTCATATACAGTGAGGTTTTTGCCGATTTCGTTTAGTCCGCCCAGGGCGATGATTTTGAGCTTACCGCCCGCTGGTTTTGCCGTTTTCACCGCCTGATCGGGTTTCGCGGCATTGGGCTGTGAAGTGCGAGGTTTGCTGCTTGGCTTACGCGGTGTTCCGGTCGCATTGCGTCCGTTCCCGTTCCCGTTTGTCGGTTTTCGATTCCCATTTCGGGGATTTCGAGGTAATTTTTCATTTTCTGGCATAATAGTTTACATAACTCCTTTTTGTGAACACACGAATGGTGTCTGATTTTGCCTTATGTAGTCCTTTCATGACAAGAAAACACGGGGACGTGCAGCGTCTTGATTTCGGCCCTGAATCGCCTGAATCGTAGATACTACCGTGTCCCTTTGTTTTCGTCTGGTATTTCGTTCTTTTGGATATAAAAAGTACTTTCGTACATAACGCCATGATTTGTAGCTATTTCAGCAGTATAACATAAGATCGTGAGGCTTGTCAAATCTCATGGCTTTAGTTTACCTGAGATTTGGAGAAATCATACCGACTTACTGAGATAAATAAAAGGGCTGCAAGTATATACCTGCAACCCTTTCGTCTCTACCGCTGAGCGAGTCTCATTTATACGATATCTGCATCCCATTCTTCCGGATCCGGTTGTCTTGTCGCTGCGTCGTCAGGCAGAGCTAAGATGCCAACCCGACTACGTACAGCGCCGGTGTCAGGATCTGTATCAAAGGATTGAACAACAATTGTGTTATCGTCAACTGCTAGACCTGCAAATATTGTGGGAATGACAGTTGCCCCATGTCGATTAATCAGCCCATAATACAAGGTGTAATTGCTTGGTCGTGAGGCTACGGCAAGACCGTCATGAAAGTCAAGGATGTCGCTAAAATTAAACCCGGTCAGCATGTTACCATCATCGTCTAAAAGCGCCATCAGATGAAAGTTGACACCGACAGCACCGCTTGTGGGATCATTGTAGGCGATCCGTGTATCGCGCCATCTGAAGAACCCTGTCACGGGTGTTGTCAGCACGCTTTCTCCGTATCTGTCTAGTGTCACAACCTGTGTGAGACCTTGGGCAACCAAGCGGATTGTAATCGCCACGCCGCCTTCAAAATTCCACGCTTCTTCATAGATAGGGTCAATAACCATGTTGCCTTCCGTGTCGATAAAGCCATACAGGTTGCCATCCGGTGAAACCGCGGCACGCCCTTCGCTGAAATGCTCTGCTCCAGCAAAATGGAGGGGTATGACCAATTCGCCTTGGAGGTCCACATAGCCCGATAACCCATCAATAATTACAAGGGCGCGTTCATCAGAAAAGGAACCGACTGTGTCATAATCAAAGGGTGTGACCACACTTCCGTCCCTGTCTATATGTCCGGATTTGCCGCCTCTTTGTGCAATGATCAGATTTTCGCCTGCGTATGACAGATGATCAAATTCGTGGGGTGTTATCTGCTCGCCCGAACTGTCAAAGATTGCGTATTGCCCATCCTGTACCGCCCAGAGTATGCCGTTTTCAAAGGCTCCGGCATCGTCAAATTCGGTCGGGAGAATCACATCGCCGGATATGTCAATCAAACCGCGAGAATGTACCAGCGCAACGCCGCCCTCTATTTCCTGCATGGATGTGTGTGCAATTCTGGCAAATCCAAATTCAAAAGGTGTTGCAGTAACTTCGCCTAAGTCAATCGCTTCTGCGCCGGTGGGGTCAATAAAGAAGTTTCTGCCGCCTGATTCCACATAAGCCAGTCCATCCGTGAAGGTATTTGCATGGTCGAACGCTACAGGAATGGTAATCGTGCCTGTCCCATCCATGAAGCCGAATTGAGAGTCGCCGTTTTCAAAGATGGCTTCCAGCAGATATAAACCCTCTCCGGCGTATTCAAATCTCAAAAATTCATGTTCTATGTCCAGGGTGACCCATTGGATATCAAGGTCGTCTAAATCGATGTCTTCCTGATATTCCAGATTGTCATTGATCGTATCCGGTGTCTCTTGCTCTGGCGTATTCCCACATGCGGTCAATAGTAACAGAATTGCCAAAAAGACGATGCATAAGCCAAAGGATGCTTTTTTTGTGTGAAACTTCATCTTTAAAATTCTCCCTTTTGAGCACTTTTTTGAAGTCAGTATACTCGATTTTTTTTATAATAGCAAGTATATTATCGTTTCAGGGATTAGACAAATCATATGTTGATATGTGGCGGTCACCTCTGCTTTGTTCAGAGGAAACATCCAAGTTTTGATAGAAAGGGCTTCCATTATGAAACTACCGATAGAATTGATACGCAAGAGTATAGGTGTGGTTTGGTGATTTTGCCTAATTGCATTATGTAAAACGATAACACAGGAACGCACATGGGGAATTAGTACAAAAAGACAGAGAAAACACAGATAAATGACAATAATTGATGCTTGATGTTCCATCATGCATTTGATTATGTAAATAAGATTGATGTAAAACAAGTATAATTGCCGGAAAATTTCTACTCTTCACAAGCAATATTCGACTTGAAAGGTGAGCGGATACAATATAATATATTAGGATATTAAGGAGAATGCCAAAAGTCCGGAAAAATGTAAGAAAACGCAAATAGTCAGGTTCAGGTAAAAAGCCGAGTCCTATTGTTGGCGTTTGTTATGCGGATGAAAGGAGCTGATGCGCCAAATTCCAAAATTGGCAGGAATGGTGAGCCTCGACCACATATAAAGAGGCGGCACATGAAGAACCCCAACTTCAAAACAAAAGGGGAAAGAAAGTAAATTAATTTTATGAAGGAAAGGTGTTTTAGAACATGCGCAATCAAACGATGAAGAAACTGCTCTGCCTACTCCTTGCGTTAGTCCTTACGTTCTCCTCAACTCTCGCCCTGTATACCGAAGATGTGGGACGGGTTGTAGAAGATGTGGACTATGCAGAGGCGTATCCCGTAGAAGATGAAGTTCCACCGACCGAGCCAAGTGAACCGACTGAGCCAACCGAGCCGACTGAGCCAACTGAGCCCACCGAACCCACCGAGCCGGTCGAACCAACAACACGTGTACCCGGTATCAACATCGTGCGTGCACAAGTTGTACATGGCGGTCAGCACCAAGCACTTTGGCGCAGCGCCGAACTTTGGGACGTGAGCCGTTACACAGTCTACCCGGGCGACTGTGATCTACATGCAACCAACGGTGAAAACCCAGCCAACTGGTACACCACAGCGCGTATGGTCAACCTACAAGACCCACGCCGCTTCACTTTGGAAATCGTTGTACCCCTAGGCGACTTTACCGGAATTGCCGGTACTGAGAGTGCGGGCGCGAATCCCTTTAACATTACCGATGTATCGATTACATACACTACCGGTCCCGGGAACGGTACAAACACACTTGTACCTGCCGAAACTGCGGTAAACAGCGCTGTAATCGATGGTGAGTTTATTGTCATTGAGGCAGTTGTTCGTACCACTGGTGCTGGCACGTTCCAGACTGGTTTCGCCAACAACAGAGCGTTTGCAGGGATGTATGACTTTGGCAGACCAGGCTCTGCTGGTTCTGGTCAAGTCTGGCAGCGTATCGGCAACTGGCCCTTGCGTGTGAATTATACTGGTGTGGGCACAATCGCCGAAAAAACCCTCAGAGCGTCTATAAACGACTCCATTCAAACATGGGAAGAGGTAAACGCGTGGGCACAAGAGTTAGCGACAGAGTTCCCTAACGGCACCACCACACTCAGCGAGTATGACAGATTTTTCCAAGTTGAAAACTACGGTCGCTCACATCAAGGACGCGATCTGTTTGCATTCATCATTTCTGACTCCGCAGCATCTGTGGACAGACACTTGACTGAGACTGTGCCCCTCATGAACAGCGACCCTGCTGCCATGCAACAAGCGATCTTAGATGGCACCTTTGACCACAGAGGCGTCATCATGATCAGTGCCAACCACGGTAACGAAGTACAAGCAAACGGTATTATCCCGGAATTGATTGACCGTCTGCTGAACTTTGATGAAATCCGTTTCCCTGTAAGAGACACTGCAGGCACACACTGGATACCGCCTACCAGCATGACAGCAGGTCAAGCCGGTACAGTGTTATCCCCGATTACGGTACTGGGCAACAACGCGAACAACACCGCCTTGAACCGCGATCATATCTACACCGAAACCCTTTGCATTGACGAGCTTTTGGAACACTACATTATCGTAATGCAGTTCTGGACCAACCCGGACGGTAACGTTGTACCGACTCGTGCCAACCGCTTTGGTCAAGACCCAAATCGTGATGGTGGACAGTTCAACTTTATGGAAACCCAAGACTCCATCGCGTATCAAAACAAGTGGGACCCCATCTATTTCGCGGAAATCCATGACCTAGTAAGAACCTTCCAAAACGATGGAACCACCCCACCCCTTGAGCCTAGCTTAGAAGCAGACATAATCGATGACTTTATGGTCTGCTTGTTGGAAGCCATGGGCTATGCGGCCTTGGGTAACTCTTTCCAAATGTTCAACATTCCAATGAGAGACAGAGTACATGATTGGGATGCCGGTACTTTGATCTATTCTGCTGCCAAAACCATGATGAACGGTTCTTTGGGCAGCACCTTGGAATTCCCCACAACCAACCAAGATGCCATTGACTCCGGTGTGGCAGGCTTCTTTGGTCTATTCCGCTTCATGGTAGACAACTTTGCCATCCGTGACGGCGCTCGTCCAAACGATGCAGCTCGTCCGATTGACAGCACCATTGAAGTTGATGAAGAAGAAGTCTATCCAGGACTTTACTGGAACAAGCTTGAGTTCAAACGCCGCGGCGTGGAAAATGTTGACGCTATAGAATACGTTGACCCATTGCTGACATTTATTGACTGGCGCTTTGAGGCACGCAGAAACGTGCCGGCAGATCATCCGGAACGCTTGCCCTTTACCCTAGAGCCAAACCAACATATGGGGCGTCCGCGTCAAGTGGTAGATGGAGAGACCTTGAGCTTCTTCCCAGAATACTGGGTCATCCCTGTAGACAGAAGTCTGCAATACAGCCCGGTGAGCGCTGCAAATGCGATGGCATTGCTTGAAAGACTGGGACATGTTGAGATCTACAGAACAACGGCACAAGTAGTCGGCGAGAATGGTTATGTATATCCTGCCGGAACCTACATTGTACCTATGCATCAAGCCCGCAGATCCTTTGCCCACTCCGTATTATATGATGGCTATGACACCGCTCGTTTCGGCGGTCGCATGTATGACGCGCAAACGATTGTTAGCTGGCCTGCACAAAGAGGTTTCAACGCGCTTGCCACATGGGAAACCGGTCTCTTTGACGGCGTAACCGAGCGTGTACACGTGACAAATCGTGTTGACTTGCCCGGAACCGGCGAGTTCGTGATCTATCAAAACTCCGGTCTGGATGCCATCAGACTAACCAACAGACTGCTCAATGACGGCAGAGATGTATGGATGACCACATCTTACATCCCAGGCGCTGAAGTTGGTGACTTCATCGCACGCCGCGCAGATGTAGCCTATATGGTTGGTCCGCATCACAATGAGATATGGTATGAGACGGCCTTGACCGTATTTGCCATTGACGGCGGAAATACAGCACCAGCAGAAGCTGTAGCGACACCACTTGTACAGCCTACACTTGCGATTGCTGCACCGGCACAAACCGGTACTGCCGCAATGTCACGCTTTATGCTTGTTGGTGGCTTAGAGTTCTCGCAGTTCCAAGCTGGTGCAACAGGTCCTGGCGCAGTATGGGTAGGCTCTAACGCGAATCCGCCAGCCGCCGCTGCCACCCTCCCAACAGTCATGTGGCAATCAACGGCTGCCCACGTAAATCACGCCAACGCCTTGGGCGCAGGCGCTGTCGCAGCTGGTAATCCCGCGACTGGTGGTAGTGGTCTTACCCAAGTCAATGCTGAAATGACAGGTAGAGGCACATGGTCTGGAAGCAGTATTGTGGCTCCAGGTTATGACGCGAAAGACTTCCTGATCGCTATCGGCGCAAACGCGTACATCAACCCACGCAGCGATATCAAAGTGCTGGGTCAATTCGTACACGTACCGGGAACAGGCAACACCGAAGAGCGCGGCTCACAAATCTATCTCGCCGGTCGCCGCGGTGTTCTCCGTGCTGCTGACTACAGTGATAGAATCCTTGCAATCACCGGTATCAGAGCAAACGGCACACCTGTCACTGCGATATCACAAGATATCCTCAGCAGAGGTCGTCTGCAAGCAATGTGGCATCTAGTGGGTAGCTCTATCCTCGCATATGCTGCGGGTATCACAGATGTTCCAAGACCTGTGGCGTTTGTAGACGAGGCGAATGTTGTTGCTGCAAATCCTCCGGCTACTATACCGGCTATCCTCAGACGGAACCAAACCGTTAATCTCGGTACGATGGTAGCTAACGAAGTATATGTCCATTGGTTTGCAGAGAACTCTCTTGGTGTAAGCAGTCAGGGTACATTCGGACCGTTTGCATCGGGAGCAGTCAACCTCTCTGCTTTGGCACAGGATACAGCAGGCATTGCTCAAGGCGTGACTGTGGATACGCTGAAGTTCGCAGTGAACAGCAACCCGCTGCAACCTGCGTATGATGGTAGTGCAGCTTGGCAAAATGTGCCAGCAAATGGCAATGTTGCAGTTACTACTTGGACTAGCAGCAACCCGGCACTCGCCACTGTAGACGCAAACGGCGTTGTCACTGCTAGAGGCGCGAGCGGTATCGTAATTATCACTGCCAGATCTGGTGGTCAAGTAGTTGCTACTGTGACGCTAAGACTCGCCGCATAAGAAACCTTGGACAGTGCTGCCGATTGATTTGCGATAAACGCAATAACTTCGGTAGAGTTCGTCCTAAAAACCCCCGCAGAGCGCAACTGTGCTCTGCGGGGGTTCTTTATGCTTAAAATATGCACTAGGGGCAGACCTTGTGTCTGCCCCCGTTTAGGGCGAACACAAGGTTCGCCCCTACAGCTACTCTTCTCTATCATAAGAAATTCATTGATTTTTCCCTTGACAACACGTAGTAGCCCTGAATGAGACATCATAAATCAAATGTCGTTATGTAAAACAAAGAATATAGCAGAAGCTCGCCGACGATGGACAGCTTCTACCATGTTTTGCAATTTAGCTTGTGTATTCAACCCGGGAGCTGGCTAGTGGCTATTTCTTGCATCATGGTCACTTGAAAGAACGCTCATACGCATCAGAAATATGTAAACAATCCGCTAAGGGGAATTTGTGAAAATAGCCAAAATCAGCAGCTAAATTTTGGTTTGTACTTATGAAAGCCTTATGATACACTATCAGAAATAAAAGGAAAATACTGTCATAAAATCTACTCATGAAAACAAATGTTGAGCGTGCTAATTTTGGAATTACGCTTGTATTACGTTGCAGTTCCTCGCGGATTGCGGCGGTTACAAATATTCAGTATAGCGCAATGTATGATGAGGAGGTGACCGGGATAAGAGGACTTGCAGCTTGCCGCACTGCATCATAATCGTGGCTGAAAATGGAGGACGCTCACTCCAGAATAAAGAGGTAGCTAACCGTTATTTTTTACATTATACTAGGAGGAAAAGAAAGTATGAAAAACCGTTCTATCTTTGCAAGAAGGACCCTAGGTCTATTGCTTGCCATCGCTCTCATCCTTACATCAGGCATCAGTGGATTTGCCACTGAAAGAGTAACATATGATGATTATGAAGTTGAAGAAGCAAACTACTTTGACGACCTCATCTTTGACACAGATCCCGATGAAGCTTTAGACGCGATCATCGCTGAAAGAGAAAACGAGGGCATGGTCGGCTTTGAGGGCGAATTTGCATTGCCTGAGTATGAAGGCGAAATCGTTTCCGTATTTGTTATGTTCGATTCTTCACCTGCGGCGATCCAAGTGATCGAAGCGGAACAACGCGGAGACCGCTCTCTTGACGTGGAAGACGCAAGAGAAGTTGTAGAAGCGGAACATGAAGCTTTCTGGGACGAGCTTGAGGCTTCTGACATCCCCTTCGGTGATTACTTAGAGTACACACTGGCGATTAACGCCGTGCAGCTTGAAGTTCCCGCAGGCAGAGTAGCAGAGCTTGCCGCTATGGACAGCGTCCGCGCGGTATATCCGTTCATGGATGCTGATCGTGAACTTCCAGAAGTCGAGCCGGTACTTGAAGCTCCAAGAGACGAAGAAACAAACGATCCCAGAGGTAACGCAGAAGGTCGCGCCATCATGCGCGCAAACGAAATGCACGCCAGAGGCTTTACAGGCGAAGGCATCGTTGTCGCAATCGTAGACGGCGGCGTTGACACTCGTCACCCAGCCACTTGGGGTACATTCATTACCTTTGAAGAGCAGTACAACAGAATGGCTCCCGAGCACAGACCCCTTCTAACCGAAGACAACAATATCGGCGGCAACTTCTACGGTCGTTGGTTCAATGGCACTGCCGTAACTCCGGAACCAAGAAACTGGGGCGGCAATCACGGTACACACGTCACCGGTACCGTCCTGGGTCGTGACACAGGTCACCCAACCCAAGCCATCTTGGGCGTAGCCCCCGGTGCCATCAATTTCCACTACAGAGTCGGTAACCGTATCGCCGCTGTTGAGTGGGTATTGCGCGATGCTGCGGATATGGCCACCATGTCTATGGGTCATAACAATGCCAATACACCTGTTCTGCTTGAAAACATTGCGTACAACACTGTACTGCTGACAGATCCAATGTTCGTATGGGTCAATGCCATGAACAACACAGGACCATTCTATTACACAGGTGACACACCGGATAACTCTCCAATGGTTCTTGCCTGTGCAAACGCTTGGATTCATGACTTCTTTAATGATGAGCGTCCCACAGTAGTTGGAACCAACACCAGCTCCGGCAGAGGTCCTGTGGCTGTTGCTCACACCATCCGTCCTGACATCACTGCCCACGGCACACTGGTACTTTCCTCTAACGCTCTTGGTACAGCCGCAGCTGTAGGCGGTGCACCGCCTGCCGGCTCAACGACTGCCGAAGCGATTGCCCGCATTCCCGAGACAGCCACTGACGCACAGCGTGAGCCACTAGGTCGTTCTACCGGTACATCCATGGCGACTCCACACGTTGCCGGTGCTGTTGCTCTGCTCATGGAATACGACATCTACCTCCATGGAGAGCGTACTTGGACACGTGCGGAGATTAAGTCTCGCTTGATGCATAACGCAACTGAGTTCTACACCCCATATCAAACCGCATTCTCCACCGGCGGTGGCTTTGTTGATGTTATTCGCGCTGCTGACGCGCAAACAGCCGTTACCGTCAACTATGACCGCGTACCTACAAGAGGACACGCGTCACCGATCAACGTGAACACTCAAGCAAACTACAACAGCATCTCAACACTATACTGGTCACATCTCAACCCAGCAGAGGGGGAAAGCGGCTTTGCGACCGGTCGTGTAGCATCTTTCAGCTTCGGCGGCAGCAACCAACCAGTAGCAGATCCGCTGAGCAGAACGCTGACAGGTTTCATCAGAAACTTTGCTGAAGTAGACAGAACTTACACCATCGCGGCTGAGTTCAGACATAACGCCGGAGAAGCCGGACGGATCGAGTTCAGTACCGCTACCCTTACAGTACCTGCTGGCGCGGAACTTCCATTTGACGCAACCTTCAGAATAGACGCAGATCGTGCGGTAAGAGGATTCTATGAGGGTCGCGTTGTGGTCACCGCTGCTGACGGTGAAACACTCAGAATTCCATTCGCTTTCACTTACGATCCTGTAACAATCTTCACGCTGGGTGGCGGCGGTACGCCTGCGGGCGCACAACCAAGACCTGCACTACCTGTACCGATCACAATCACTGAAGTAGGTCGTCCGGTTATCAGCACAAACGCAACGAACCACGTCAACCGTGCTTCCGGCATGTTGCCGCTGAACTTTGAGCATTGGGCAGCGTTTGCTGGTACCCTTCGTATCACAGACGACGAAGGCGCGAACGCAATTGCAAACTTGAGTCAGTTCAACATGCAGTTCACGCCGCATGTTCCATTCAACTTGCTTCCCGGAAGTGTTTCCAACAGAATGTCCCCGCTTGATCGCAGCGCACAAGACTTGACTGCCTTGACTGAGGGTGCATACGACTTGCACTTCTTGACGGGTAACACCAACCAAGCCAACTTGCCGACGATCGGCTGGGTAAGCACACCGTTCTTTGTAGACAACACAGCACCGGAACTTGAGTTCGATGTTGAAGTTGCTCCAAATGGGAACATTACCATCAGCGGTACCGTTTATGACGAATGGGCAACATGGGCAGCAGAAAACGATGTCACCTTCCCAGGTAATGAGGCATTTGATCTGCCAGTTGTTCCTGACCAAAGCTTCAACGCTGTATGGATCAGCCTAGATGGCAGACCTTCCATCCGTGCAGATGTGGATGCAGAGGGTGCATTTGAAGTTGTTGTACACCGCCCTGTATCCAACAGACCGCTTGCAATTACTGTTTGGGCAATCGACAACTACACATTGATCCCAGACGTTGAAATTTTCCGCACAGGCGGTACAAGTGGTCTTCCTGCTAATCCGGGAATGGGCAATGTAAACAGTAACAATCCGGAAGTTGGAAACACCCGCCTTGACTTCGGAGCAGTCGCCAGAGATTACTTCCTCCCAGGCGGCTTGATGGGCGGATTTGTCAGAGATGAGGACTTCCCAGGCTATGTCTGGTCCGGTCTGAACATGACAGAGCGAGCTGTAGTTAGACTACCAAACGGCGAAATCGTCGAGGAGTGGTTTGGCTTCATCCTTCCCGCAACAATTAGAAGAAACCAAACTGTAACGCCGGAATTGATCCTGCCAGCAGGTTTAGAAGCCTCTGACGTGCGTTGGACTTCTAGCAATCCGGCACTGGCACGTGTAAACGCAACAACCGGCGCGGTTACCGCAGTCCAGGCAAGCGGTATTGTCACCATCACCGCAATCTCTAGCTGTGGCGAATTTAGATACAGCGTACCGGTT
>Ga0123355_10015008_pt1 | contig 12150 bp, 11 predicted proteins | sample TergutEmb28metaG_3_FD_89872 | JGI IMG/M metagenome (GOLD analysis project Ga0123355, IMG submission 89872) | Embiratermes neotenicus P1 segment gut microbial communities from Petit-Saut dam, French Guiana - Emb289 P1 | ecosystem: Host-associated > Arthropoda: Insects > Digestive system > Gut ... | reverse complement strand
TCCAGCGACTTGAGCAATCTAAGCCGCTGAGTGATGCAGATATCGCCCCTATATTCATTTTCATATGGTTCCCTTCTTAGAGGGTGTATACACCCTCTAGTTGCCTTTTTAAGAAAATATATGGTATACTTTCACAAGTATATTCCATAGTATAACCCACATTTATAACAGGAGTAATTATGCTTAATAAATCCACCGAAACTTATGACATTGAGACCCCGGAAAGGCCTCAATCACTCAAATCCGTAATCATCAGCGAAATTTGGAGTTGGACCAAGCTCATTGCCTTTACTTTGGCTTTGGCAGTGATACTCAATCAATTTGTAATCGTAAACGCTTCCATCCCTACGGGCTCAATGGAAAGCGCTATTATGCCCAATGACCGGATTATCGCATTCCGTCTTTCATATCTCTTTTCGGAGCCGGACCGCTTTGATATCGTTATATTTCGCTATCCGGACAACGAGAGCCTATTATACGTAAAACGTGTGATCGGATTACCCGGAGAAACCGTTACCATCCGAAACGGCCAGGTATTTATAAACGATTCTCAAACCCCTTTACGTGATGATTTTATAAACGATACCCCCCGCGGAAATTATGGCCCTTTTTTAGTGCCCGAAGACAGTTATTTTATGTTGGGCGATAACCGTAACAACTCGGAAGATTCCCGGGCGTGGGCAGATCCTTTTGTTCATAGCGACGGTATTTTAGGCCGCGCGATTTTTAGGTACCACAGAGGCTTTGCACTCTTAAATTGATATAGTGGTGATTATGATTAAAGAAAAACCGCAACAGCAAAAAACCGAATCCATCAAGTCAGTATTAAAGGAAGAGGCACAAAACTGGAGCAAGATAGTTGTCTTGGTAGTACTGGCGATGGTACTGTTTAACCAGCTTTTAATGGTCAACGCCACAATCCCCACTGCTTCTATGGAAAACACCATAATGACCAATGACCGAGTGATGGCACTTCGTCAGGCCTATAGATTTTCGGATCCCGCCCGCTTCGACATCATTATCTTTCGGTATCCGGGGGACGATAGTTTACCCTTTGTAAAGCGCGTTATTGGGCTACCGGGGGAAACCGTTACTATCCGCGACGGACTTGTATTTATCAATGACGCCCAGTTTCCCTTACGGGATAATTTCGTAAAGGGACCCGTATCCGGAAATCATGGTCCGTTTTTAGTACCTGAAGATAGTTATTTTGTATTGGGGGATAATAGGGGCAACTCATCGGACTCTCGCACATGGGCCGACCCTTTTGTTCACCGCAGCAGGATTTTAGGACGTGCAATTTTCAAATACTATAGAGGCTTTGCCTTATTTCATTATTGACAAGGAGGAACAAAAATGGCACAAGTAACAAAAGATATGATAATCGGTGATATTTTACGAAAAGATTCGGGGACCGGTATCGCAGAGATTTTAATGCGGGCAGGTATGCACTGCGTCGGTTGCCCTTCGGCCGCCAGCGAAACTTTAGAGCAGGCCGGTATGGTTCACAACATGGATGTGGATACATTGGTAGAAGAGATTAATGTGTATCTCCAAACCCTTTAATAGAGTTGCGAATAATCTGAATTTGAAATAGCTTTAGAACCTGTATTCATAACCTTTCTATCCTATCGGTACCGATATATAAAGGAGAGGACTTATGCGATTTGGTTACTGTCTCAATCCGCAATTTTTAGAAGGGGATGCCGCCAGCCGCCGCATTTTTGAAGCCGTATGCGAAAACGGCTTTGACTATGTGGAGCTTCCGCTGTTTACGCTGACCGCCTTAAGCACTGATAAGCTTGCGCAGCTTAAAAAGGAACTTGCCGCTAAAAGCATGCCTTGTTTGGCCGGCAATATATTTTTCCCTCAAAGCCTGTCTATCATAGGGCCTGAAAGAGACAAAGCAAAGATGCTTAGTTATATCGAAAAAGCACTGGCTATCGCTGCGGATTTAGGTGTAGACACCGCCGTTTTTGGTAATGGCGGTGCCCGTAAAATTCCGGAAGGCTCAAATTGGGAAACCACATGGGCTCAACTGCGGGATATTGTTGAGATGATGGATCCCATCGCTCAAAAAAACAATATCACCGTCGTTGTAGAAACCTTAAACCAAAAAGAAACCGACATGATTAACAGTTATACAGATGCTGTTAAACTGACGGAAGGCGCACATCATGTAGCGGCAATGTGCGATTGGTATCATGTTTTTATGGAAGGGCAAACTTTAGATGATCTCATAAAGTATCCGGATAAGCTGCGCCATTTGCATATCGCCTATGGCAAAGAACGGCTGATCCCCTCCCCTACCGATGATATGAGTCACTATGAGGATTTCGTTAAAACAGTAAAAAAGCTGGATTATAACGATAAGCTCAGCGTAGAGGGCGGATTCAAGGGCACCGTATCTGAAAACGGATCAGAAGCAACGGCTATTAGAGAATGTATGGATACATTAAAAACGCTGTTTGCGTAATTATGGAAAACGCGTCAATGGCTGTAGTTTAGCGGCCGCGAGCGCTTTTCACCAAATCGACAAAAGCGTCGGTTTTGCCCCATATCACAGATTATGATATACTATCCTGTGGAACAATTTACTACAAATACATGTTAAAATGTAGGAGGTCTACTGATGATTAAGATTGGAATCAACGGATTTGGCCGTATTGGCCGGTTAGTTATGCGCTATGCACTTAGCCGCGATGATGTACAGGTAGTTGCTGTCAACGATCCTTTCATTGATTTGGAGTACATGAAATATATGCTCCAGTATGATTCGATCCATGGCCGTTTCAAAGGCTGCATTAAAATCGACGGTGATAAATTAGTGGTAAACGGTAACCCAATTTCTGTTTTTAAAGGCATGGGACCTGCCGAAATACCTTGGAACAGTGCGGGAGTAGAATATGTAGTGGAATCCACCGGCGTATTTTTATCCCAAGAAGCAGCGGCTCCCCATATCACCAAAGGCGGCGCAAAAAAGGTTATTTTAAGTGCGCCTGCTAAAGATGATACCCCTACTTTTGTTATGGGCGTTAACCACAAAGAGTACAAAAGCGATATGACTATCGTTTCCAACGCTTCTTGTACCACTAACTGTTTGGCACCTTTGGCTAAAGTTATCAACGATAAATATGGCATATTAGAAGGCCTTATGACTACTGTTCACGCGACCACCGCTACACAAAAAACCGTAGACAGTCCATCTTCCAAAGATTGGCGCGGCGGACGTGCGGCTGCGGCAAATATCATCCCTTCATCCACAGGAGCCGCCAGAGCAGTTGGTCTGGTTATTCCGGCGCTTAAAGGTAAGTTAACCGGTATGGCTTTTAGAGTTCCAACAATTAACGTATCTGTGGTAGACCTTACCGTAAGATTGGAAAAGCCCGCCTCATACGAAGATATTAAAGCAACGATTAGAGCTGCTTCTGAAGGCGAGTTAAAAGGTATCCTTGCATATACTGAAGATGCCGTTGTTTCCAGCGATTTTATCGGCGAAAGCTGCACATCTGTATTTGATGCACAAGCTGGTATTTCACTGAATGATAATTTTGTTAAGCTTGTGTCTTGGTATGATAATGAATGGGGTTATTCCAGTAAATTGGTGGATTTAGCTGTTCATATGTCGACTGTAAAGTAAGTTCAAGTTTTAGTTAATAATAGAGCCGCATGGATTAAATCTTATTGAATTAATCCATGCGGCTTTTTGATGTCGTAGGAAATTAAATCTTTTTCATAATTGCAGCTGCTTTACTTCTTCCGCTGTTAAGCGCCGATACTTCCCTCTGGGCAAGTTTCCCAATTTAAGCGGTCCCATAGCCACTCGCTTTAACTCAAGCACCGGGCAGCCGATAGCCTCACACATTTTACGGATTTGTCGGTTGCGCCCTTCGCGGAGTGTGATACGAACAATACAACCCGTCGGCTTTTTATCCAATATTTTTATTTGCGCCGCCGCTGTTTTTGGTCCGTCGTCTATAATTAAACCTTCTTTAAAGGCTCTCAATCCATCCCTATCGGGAACTCCGCGTAAACGAGCGATATAAGTTTTTGGGATGGAGTGCCGCGGATGAGTCAAGGTTTGAGCCAATTTTCCGTCATTGGTCAAAAGCAATAACCCCGAAGAATCGTAATCCAATCGCCCAACCGGAAAAAGCCGTGCCGAAATGTCACGGAGCAGATCCATAACCACGGGCCGATTGTACGGGTCGGATACGGATGTAATAAAACCCTCCGGTTTGTGGAGCATGATATATATCAGCTTAGGATTAGTAAAGCGAATAACCCTGCCATCTAAAGCCACGGTATCCTTATCCGGAGATATTTTTATGCCCAACTGCGTAATAATCTGATCGTTTACCGATATCCGCCCGGCAGTGATGAGTTCTTCAGATTTGCGGCGAGAGGCCACACCGGCGTCGGCCAGATATTTTTGCAAGCGAATTTCTTCTGTTTTATCCATATGTACCTGCCTGATGAGATATTTATACTCAAGTATAAATCGTGTATAACAAAAGTACAACAAAAATAGATATCTAACCATTGACCCATTTCAAAATCCCGATTATAATAAAATCATTATTTCGATTTAACGAGGTGTATTATCCATGTATATTACTCGGGCTTTGGAAAGCAGAATATTAAAAGCAAGCAAACACTTTCGCGCCTTGATTGTAACCGGGCCGCGTCAGGTAGGTAAAACGACACTTCTTAAACACATGGCCGAAAGCGAAAGAAAATACATTACCCTTGACGACCCTATAGAACGCGAAGCGGCGAAAACAGAACCGGCATTATTTTTGGAACGCAATCAGCCGCCTATTATTATTGATGAAATCCAATATGCTCCAAACCTTTTGCCGTACATCAAAATGTACGTTGATGCACATGAAAATAAAGGTGATTTTTGGCTAACCGGTTCCCAAAAATTCCATATGATGAAGAATGTATCTGAAAGTCTCGCGGGGCGAATCGCGGTCATAGAGATGTATGGGCTTTCCCAAAGCGAGATCGCCGGTACGGAAAGTGAAGTCTTCGTCTGCGACCACCTTAAGATGTCGGAGCGTCTTAAGACACGAAATCCGATGAGTCTCGCCGACATATACGAACGGATTTTCAATGGTTCTATGCCCGAAGCCTATACAGACAATTTTCACCGAAACGAGTATTATTCAAGCTATGTTAATACGTATTTGGAAAGAGATATTAGGGCTCTCACACAGGTGGCGGACGAGTTGGACTTTTTCCGTTTTATGACCGCTTGTGCTGCACGGACAAGTGAAGTGGTTAATTATGCTGATCTTGCCAAAGACATTGGAATCAGCGCCCCAACCGCCAAACACTGGCTATCGATTCTTGTATCAAGTGGTATCGTGACATTGATCCAGCCATATTTCAATAATACATTAAAGAGAGCTATTAAATCACCCAAAATGTATTTTATGGATACCGGGCTGGCGGTTTATCTCACCCGTTGGGACAGTTCTAAAACTCTGGAGGTTTCGGCTATGTCCGGCAAGATATTTGAAACGTATGTTGTCAGCGAGATATTGAAGTCATATCATAACGCCGGGAAACATCCGCATGTTTATTATTATCGAGATACGGACGGGAAAGAGATAGATCTTGTTTTAGAGTATGATGGTACGGTATTTCCGGTTGAGATTAAAAAAACCGGCAACCCCGGTAAGGATGCCGTTAAAAATTTTGATGTATTGAAGAATTCGGGGAAGCTGGTGGGCGAAGGGGCAGTGGTTTGTCTTTATAATAAAGTTTTGCCTCTTGATAAAAGCAATTGGATTGTTCCGGCGTGGTTGATATAGGGGTCACGAATTCTCGAATTTTGTTACCTTCTAGAATATAGAACAATGAGGATAATGTCGCTTGTGAGCGTACATCAAAAAAGATGCTACCATTTACAATAGCATCTTTTTTGCATCCATAAAATTAATTACTCTTTAATATTGATGAGTCCCAGAAAACTCCTGTTGAGTTGCTTCATACAAACTCGTGTTATCTACATGAAATCTGTAATTGGGAATAGGAGGATGCCGCCAATCCATGTAAGTTTCAATAACTTCTTGCCATAGGCTCATATATATATCGTTAACGGTTAATCTTGCTTCCATCATAGGCAAATTACTAATGTATGTGGTCGCCAACACTAAATTTTCTGCATTATGACGTAATCTTGAGATATCTGCCCTACTGTTCGGGATATGGAATCGCCCTCTGTTTTCTTGTAAGACCCAAAATATACCCGCAAACTCCTCTGGATCTGGATTAGTACGTTGCGCTGACAAGAAAAAGAAATATTCTTGATATGGGATTGATGGTAAATAGTTTGCGTGTGTTATGAGAACACGCTCCTCAACGTAGTATGGTTCTGCCAACGTGATTATTTCACCAACATTAAGGTCGCCCTTAACTACTTCAAGTATTTCCAGTGATACGAAGTTATGTCCTATATTAACTACGGTAGGATCGAATTGGCTGAATTGGAATACCATTCTAGCATCATTTAAAATGCGCCCCCTTACAATGTTTTCGGATCTTGACTCCAATCCTTCTAAAGTTGTTGCTAGAGGTACAATTCTTGACGCGTGAGTATGGAATATCTGATAGAATTCAATTTGATAATTTTCTTGCGGATTATAAGAATCATTCGATAATACAACTGCAGCACAAGTTATTGCAACAATAGCCACTAAACAACATTTTATAGCTGTCATAATAAAATCCTCCTTCTACAATAAATAAATCGGTATATAATATCCATTTGTTACGGACCATGTCGATTTATAAGTGCATGTATATCATGGTTGGTTATACGGTCTGAAATAAAGGCTGTTTGCGGCCAATAATCTCTAACAATTTGCATAACTGCAGGATATCTACAATATGGATTACCATCTCTCACGTTTATGTCATGGATACAATTAGGATGGTGCAGACTAAGAAGATGCCCTATTTCATGTCTTAACAGATACCTGCGCCAAACATCTCTAGGAAAAATGGCTAAATCCCGGTCCCAAAAATCTCTGTGGAACAAAATACGTCCGTGGGTATAATTTCCAAAAGTATTCGGAGTGAAGATTCCACCGATCTCATCACCCAATATTTCAGTTTCGATACGAGTCACAGAAATCCCAGGAGCCTGAGCAATATTGGCTCCAACTCTAGAGATATTGATATTGCTTGATATACCATTCCAATCATTAGCGGCGTCTTGCACTAAGCTAGTCATAACTCGATGGTCATCAACACTAAGAATAATATTTCGTGTATCGCCAATCAACCGAAATCTAAAAAAGCCACATCCATCAGCATGAAAAGCAAAAGTCCTCTGAATCGAGTTAAGATGCAGGTTTCTGTCCTCGAGAGTTCGCTCCCGCACCCGAACTTCAAACTGAAAAAAACCTGTATGGCCTAGCATTAGATCAGAAAAAGTAACTATCTGGACATAACCAGCTGGAAGTGGCCACAAAGGACCGCTAGCTAGAGTACTACCATTAACTATGAGGTACACATAAGGCGACGCAACAGCATTGCCCGAATTGCCAATAACGGCATCAAAGCTTTGTCTTACAAAAGCACGTAAAGGTTGAGGGTTTTTGCTTTCAAGTTGGACCATCCTTAAATCAACAAACTGCGTAGTTGGCACCGTTGGTCTCCACAAAAAAAATCCGCTTACTACGTTGTTTGCTATACTACTTTGAGGACTGGATGTGCTGACGGTAACTCTCACTTCTCTTAAGCCACCAGGATTTCCACTAGGTATGGTGATAAAGAAAGAACCTATACCACCATCCCAGGGTCCCACTGTCCCTAAACTCTGTGATAACAAAAACCGACCATCTAAATATATTCTGAATGCAGTATTGTGTGCAGGACTTCCACCCATGTTAAGAAGAGCGAAACTAAATCTATGTGGCACGTCAAAGCTTAAAGGCGGTTGGCTATTTGTCAAAAGATCCCAAACTGCTAAATTTGCCTGAATGGAAAGTGGCTCTACCACAAGTGAATCATAGCTCTCTATACCCCCCTGATCCAATGGAAATCTATATCCTATAAAATCATCTAATTCTAACATGTCTACTAGTTCATTGAGTGGAAGAAATTCAAATTCAAAGTCACTTATTTCCACCTCTGGTATTCCGAATATAGAATCCGAACCGATCTCATGTACAGAATCGCGAAGCTGATCTGCATATTCCATTTGTGATTCTTCAAGCATACTTTCAAGCGCCGTAATGGATTCAGTATCCAGAATATCTGCTCTTTCTGCTAAAAGCTGCTCAATCGAGATTGGTTCTGAAAATTCCATTATCCCTTCTTCAACGACAACAGATGCACCGCTACTGTTGTCAAAGAGAACTTCTCTAGGCAGAAAATGCTCTGACATATTGTCACAGCAATCGCGATCATAGCCGTACACTGCTGTTGAAAATAACCCACTTGTCAAAATAACTACCAAACATAAAGCTCCAATTGTCATCAGTTTCTTTACCATAATTCATCTCCTATCTATCGATTTTTAGAGTCACAATTACTCAAAGCAACTACAATTTAACCTTCTATCATAGTTCTTCTAACGTTGCTGAGATCTTCACTTGACCTGGCTTCAATCTCATTTGACTACAATCATAAAATCACCCTCCTCTTCAATGATATGCAGAACCATGTATAATGAGTTTAAAGTAATGCCTATGAAATAAATACTCAATCATATGATCTAAACAGGTTAGCTATTTCAGTGCTACAGTTATAAAAAACACTACTGTTAATAAAAAATAATTTACAAGAAGCATTTTTGATGCATGAAAATCATATCACAAAAACTATATCTTTTGACAACTTGAGCTGAGCGCTATAATTACAGAGCGTTCAGCTCAAAAAATTTGGAAAAAAATTTTTTTGTAGCTTTTAATTTCCATTTTAAGAAGTAATAAGATTCGATTTGTTTTGTGCTAATTATTGTTGAAAATACAATAAATTTCATTCGATAAAGTTAATGTATGTTTAGCATTATTTTTTCTCAAAACAAAAGCCCATGATCAATCTTAGTCATGGGCCACATTATACGGGCTACTTTATCCTCGAGTTCAATTATGTTTATTTTCACTTTCCATATAATATATCACACCGCACCGCCGGCACAATTTCCATTTCCATAAAAGCTTGTGACCAGTCTCGTGCATACTGTCTATATAAACAATACCGCTGCCTCCGCAGCGCAGTTTGAAACCCAAAAGCATCCACCTCTAATTCCTGCTGCAGCTTTTTGGCAGTTTCGTTAATTTCCTGAGCAATAAATTGCTCGTATTTCAAGGCTTCCGGAATTTCCTCGTTAAATCGAAGGATTTCCCCTTTTACCCGCACATCTATAGTACAGCGAAGCCGACCCTCTTTTTCACTAAAACGCAAAGTACTCCTGTGACGGCGTACAATCATGGGAATGTTATCGATTGTCAATATCGCACCCTTACAGGCCTTATTCTCAGCCCATAGTAGACCCCGCAGCTGAGTGCCATCCAATTCTCCGGCCAGCTGGTAATCTTTGATAACCAAAGCCCCTTCAATTTGAACAGCATCACTTTGAACAGTGTCCCTTTGAACAGCATCTCTTTGATTAGCATCTCTCCCCTCCCCCTTCTCTACCAACGGCAGCACAGTATTCCCTGTAGCTCGCAAATCCGCCATCATCGATTCGAAATCTTTTTGAAATGACCGTCCTCCACTTTTTGCGGCCAACCGATAGAAATTAACAACATGATATCCCGGTTTAGATTCATTGGGCGGACTTGCTGTTAAAACATCCGAAACTCTGCTGTTGGCAGCAAGTACTGTAATTGCACTGTCTATCTCCGGAGTATTTTCGACTACACCGATAACTTCGCGAAATAAATCCCTATCTCGTAATATTTCTGTGCCTAAAACCATTGTTTTTGCCTGCCCAAGTGATAATTTACGGCTGGAATTTGCATCCAAAGCGTGTATGGCCTCTATAAGGGTCTGGCCTTGAGCGGATGAATCTTTGCCGCTATCATCGCTATTAGTATCTTCATTGTCTTCATTTCCTCCACTGTCTCCACCATTACTGCCAGCCGACCCCTCGTCATGGCTGGCCATAGCTGTAGAAAATTGGAAACGGAAAGGAGATGCAGTATTTACAGTGGTTACAGCATCTGTAGTATCCGCAACATCCGTGACATCCACGGTATCTATAGCCTCCACGCCATCTATCCCAAAAGCCACTGCAAAAGCACGATTTTCAATTTCTACACGATCCCAGCATCCCGCTAAAAAAAGTACAGCAACAACAGCTATTGTGCAAACTCCTTTTTTCATTCTTCCTTTTGTAATCACGTCGCTTTTCATCTCCCCATTATTCATCCCTCCCGTTCTCATCTCGCGCCCCCACTTCTACGCAACTTTTTAACCACAACCAAAACAACAGGCAGGCCCACCCAAAACCCCAACCCAAACGTCAAAAACACCTGATCCAATATCCAATAAATCTGCACCCGACTCAAAGGCAGCATAGCCACAGCACAAACAATCACAGCACAAGCCATCACCCACCACAAATGTTTACCCCTCCCCACTTGATCCCGGCCTAACACCGCCCCATAAAACAGCGATGCTGCCGCAAAAGCAAACACCGACAGCATCCAAAAGCTCAACACAAGGGCCTCCTGACGAACGATTAGCGAACCGGGTATACTAAGCATATCCATCATTTTAAGTATCGGCCATTGCTGGGCCTCCGTATTGTGAGGGCCAAACTTTGCCAAGGTTACCGCCGTGATCACGGCCATCATAAACCCCGTAAAAGCCATTGCCCAAACCGCCGCTTTTCTGCCTTCTTTAGGCTTATTGAGATACGGATACGCCAGCCATATAAATTCCAGCCCTGTAAATACAAAGCCCAAACTCAATACTCCGTTTAAAAGATCTTCCGGCGGTGTTACAAAAACAGGTAACAGATTAGTCAAATCAATACTAAACATGGCCACAGCGCCGAGACCTATCATCGGTACGGCGATAATCACTATCAAAATTTCGGCTACCCGGGCCCGGGTTTCTATGCCTTTAACGGCAGCGTAGGCAGCTACGCCCAGTATAACGATGTACACGGCTAAAGATGGGGTGCGCATCAGCATCAGTGTCCGTATAATTTCGCCAAAAAGCCGCAGCTCAAGCCCTGCGCAAAAAAGTATTTTTGTCCATAGTAGCAAGCATACAACAGCCCCTATCGGAGCGCTTAGCATCCGCCTGGTGTATGAAGCAAAATGCTCGCTCCCAAAGGACCGGGCTGTCCCGGATATCATAGCGGCAAAAAAAACGCCCAGCACCATTAATAATAGAGTCACTATCCATCCATCTTGACCTGCATACCTTGCCGCCAGCCTGGGCATCACTACAAAGCCTGTGCCAAAGGCTTCTAACACGAATAGGATTTGAAATTGCCTCAATGTAATACGCTCATTTGCCGAAAGCATAGCATGCTCCTTTCCCTCTATTTCATCCGCGTGGTATTTTCAGGGTTTGCGTAAAAAGGCCGCTTTTTCAAAGTAAATAAAGGCAACCGAAAAAAGCTGTCTTTCGTATCGCTATAATCATTCATCTCAGGGGATGCGTACGGGAATAGATAAGGCATGCCAAAACTTCTGAGACTGGCCAGATGTATCAAAATGATAAGCAGTCCCGCCCAAAAGCCCAACAGACCAAAACCCGCCGATAAAAGCAGCACCAGATACTTAACCAGTCTAAACCCGGCTACTAAGGACACGTGGGGGATGGCAAAGTTAGAAACCCCCGCCAAAGCCACCACAATCACCACAATCGGGCTTACCAATCCCGCCTCTACCGCGGCCTGACCGATGATCAACCCACCGACAATCCCCAAAGCACCGCCGGCGGCTCGGGGCAGACGAATCCCCGCTTCTCTCAGCAGTTCGAAAGCAATATCCATAATCAAAATCTCAATCACCGCCGGAAATGGCACCGGCTGTCTGGCAGCGGCCATTCTTAGGGTTAATGTCAGGGGAATCATTGAGGGATGATAAGTTGTAACCGCTAAATAAAATCCAGGCAGCGCCACCGCGAAAAAAGCGGCAATATATCGGATAATCCGCACAAAGGATG
>Ga0123355_10015007_pt1 | contig 12150 bp, 7 predicted proteins | sample TergutEmb28metaG_3_FD_89872 | JGI IMG/M metagenome (GOLD analysis project Ga0123355, IMG submission 89872) | Embiratermes neotenicus P1 segment gut microbial communities from Petit-Saut dam, French Guiana - Emb289 P1 | ecosystem: Host-associated > Arthropoda: Insects > Digestive system > Gut ... | reverse complement strand
TGGGGGTGTGTTTGTGTGTTTGGGTGTGTGGGGGGGGGGGTGTGGGTGTGTGTGGGGGCTTGGTGCTGGTGGGGGTGTGGGTGTGTGTGTGGGTGTGTGTGTAGGAGGGGTGGGGTGGGGGTTAGTTATCCAGCATGCAATGCGCAAGCCCCGTATTTTATTGTCATCTGTGGCCTGTCCGGCTGTACGAAATTTTTCCACATATCTCCTAAACGGCACAATTTTCGGGAGAAAGTTATGGAACAAAATGTGTGTTCTGTTTTCTGTACAATTCGTATCCGAAACATTTCTCATTCTAAGAAGAATTAAGTGAGATATGAACAAAACTGTATATCGGTCTGCATGTACAGTGGCGGCTATTCTTGTCAGATCTTAATGAAGCTTGAATTTTCTCGACAGTTTCGGAACATATCCACATATCAAATTTTGAAGAAAATCCGTTCAATGGGAACCGAGTTGTTCCTTACGGATGGACGGACGGACACGTGGCGAAGGTAATAGTCGCTTGTCGCAATTTTACGAACGCGCCAAAAAAACATAGGCACAGCGACATGTTTCGGCTGCTGTTGAACCATTTCAGGCTGTACGCAATTACGTGTAGACAGAAACGTACGAAGTGCATGTCAGTTGGCATGCTTCTTGATCAGCGTGCACCAATGAAACTGAACAGCAGCGTCCGTTTTTAACTTACAGCGCCTGTTTATTGTGTACAAATGAAATACCAGTAATAAAAATACAATACAAAAGAATAGAACGCGTGTTTATTTTTATCTAAAAACAAAAGCTTGTTATTAGCATACAGCACGTCAGCTGATTGCAGCAGTACAGCACGAAAGCAGTAAACCTTACTGAATGAAACGGCTTGACTGATCCGAGGATGATTTGCGCAGTAATAGGGACGTGGGAGTAGCCGACTCGCCGACCGGTTGGTGTCATTCTGATTTGTTAGAAACAGTCACGAAAGGTCGAAACAAGGTTCACGAACTTCGATATCTTACTGCAGTTTTTATAATTTTATGTGCTAATTCACACGATATAAACGCCCAAATAACCTGTAATAATAATAATAATAATAATAATAATAATCCCCTGTCATCAAAATTACAGACGGTGTGTTGTATTTCACACTTATCGCATGCGTGCTGTGTGTGTGGCCTATCTCAGCCCCCTTCAGTTTAATTAATGCCATTGTTACTTCAGTGCAAGTCCCACTAGTTTCCAGCCCCCTCACCCTGTTCCCCCCCTCTTCCTGATGCCCGGTTATTCTCCCTGGAGCTTAGTTCTCACATATCCACAGCCTTTGCTTCTCCCGTGCAAGCTTTATTGCAACAATTGTGATGTGTATGGGCGTGGCTTGGTTTCTTACTACCGGAAACTGCATTAACTGAAAATAGACAAGCCGGGCGGCCACTTTGGGAGGTCGTATACAACGCAAGATCGTTTGGCCGCGTCTGTATTCGCCAACTTGACGTTGGTCTGTCAGATGGCTTTCCCCCTTCACAACTCCAAAGTCCAATCTGAAGGGAGACTGGCTGTATGTTGTACAGAAGTTCGAGCAGTGCGCCTTTTACTGTGCATAGCTCCGAGTTGCAGTGGCGGATTTCGGAATATCAGCGACGTAAATGTGGAATATATAGAGAGACAATAAATCAGATTGAATGCCAGTCAGCACCAACAGCAGCAACAGGGTATAAGCCATTCCAGGCTTGTTCCATCTCCATGGGTGTTTGTCTCTCCATCTGTCACTTGGTCGGTCCACGATTCTTAAATCTGTCGGAATGTATTCCACAGTAACTTAATTTAATTGTGTCTTCTGTCGTTACGAAGCCGCCATTGCTTCTTGTAGACCTGTTGTTGTGTAGTCACAAGATAAGGCCTGGAAGCTTGTCCTATATCGGTGGGGTTTGGCGGTGCCTGTGGGTTGGGATCGTTACTTCTTTGAGCGTCTCGTAACAGTTACTGTGAAGATCAGACCCATTGTCTTCTGGGGTGTGACGCCGTGTAGTGTGTCATGAAGTTTCCATCGTTTCGGAAGAATAGGATTTTTTCCCGAAACACGTGTAAAATTCTACCAGCTTGCGTGGCGTCATATCCCAAAGGACAGAGGTCTCGTTGCTATTCTTTGTAGTGGGTAGGGTAACGAAATAGGCGTGGCACAGTTGTGGTACTGCCCCAGTATTGTGTGCAGTTGCGGGTTGTGACGTTTGGTTTCGAACACAAGGATTCTTAGGGCAGGATGGCATTCAGGCGTCAGGTTCTGACCACTTTACCCACACACCCCTTCCCTACCGGCCTTACAAGAGACTTGCCGTTTACTGGTGGATAGGATATTAATAAGGGCCGGAGAAGAAAGACAACTAAGACGAGATTGTTTAATTTTTAGAGTGGCTAGAAGTTGGTGTTTTTGCAGGTTTTGTTATTGTGGCTAGAGGGCGAGACGCGTGTGGAACCTTTATAATACTGCAAGAGAGGGAGCAGGAATGGGAGGGGTATTACCGTGCGGTTATATTGGAAGGCGGGAAGATGATTGGGAGATCTTGAAGTGGTTTCAAGGGATTAGGGAAAGATTAATGAACGTAGTGGTTGAGGCATATGATGGACCCTTTGTAACGGAATGCGATTATCCGTGACTTTTATGTCTCTCTTTTTGTAAGGCCTGGCGTTAATAAGATGCCGGAGGGTTGTGAGCGTACTGCAGACCGGAGAAGCGAACGTGAAGGCAGTCATCACATGGTCTGCTTAATTAACCACCAGGTCATGAAGATGTAGGGAGGAGTGGAATTGTAGCTCCACATGTTCTTAACTTTGGCACAAGATGGCACATCACGGCCAAGGCACAAAGACAAGTTCAGTTTTGACGTGTGCGTTGTGTCAGTGTTGCCAACATTATACTGTGCAAGATGCGAGGCTTGCACAGCGGTTTGGCCGTTGGGTGATTAGTACCTGGCACTTCGAAGGTGCTGCTGGCCAGACGACAGCGTAAAAATCACGGAAGACTGGAATTGTGATTTGTTTTATTTACGGAACATTTGGCTATGGAAGTGCCTGGGTAAAAGAGCACATGTACAGTCGGTCGCAGGAAACAGCGGAGCGTCAAACGCTAAGGCAGTGCGAAGTGCTGTGTTATGTGGATGTCAGCAGATGTGTGAGAACCTGGGCAGTGGGACGTGTGTGACACTGCTGTAAGGTCTGTAGTATAACCACTTAGCACAGCACTCTGAGTCATTCGGTACATTTAGTAACACCAACACTTATCCAGTTTCCCCATTGTGCGTGCGTGCGAGAGAGAGGAAGAAGAGAATAAGAAGTTAACAGTGATGAATGAAAGTACAAGAACAAAGCAAAGAACGAAAGAAGTCGTGAGAATGGATTAAACAAAAATGTGGTAAGAGGGAAAGAAAGGAAAGGACTAAGAAACAGGCGTCATTTTTGTAAACGTGCCTAAAAATTTTAAAATGATGGCATTGTACGTCTTTCGGAGTGGGGGGTGGGGGGTCGATCGCTTGGCGCATCATCTTACTAGTATGAAAATACGCGGTGCTGGCGGTGCTCAGAATATAGACCGGGTAAGCTGAGTCACTGTAGTGATTAGGCTGTGGGCTGGCCGATGTGGGGTTCGATTTCCGGTGGGGGTAAGGTATCTAACTTTTCAGAACTGTCCAGACTGGCCCCGAGGCCCACCGTACCTTATATTTAACGGGTACCGGGGTTTTTACCCAGGGGGTAAAATGGTCGGGGCGTGAAGCTGATCACCCACATCCGTCTTGTGCCAAGGTTACGAATTAGTGGAGCTGTACTTCTTCGTTAATGTCTGGATTGTATGGACAGGGGCAGCATTGCATCGACCGGAGTGGGGGAAAAACAGGCATTTCGTGTAGGCAGCGACATTAGCATGCCGGTGGCTGTAGACGGTCGAAAATACTATGTAAGGATTCCGCCTGTGGCGCTGCGGCCCAACGCGGACCATGGCCGTCACATTCTTGAGGTTTCTAGATCACACACAACGACGTATCACGATTGGTAGGACTCCTCTGGACGAGTGATCAGTTCGTCGCAGAGACCTCTACCTGATAACACAAAACACTCACAATAGACAGACGTCCATGCCCCCGGTGGGATTCGAACACACAATCTCAGCAGGCGAGCGGCCCCAGACCTACGCCTTAGACCGCGCGGCAACTGGGACCGGCACTACGCAAGGATTGCACAATGTTATTGACCGTCTAGTTGTCGTTAAGATATTGTGTCAAACTTCATTTGATGTACATACAGTGTGTTGTACAGCAGCCAGGGAAAGACTGAATCAGTTGTGGACAGTATTGCGCAATATTGCCGAGCAGTAAACACTTCTCCAGATTAGTCATTCAAATGGATTGAGCAGATACAGTGCTTATGAATTTCTGGTGTTCTGAAGTATTTGAAGTGGCCGAACAGCGTAGCGTAATGGATGAACGCTGACTGGGAGTGGGTGCTTCTCGCATATTAGTATTTGCTTAAGCGGTTGTACGGGTGTCGGTCTTGAGTGGCCCAATGATGGACCGTCCTACCTCAAACAGATTTTGTAGTCCTTTGGTTCACTTAGCCTTAAGACTTTGGTAGGATTTTGTGTGTGTGTTGTCTTCTTCTGTACCATTGTTTGGTCCAACAGCGATTCTTTTTTCCGTTTTAAACACAGGGTCAAAGCAAAGGCCACACAAGCAGCATTGGTATCACTTGACATGTTTAAACACAGGGCTAAGCAGTGACCACACAAGCAGCACAAGTATCACCGCTTGGTTTCTCTTCGTGACCCACGAGCAAAATGCAGTACTGCATAAGAGTATCGAGTCGTTTATAGTGTAACACATTGCACAGTACAGGGTAATTCATAAGTCCCTCATGAACTTCCGAACTCGGCTGCGCAACAACCAAGAAACAGCAGAAAGGAGCATATCAATAGAGAATCTCTCCAAGTTTTTTTGTGTACTAGGCGTCGTGGCGTACTTGCAGGTTTCACCGCTAGGGGGCAGTCGTGACGAAACATGGCGTGTACAGGGAATAAGGAAGCGTTCTGTGTCTTGGAATTTGCAGGATTGACATCTGCCGCGTCACCAATGTTAGACATACCGAGCATCTGTAAGGTAGGACACAAACTTGAGTGTCTGTTCCTCTGTTGACATGCTCCCCATCGGCGTGACCATCTCGGCTACTGTACCGCAGAGGTCGGAAATTATGAATTACCCTGTATTATTTGAAGGCAGTAATACTCTGACCGTCCAGGAGCCTGTTCAGTTTTTGAGCGTCAAAGCAAGCTTCAAGCCGCACCGAACGTTCAGCCCCCAAATGACAGTGCAACGTCTGAATTAGGGATTACTACAGTGAGGAAGTCGTAACTGTGCATGTGTAAGATTGACTGCAGATTACATACGGTTATGCTGACACAAAGCAGCACCTAGAATATAATGACAAACCTCTTGTAGTCTCTCCACCAACCCCTCAGTCGTGGTTTTATATCACTGTGACTTCAGGAAGTGTGCTTCTTGGTATACTGCTGCCCCATCCTCCAAGGGCCCACCGCACGTACGCACACACTCACACACTTCTCTTTCTTCTCCTGCATGCAGTGTAGTAATGGAAAATGTAGGTCCATTTACAGTGAGGTTAACCATTTGCAAGTTAGCCAAGTAAGGCCCACCGCCACTCTGTGTAGCAGTTCGCTCTAACCTAACCCCAACTTCCTTGACCACAGCACGGGTGTGGTGTGTGGTATTTGTATTGCCTGGCCCGTACGTCCCTGGTCATTTCGATGCCTTGGCTCGCGTTAGGATATTTGTAGCTCTTTTTGCTTCCCTTCACATCCATTTCCTTTTATCCTGTGTGCTGTATCTGCAGGCCTCTCCGGTTTCCTGCGTGTTATAGCGGATGTACGTACCGCTGCTTAAACAAAACTTAACGGCTGTTAAAAAAAGTTTCAAACGAAGTTGTAGCGTTTGTTTATACAGCGAGGCTTTTTTTAAAGATTAGTAAAAAAATCTTCTTTGGAGTTTATGCAATGTGGATTGTAGTTCGGATGGACACAGTTCAGCAAAATTAAACCCGCACGGTATACAGTTGCCGTGACAAGTGTTTACACCGGATTTGCGTAAACCGTGCGCGCTGTGCTGTTCAGATATCGTAGAGTCCGATCGCAATGTAATAGCACCAGTGTGTGCGGGCAGGTGGCTTACTGCCTGTAGCGCGAGAGGAGTTCGAATCGGTTGGGGCGGATGGAGGAAGCGGATGTAGCTGCAGCGGTGTTAACTGTCTTTCTAAAAACGTGGGTTTGTGTTTTTACGTCTGTCTTATATTTATTCCCGAATGCCTCTTCTGATACACACCTCCGTACATTTTATGCTATTTCATGTCCAAGAGTACGAATAAAATTATGGCTTCCTGTGTTAGCGGCTTCGGTGGTCTAGGGGTAGCGTGCTGGCCTTTAGTACCCAAGTTTGCGGGTTCAAACCCGGTCGAAGCCGTCGGATTTTTAGGGCAAAAAAATCCTCAGCACGGGAGGGGAAGTAAAGCCGTCGATCCCATGTCGTAGATTTGCGGCATGTAAAAGATCCCTGAATTTACGTGGAAGTCGGAATTTAGGCAAAATTACTACCGGACATCTTTCTCGCCCACAGTTCCACCTTTTGCTGCTAGGATCTCTCGCGTCGTTGCGGACGGACGCACCTGGCGGCTAAAGTGGGAACGTCTAAAGGCGGGGGAAAGCAATGGCAAACTACCCCCAAGAACTTGTCCAGGATGCAGTGTGCCAGAGCCATACCGGTCACATGACTGGGCTCCGGTTCGTGCCAAGCCCGGCCTTCAAGGCTGAATAGTAATGAATGAATGTGTTAGATAGTCCTGTAGTACGGTAGGAGTATTATATGTAGAAAGCCGTGTGCCGTACGGTTGACAGAGGCAACACAGAACGATCTGTCGCCTATAATTGTTTGGCAACCAGCAAACCAGACACTACCAGCACCTGCCGCGGACGAGCCCAAGTAGAGCGACTCCTCCCGCAGTGCTGTGTGATTGCGATTGGACTCTGTGTATTGGCGATATTTCGTAGCTTCGACATTGGTGTAGTTTTAAACCGTGCTGCTTCTTTGTTGCCACCACATTTACTGTGAATCTGGTAGATGGTTTCGGACGAATATGCTGCCTCTGTGGTCAGTGTTCTGCGAAACTGCGCGTTCCCCACAGCGTAAGGATGATGATGCACTGTTTTGCGAACCCTGGCGTAAAGAACACCGAACTGTTAGGAAGCACCTGTTTTCCCAGCGGTCATTATTGGATTTCAGGGACATCTCAGAAGTAGTTTATCAGTGATTATGGTAGTATTAACTTCCACCCTGAAGATGGAAACAGAAAGCTACTCTGAAACTTTTGTATCGGTTCCCAAACAACACGGCGTCACATCGTACGAGAACACAATCTTCATTCCTGAAGTGTTTTGCTTGTGTGTTTTACATTTTGTGTTTTGACGGCCTGTATTGAAAGACTGTATTTGTGCTCCATGTCCAACCGTACGTTTGTACTGGACTGACGTGTGTCAGAACAGACAGTGCTGTTATACTTGTCCGATAGGGCGGTGGTTCTCGAAGTGTGGTCCGCGGGCGCGGTAGGGGTTCGCGAGACTTTTTTTTGGCTTCGTCATAGAAGTTAAAAGGCAAAAATATTGTATTCACTCTTCTTAGTATTTTACAAAATCTGTTTACCTGTAATTGCAATACAACTGTGTAGATTCCTATAAACAGAACTGGAGGGTTTTATTTATCTTTTGGTGTTTTCTCATCTTACTTTGTTTTGCTGCCATTCATACTGCAAAAGTTGTAGTTTTTTGTAGCGAATTTTTACAACGATTTAATAAAGTTTCTTGTTTGTAATGATTTGAACTTTAAATATTACCGCTAGTTCAATTTATCAACCAACGAATGCACATATAATTTCACAAAAAATTTTTTAAAACACTTTAAAACACTCCGACATGTTTCGATCTTGTCAGATCATCATCAGGGAGCTTTGTTCCTTGCTAAAGTTATATTACGGTATTCACAATTTAATTCGTATTTGCAAACGAGGTATTGTGGCAGCATATCATGTTGTGTGGGAATGTGTTGTGGAGCAGCTGGCTAGGTGTGCGTCGTACGACGCAAACCTATCCAGCTGCTCCACAACACAACATGATATGCTGCCACAACACCTGGTTTGCAAATACGAATTGAATTGTGAATACCGTGATATAACTTTAGCAATGAACAAAGCTCCCTGATGATGATCTGACAAGATCGAAACATGTCGGATTATTTTAAAGTGTTTTAAAAGTGTTTTATGTGAAATTATATGTGCATTCGTTGGTTTATAAATTGAAGGGAGTTTGGGAGTTCAATGCTAACTTTTTCGTCAGTATCTGACACCAGGAACACGCCAGCACAGTGCTCGTTATCCGTCATACATCCTGTGAATACACAGGCGTACGTGCAGTCGGAAATCCTGTGTCGTCCTTGGTCACTGTGTGCTGCCCGATTCTAGTGCGTTCTGTTCTTCAGAATGTTCCTTCTACGCGTTGCAGTTCCGCATTGGGACTCCGTGCCTCCATATTCAGGGTGGAAATGTAAGACAAGGGTCTCTTCTACCCTTCTAATGGAACCAGCAGACGAAGTTGACATTCTGATGACCGTGCATCGTGATGTATGGTATTCTTATAATAAAACTTTCCTGATCCCGCTAGCAAGCAGTCAGCATAACCTGTATGACCTATACAGTGTACATTGCTATACTACTGATGATGGACAGAGGAACTGTCCGAAACATGTAGAGTTTTATTGCAAAAATAAATTTGAGAAATTAGTGCATCTAGTTGGTTTTATTGTAAGAATGATGATGGACAGAGAAACTGTCCGAAACACGTAGCGTTTTATTCCAAACATAAATTTGAGAAATTGGTGCATCTAGTTGGTTTTATTGTAAGAATGATGATGGACAGAGAAACTGTCCGAAACACGTAGCGTTTTATTCCAAACATAAATTTGATAAATTAGTGCATGTGGTTGGTTTTATTGTAAGAATGATGATGGACAGAGGAACTGTCCGAAACACGTAGCGTTTTATTCCAAAAATAAATTTGAGAAATTAGTGCATCTGGTTGGTTTTATTGTAAGAATGATGATGGACAGAGGAACTGTCCGAAACACGTAGCGTTTTATTCCAAAAATAAATTTGAGAAATTAGTGCATGTGGTTGGTTTTATTGTAAGAAGGAAGCAACAGGTTCTCGGGAAACGTAGATAAATTTCGAGCAGAAACAAGGAGTCGGATCCCAGAAGAAAGTGTTCAAGGTTGCAGGTGTTTGCGAATGATGCCGAGTGGAATATCATGACGTAGATGAGTGGAATTGAAGAGAAAAACGGAGGAACTGGAGGATGCCCCCTAAAAGAATTTGTACTCTTCACTTGATACTGTATTATCGGGGTGAGCAAATTGTTGGACACGTGATGCGGCACGCTCGGACAGCGAACAGCCGATCTGAAGGAAAGACACGACGTTGAAGGTCCAATATCGGATGTGTCGATATTGACCTTTTAAAGACTAAACGTAATCTGCTGTATATAAGGAGTCAGTCCGTACCGCGCTGTAAACACTTTCCACCGCGACTATGAAAACCAACCAGTTGATTAATTAATCTGCTTTATATGATGAGTCAGTCCGTACCGCGCTGTAAACACTTTCCACCGCGACTATGGAAACCAACCAGTTGATTAATTAATCTGCTTTATATGAGGAGTCAGTCCGTACCGCGCTGTAAACACTTTCCACCACGGATATAAAAACCAACCAGTTGATTAATTAATCTGCTCTATGTAAGGAGTCAGTCCGTACCGCGCTGTAAACACTTTCCACCACGACTATAAAACCAACCAGTTGGTTGATTAATCTGCTTTATATAAGGAGTCAGTCCGTACCGTGCTGTAAACACTTTCCATCACGGCTATAAAAACCAACCAGTTGATTAATTAATCTGCTTTATATAAGGAGTCAGTCCGTACCGCGCTGTAAACACTTTCCACCGCGGCTATAAAAACCAACCAGTTGATTAATTAATCTGCTTTATATAATGAGTCAGTCCGTACCGCGCTGTAAGCACTTTCCACCACGGTTATAAAAACCAACCAGTTAATGACGTTTGAAGCAAAAGTCGCTGTCTGTTCTGAGATCCATACAAAACTCTCAGCGCAAGGCGAGCACTATGTGGAATTGTTGACTGTTAAACCTGGTGGTACGTAAAGAAACCGCTAGGCTTTAAAAGGTTAATTACATGTGACGGGGGATTGAGGATTGCATCCGTCGGGTGTAGTGTTTATGGAGATCAGGCAACGGGATGGACGATCCCGGGTTCGTATCTCAGCAGGGGCAGGAGATATTCCTCTTCATGCAAACGCGTAGACCGACCCTGGGACCTAACCGGTCTCCGGTGGTTCTTTCCCACGGAGTAAAGTTACCAGGGCGTGAGATAGCCACTCACCTGTATCTAAAGCTGGGGCTGAGAATGAGTGGCGCCGTACCTCCATCCCCCGTATGTCTTCATTTTTTGTATATAGGAAACACTGCTGCTAGGTACCTTGTGTGTGTCCTTCAGTTTCGACTCTGGGACTGGATACAAAACCTGTCTCTGACATATCGGCTTGCTAGTTAGCTTTACGGGGACCGCGGTAGCACAGTGGTTAAGGTGCTGTGCTACAAATCGGAAGGTCGCTGGTTCGATCGCAGCTAATGTCAGTGGAATTTTCAATGACATAAAATTCTTCCGATCGCACTATGGCCCTAGGATCAACTCAGCCTCTAATAGAAATGAGTACCAGGAGTATTTCCTGGGGGTAAAGGCGGCCGGTGCGTAAGGCTGACAACCTTACCACCATCCTGTCACGGGACTGCTTTACCTTTTACTTAGCTTTACTGTGGCCGATCTGCCGGCAGAATTAATTACGTCTGTGCTCCAGGAGCGACGTAGATCGTACACAGAACGTAAGATGGCGGGCTTATGTTTGTGTGTGTTGTCACAGGTTGATCCGCAGTTCAGAAATCGTACCTATTGGAAACATAAAACTTTCTTTACACTATTTGTACAAAAGTATATTCCAAACATTCGCTGGAGATTTACTGTTTATTGCTAACCTGATTAGTGTAAAGGCTGTTGAGGTTAAGTTTTAGGCTAATGGAGCGAAATGACGGGGTTGAACCGTGTTAAAGTTGCATAGATTGATTTTAAGAATGTAACGTAAGTTTCATATAATTGGCTTCTGAAATGGGCGCTGTACTGCAGTTCTAAATCTCTGTTATAAAAACCAGTCAGTTAAAGTTGTATAGGGAAATAATCGCTGTTTGTTCTCCGATCCACACAAAACACATAAGTACACTGTGTGGGCAGAACGTAGAATTGTTGAATGTTAAACTGGCAGTACATATAGTGACCACTGGCACTTCGGATTTATGTAAGCAGTGTGTGATGGTCTGTCACAGTGACAACAGTTCGTTCGCCCCACCAACGGCCTTGATCTTAGTTCCTGTTGTCCTGTCCACCCAACTGCTCGCTCCCCAATAAAGCCAATATGCCTCTATGTCTATCTCATTTCTCTTAGCTGCAGCTTTGCCCATAAATATGTTTTTATTTGCTTTCATTTTCATCACCATCAATCTTTTCTTCATCTTCATTAACATTTGCACCATTTTCTCGTGCCATTTCCCCTCTTATTATTTTGTTTCCTTTCAATCTATCAACACTGCTGTCTGCTCCCAGTTCGTACTAATCAAGACACATTACAGTACACATCGCAAGATACCACAGACACATCACATTACACATCGCAAGTTACCACAGACACATCACATTACTCATCGCAAGTTACCACAGACACATCACATCACATTACACACCTCAAGTTACCACAGACACATCACATTACACATCACAAGTTACCACAGACACATCACATCACATTACACATCGCAAGTTACCACAGATACATCACATTACACATCGCAAGTTACCACAGACACATCACATCACATTACACATCGCAAGTTACCACAGACACATCACATCACATTACACATCGCAAGTTACCACAGACACATCACATCACAT
>Ga0123355_10015005_pt1 | contig 12150 bp, 8 predicted proteins | sample TergutEmb28metaG_3_FD_89872 | JGI IMG/M metagenome (GOLD analysis project Ga0123355, IMG submission 89872) | Embiratermes neotenicus P1 segment gut microbial communities from Petit-Saut dam, French Guiana - Emb289 P1 | ecosystem: Host-associated > Arthropoda: Insects > Digestive system > Gut ... | reverse complement strand
GGTAGCGATAGTACATAACGAGTGGTAGCAATAGTACATAACGAATGGTAGCAAGAGTACATAACGAATGGTAGCAATAGTACATAACGAGTGGTAGCAATAGTACATAACGAATGGTAGCAATAGTACATAACGAATGGTAGCAATAGTACATAACGAGTGGTAGCAATAGTACATAACGAATGGTAGCAATAGTACATAACGAGTGGTAGCAATAGTACATAACGAGTGGTAGCAATAGTACATGACGAGTGGTAGCAATAATACATGACGAGTGGTAGCAATAGTACATAACGAGTGGTAGCAATAGTACATGACGAGTGGTAGCAATAGTACATAACGAGAGGTAGCAATAGTACATAACGAGTGGTAGCAATAGTACATAACGAGTGGTAGCAATAGTACATAACGAGAGGTAGCAATAGTACATAACGAGTGGTAGCAATAGTACATAACGAGTGGTAGCAATAGTACATAACGAGTGGTAGCAATAGTACATAACGAGTGGTAGCAATATTACATAACGAATGGTAGCAGTAGTACATAACGAATGGTAGCAATAGTACATAACGAGTGGTAGCAATACTACATAACGAATGGTAGCAATAGTACATAACGAGTGGTAGCAATAGTACATAACGAGAGGTAGCAATAGTACATAACGAGTGGTAGCAATAGCACATAACGAGTGGTAGCAATAGTACATAATCTTCATTTCTTAGCACAAATTTGACTGGAAAGTAATTTATATTTCAACACTGACTTCCTTCTCACTTCCTGTCGATAAATTAGTCACACGTTCCTTCCGTTATCCTAAGGTACTTAGTTGGCATTGTCTTATGTTGGTTAACTCTCCGTGTAACATTACACTTCCTTGGCGACAGAAAGAGCAGCTCACCATATCGCCATAATACTTAACACTACAACAATCTGGGGTCGGAAGTACACGTCATATCTGTTACCGAGCGACGAACTTCCGAAGTATTGAAAGAAATCTATATGAATATAGCCAACTTGCACAGACAGTGGCTTTTCGAGAGATAAATTTAATTGTTCACTTGTAGATCATAAACATACAGAACTGAAGTCTTTATTAAGCCTTTAAGCCAACGAACAATCTAGATTACACTCTAAGATATTTAATTTCAGTTCCTTCACTTCAAGGAACAGAATGTATCTGCTTTGTAAGAAAAAATGGTTTAATGCTGTGACAGGAAATAATCACTGTTAACTGTATGAATCCTACAAAACACATACTAAATACAGGATGTGCGTAAAATTATAAATTTTGTAGACTAAACGTTATGGTATATACTCTTACTAACCAGTGAATTTTAAAGGGTTAAATAAACTTTATTTAATAAACACTCTGTCGAAAAGCAGAAGGAATTAACTGAACACAACTCTACCAATTTCGAGGTTTGTTGATAGAAAGTATTTTCATTAATGTATGAGTAGATCTGTTAACTTCATTAAAATTTCTCTTATACCTGCAAGTCGACACGCATGTCATTAAAAACTCCAGACATAATAATAATGTAGTCTGTAAATTGTAATTAAGATAATGTATATCTGAATTTCTTTTGTGCCATAGAACTCAGTTGAAACATACAATTCATTACACGTTTCAGTTTTCTGTTCCAGACAAGTCTGACACTAATTCCATTTTCGATTTGCTGATGTGAAAGTCTTTACCATCCTTGCCTCACGAAACGTCGGTGTAACATAAAATGCAATGATGCATCAAATCACTGATGAACTTGAACTCTCCTAACAGGTGGTTCGTGTGTTTTGTCGCGTCACTCGTGAACATTACTGCTTTGTTTGGGAAGTAAATTTACACACACGTGACCTGATTGCTTAGAGCAGTTTGCCAGATATAAACGTTTTAGTTCGAAGGTGACTACAAATTTATGTCTACGTGTCAGGCCATCTAGGTGCCTAATAGGCAGTTGAAGCTTGCGTGTATCATACAGACTTTACGTGCAGTGCTACCGGTTTGTTCCTTCTTTCGTCTTTGTCTCTGGGATCGTCGTAGAGTAACTTTTCATACAGAACAAAAGTATTCAATACACACTGATGTTTTATGCCTAGCAAATATGCGGTTCATACAATGAAAGAATCAACGGGTCCAAGGACGTAGAAAAAATAAACGACAGACAGCTGATCAACGAAAATACAGGGTTATTCAAAATGACTGTCGGCGTGTTAACAACTTGTCATACACAATACACCTCGTTCTCCAGATGCAACCCCATGTGATTTCTTTCTATGGGGTTGCGTCAAGGATCAGGTTTATGTTCCTCCTCTTCCCGCAAGTATCCTGGAACTGAAGGTCGTTCCATGCTACAAAGAGTTTGGAACGAACTCGATTATCGTGTTGATGTTTGTAGAATCACAAAGGGTGCACATATAGAGCAACTGTAAGGTATGTAACAAAAACTTGGAGTGTTGTTCTATTAAATAAAAAACACTTATACCCCTATCTAAAGTGTGTTGTGTATGCCAAGTTGTTAAAACCCCGACAAAAATTTTGAATAACCCTGTATAAGAGTGTAATATATATGTACACTCTTATATTATGGTTGATCAATTGTCTGTCATTTATTTTTTCTACGTCCTTGGAACCGTAGATTCTGTCAATATGTGAACAGCATATATATATATATTTTTTTTTTTTCATAAATTTTTGTTAATAGATAATTTGCGCATCACGTTTTAAAGCCGGAACTTAAAAAAATTACGGATACTCCTAATTCATTCTATCTTGCTATGAACGCCTACATATTTTATACGCATGGGATTTATCCACACGTGACTCAGAGTCTTGGAAATATGTCAGTCAGAGCGAGTTCGTAAGTTGTAAACGACGTCTTATATTTGTATCATTACGAGAATTCCAGCTAACAAGACTCTCCACGTGGCTACATGACAGCATGCGCGTCCGTTCGTATAGTTATACCGAGATTTAAGCTTCCCGGTGCACATGACATTTTCATTCATAACGGTATCCCTTATTTACATGCCACGTCCCTGATTCAGCACTATCAAATCCTTTTACTCCTTTTGGAGCATAGGGCATCCATGAAGAGCTTCCAGGCATTGCGGTCTCCAGCTATCCCCTTCGCTTCGTTCCATGATCTTCTTGTGTTTCTTATCTCATCCTCTATTGCCCTTCGCCACGTCCTCTTCGGCCTGCCTCTCCTTCTATATCCCTGAGGATTCCAGTCTAATGCAGTTTTCTCTATTGCTCCTGTTTCTTTACGTAATGTGTTTCCAATCCAATTCCATTTTCTTCTTTTTATCTGATTTTCTATTGACTTCTGATGGGTGATTCTCCATAGTTCTTCGTTCGAAATCTTATCAGTCCATTTTATATTCATTATTCGTCTTAAGCATTTATTTACAAATATCTGTAGTTCTCTTGTTAACTGGTTGATAGTTTTCCAAGTTTCGCAAGCATATATTAATTCCGATTTTACATTTGTATTGAATATTGGTATTTTAACTTCTTTTGACATGTTGAGATTTCTCCACACAGGATAAAGCACGTCCCTGATTACGCACGGCTAATTCCACACACACACGCACACACACACACACACCCACACACACACACACACCCACATACACCCACACACACACACACACACACACACACACACACATAGATTTTAACATACCTCTAAAAGGATCGCGACAGATTAATTTTCCATAGCAGCGTATTCAGAGAGTATCCCATAAGGAACTGTGTGATATGGCTATAATATACATGCTTTAAAGAAGGAAAAGGGCGCGGAAGTGCTATGCGAAGCAATCTGCGAAGCTTAATGTAGCCTTTGGCATGTTTAGTGTTTTGAATATCGGTAGAAATTGAAAATTCTCTTAAATCGAAGCAGAAATTCCTAACTGAATGTTTACTTCGGCGTTATTCGTATTCCGCAGGTCCTGCCTTCAAATTTAGGCCCGGAAGTCAGCTATTTTGACTGAAGTTTATCGTAATTTTTCATAAGGTAAATAAAATAAAAGTAACTTAGATGAATCTTCGCTCAATTCCTACTGCATTCTTTCCCACTCTTCATTCATAAATCACATTAATATTCAGCGCTACCTAAGGTAGAAAAGTGGGACAGGTTTGTCAAATAACCCCCAGATCAATCGAACTACAGTAACGGCATAACGACAATAAAAGGCTGACACGTGACGGTCCCGGCTTCGTTACCAAGTCCATCATTTTGAGCAGAACTATTCCGATCGCATCTACGCAACGCAGTATTTGCTTTCTGGCTTTGCCTTGCCTTCTTCAGCGATCTTTCTGTGCCCCATTCACGTACACAATAACTTGTTTTCTTATCAGCGAAAAAGACAATTAGTTTAAAATATCAGCGTAACTTACGGATGGTGGAAACAACTTTAATGATAAGCCACGCTGTTTCTGAAGGTCTACTATGCCGCCGCGAGCAACTAGAGATAGCGATTGGCGGAGAATGTGCCTTGGTAGGAGAATCCTACTCTCCGATTGGTCGCGTCTTGGTCTATAAAGCCAGTGACTTAAAGTCGATGCCGGCTTATTACTTATTGGCGTGGTGGTGTTGTGTTGTGTTGTGCCCGGCGAGACAGCTGCTGCTACCCTCCTGCAAGCATAACGGATTTATAATTTAGTCATGGTAAAACCAACAGGTAAGACAATTGGAATAGTGTTTACATACGTTCAGGAGAGCTGATTATATTCCAAGTGGGTGTTTTCGTTAAATTTTATCATTATTTTAAAAATACAATTATTACTGACGTCTGGGAAAGACGCTCAGTCATGAATGTGTGTACTTAATTACTCCATGGAGTATAGTCCTTCTTGAACAGCTGCCCTGGTTTGCAGCTAGTCAAGAAATTTCCCGTATTTTATGGAACCCGAAGGGTCATTGCCGCATTCACAAATGCCAGCCACCTGGCCCTATCCTGAGCCAGCTCGATCCAATCCATACCCACACATCCCACTTCCTGAAGGTCCATTTTAATATTATCCTCCCATCTACGCCTGGGTCTCACAAGCGGTCCCTTTCCCTTAGGTTTTCCCACCAAAATTCTGTATACGCCTCTCCTCTCCCCCATACGCGCTACATGTCCCACCAGTCTCATTGTCATTCTCATGTGTATGACATGAAGGAAAATAATGAAAACTGTATTTTTTTATTTGGTTACGTTAAAGGGATGGTGAGTGAGATAAAATAGTTGGAAGAGTTCGAACAATGAAAAATGCGGGACTTGTTAAATAATTTGTTAAAACTTCTATTACTTCTACTATCGTGGTTGACATGTGGAACTATACCTCCACTCCCTCACCGGCCTTATGTTTCCAGCCGGTAGAATCAAGTTGAGCTTAAAATTAAGTATCCTGTTTAAACTAAAATTCAACATACGGAAATCTGTTCTATATACTAATGCACAAATCTGGGCGTAATTTTTTATTTGTCTTCTAACAATGGTATCGTGTCTTGAGAATTACTTTAGATTTTGTGGTTTAATTAGGAAAGTTTCCTAAATTGTTGATGGAAGATGAATGGCTATGAGTGTGGCGTATTGGTGGAAAATTGACACGAAAAATTAAAGTATTCTGAGAGAAACCTATCCCAATGCCACTCTGTGTACCAGGAATTCCCACGTGACCTACCCTTCAGTTGAACCCAGACGTTCGTGGCGAGATATCAGTGACTGCTTGATATAAGCTGCTGGGTTCTCTCTGACGTAAGGGCGAACACATATTGGTGGCTATAAACGTAGCAGGGTCACTGTGCACCATTTTAGGTTGCTGTATAATTCAGTGTACGATGTTTAAAACAACACAAAGAATAGTCGAATTTTCTGCTGCAGGAATGTTGTTCAGCACGATGAACATTGCAAGGCCCATATCGAGAACTTGTCATGTGAAACTGAAAAATGTAATACGCATTGCACTATCGTACTATCTCTGTACGAAGTAAGTTAAAGATAATGGTCACACTCCAAAGTACTGATTATTCTAATGTCGAATGAAAAAATGATGGTAATAAAACTTGACATTGACGATAATATTATCGCGAATTATTTAGCCAGAAGTCTGGAGATAAATATATAATAAGGAGTGTTATAATTTTTGACCTTAATTGAAGAAATATTTCATCTCTGATAAAATAAAAATTATGCAATTGACGGGAATGTAGCACGAATAGTATCAATAAAAAGTTTATTATTTTATTTGGAAAACTGAAGGACAGAGGGTAATAGACACTAGTATGGATGATGTGTTAGTACTAGAACATAAATTAAAGAAATATGTGGTAAAGGTTTAAAGTGGATCCTTCGCTGTCGCAGGTTGGTGTGTAACGCCTGGATCTTGTGTAGGCGGTAATGAACTTACGGCTTTCATAAAGTTCTTGGGGGCTTGTTAAATAACCGCGACTGTTTATCTGAAGGAGGATGCAAGTTCATTCACGTACACAAATAAATATTCCTTACGAGTGTACCAATATGTTTTAAAAATGATTGGATCCTAACAGAGCAATGCACTGAACACGGCGGACAATTAACTGTATTCTTTACCGCCTTGGCATGGCGAATGCAGTTGCTTCGACGTGAGCGTAATAGAACTGAAAATGCAGGAAGCAGGCCTGTCTGTGCGTCACATTCCTTCTACCAGCTGCTCTAACACGAAGAAATTGCAAGTGCTTGGACACAGCCATAACTGAACCAAATGATGTCTCTGCTTATTGAAACAATTCAAATAAGACCAGTGATATACGGAACGTAGAAACTATATCGTCATTTGTTTTCAAAATTTAAGCTTTTGAGAAAATAAGAATACGTAAGCATTTCCTTTACTTTCAATGGCTTAATTAATGCGTCTCGTTCAGTTTCTCACCCCCTGCACGCTCTCTCCAGGTCTCATTACCGCACCTTTTGAACATAAATATTATCCGTACAGTAAGAACTAACAGGATGCACTATTTACTTTCAATTTATTTCAATAATTAACCTCTAAATGTTTCGAGCAGGCTTACTGCTCATCACCAGGAGGTACAACTCTGTATATACAGCAGTTGGTATATGTCATGCGTTTATGTTGAGTGGCTGTTGGCAGGATCCAGCCAACAGTCAGCCAACATAAACGCATGACATACACAAATTGCTGTATATACAGAGTTGTACCTCCTGATTATGAGCAGTAAGCCTGCTCGAAACATGTAGAGGTTAATTACTGAAATAAATTGAAAGTAAATAGTGCATCCTGTTGGTTCTTACTGTAGGTTATATTACGATGCACGGTCAGCGAAACTGTAAATAAATATTATTCTCCGATGAGTAAAAGCGGCGGATTCTTTAGGCATATAAGAATAGCACAGTCACTGGAGTGTAAGAGCCTCTAATGATGCTGACTGCAAAGCGTAAGGAAACTGCTGCCCAGGCAATCTACGAACCAAGTGACATGTACGCAAGGACCCTATGAACCGAAGAAAATATTATGCGCTGGAGCTCTTTACACCAAAGGAAATGTTACAGAGAGAAACACTGCGAAACAAGGATAGCAACTTCGATCCTCAGTTAGGATAGTCGGGATTCGAATACGGGTCTCAAACAAATGCCCATCCTTGTAAACAAAAATAATTACCTCGGTTACCAATAGGTGGAAATTTTTCTCACATTTATTTAATCGACTGTTTCTTCACTTTGAGTTTTCCGTAAGTAAATTTGTGTCTGAGTGTCGGAACTGAACTGGAACTGTTTAGTTACGACAGCAGTTCTCTTGGTCCGTAGTGCACAGCTACGCACTAGACACGAATGGGGAATACTAACCATTTTTTTTTCCTGTGGCGCTGCGGCCCAACGCGGGCCAGGGCCTCCTCATTCACGAGGTTTCTAGATCACACACAACGATGCATCACAGTCGGTAAGACTCCTCTGGACGCGTAATCAGTGAGTCGCAGAGTCCTCTACCAGACAACACACAACACTCACAACAGACAGACAGCCATGCTTCCCAGTGGGATTCGAACCCACAATCTCAGATGGCGAGCGGCCGCAGACCTACGCCTTAGACCGCGCGGTCACTGGGACCGGCGCTTATCATATTTTACAGCACCATTTTTTCAGTTTAATGTTGTGTATACCTTCACTTAATGAAGTGAATTAATGGAACTTATTACGAAATTGGAACTGGAATATATCGGCCGTATATAAGAATTTGCGCATCTCGTACACTTAACATGACCCCTCGCGAAAATAACAATTTGTCAATTCTCGCAATAAACAAGTCGAATCGAGCAACCTAGATACGCACCGTTACCCAAGAAAACACTCACGCTTATCTGGTTACACAACATACATTCAGTATTTACTCCAACTTCCTGCACGCATCTGTTTTTTATTTCGTGCTTATTCGCCTTCCTCCTTCTTAGGAAAATTCCATCCAATTGTTTATACTTTCTACAACTACTATAATTGACAAAAATCGATAATAATCAAGAGTAATCGATAGCAGTTCATGTATTAGATAATAATCGATATTGGTAGATATAACTAACGATTACTATAGGATCTGAGAAATACTGTGTTCTCTATGAAGTTACGCGCCGAGGCCGAAGAAACAGTTTTCACAGTTGAGAAACTTTGTACTCTGTAAGGTCCTTCCTTCAAAACCGTTTTTTCCAAATGGTAATTAATTCAAATATTTTAATCCCTAATTGAGAAAATGCGTCCTAATGCGGACCACTCAAGTGCATCTCCTTCCACTTTCATGTAGATAAAATGGAATTATGTCCAGTTCTTTCCCGTATCTTGAACTGAAGCCAAGGGCACTGAGTCACACCTACGTAGTACAAGTGACCCTGGAAACAGTCTAAAACGGGCCGAAAATTACAGTGTTTAAAAGGCAGGTTAGAATAAGAGGAAGCATAAACCTAATGTTAAAATATTAAAAAGCGTAAATTTATCGAAAATTATCCATTTTCTTAGTCACTTAGAGAATGGGGTAGGTAGGTAGGTAGGCACGAATGTACATACTTGGCAAATAAGTAAATAGGCACGTATTTTATTTATTGGAAAACCATATTTTTAGATGGGCTGGCATGCTGTTTCTAAACACTACACCGCACAGACCCTCACTCATTCTGAAATAAAAAATTTATACAAAACGGACTGCCGTAGCAGTGTACAGACGTCGCAAAATTTAAACCAGCCTCAAGTATGTCGGTTTTTGCTTTGTTATGCGTAAGATAAAGTAGGTGATATCCACACAAGTTTCACAACACGAGTTTGATCAGGTGTTTTACCACAACGTCGGTAAGCTGTCAGAACAAGTGTTTGACATGAAATACGTATGTGTTTCAGTTTGTTTGTTTTGTGTAACGTTCAGCTCTTCAGCCGAGAAGCGAATGGCGTCGTTCATTACGATTGAGAAAGACCGGTCACTACCATACACTTCTGCCAATATTTTAATGAAACTCTTAAAGTTATTGCAAGAACGTGGGTTTCTACATTGACCCGCGATCGTGTGTCGTGTGATGCCCTACTTAAGGTATGATGCCTTGGCTGACTGAAACCACAGAACGGCTTTTCGTAAGAAGCAAGTAGTTTCTCAGCCAGTTAAAAAAAAATTATCCGCCCTTAACTAAACCCGTGGGTTCAATCCCGTGTTCACAAAGGCTCAAAAATAAATTAGGGAGGGGGTGGGGTAGGACAAAATATAACTGTCTTGTATCCTACCTTATTATGCAGACATGTTTCGGCCACTCTGGGCCACCTTCAGGTCACAAAAAATATATATAAAGGAAAACTATACAGAGTATGATCATAGTATAGGTGCATATTCTAAACTTTCAACGAGATCTCGTCTTTTGGATTATACATATTGAGCTGAAAGTACCCCTTCTAATTATAGTGTAAGAATGGCTATATATAATTAAGTAATACCTAGTCTTACAAATGGTGCATTAAGCTAGATTGTAATACATAAGTAGTACGCCCTATATCAGGCGAAAAATTAGGAGAGGTTTGTACGTGCTGAATGGAGAGCTAGGGGTGTCCCAAGCGTTGCTGGCGCGTTGGTACGTCGGTGGCGGCTACATGGATGTTTATGAAGTGGTTGTATTTTATGACTGTGGCAAAATATACGTCCAGAACAAGTATCCTTAGCCTTTCTGGTGGAGAATCTGTTAGCTCTTGTGAAGTTACGTTGCAGGTAGCTCAATATGTATAATCCAACCGAAAACGAAATCTCGTTGAAAGTTTAGAATATGCGCTTATGCTATGACCATACTCTGTATAGTTTTCCTCTATATAAATTTTTGTGACCTGAAGATGGCCCGCAGTGACCGAAACACGTCATCGTCAGCATAATAAAGTAGGATACAATACAGTTGTGTTTTGACGTACTCCATCTCCTCCCTAATTGCCTATAACACAACGGGTATGATGCACCAAAAGCTCACTAATAAAACCCATCCTTAAATCCAGTCCATATTTGACCACAGTACAAGAGTTTTAAAATCACACTCTCGTTCAAGTACAGGCCACCCGGTAATCCCTGTGGTTTACCGACAAAAATTTTATATGTACTTCTATTTCAATGTACATATTCTTCACGCCCTAAAAACGTCCGATGAACAGTAACTCAGGCCGGCTCTGAGGCCGACACAGCCTATATGCATGGGTACCGGAGTTCTCTTTCTGGGGTAACGTGGCTAGACCATTAAATTTATAATTTGCCTCATCTAGTGCCAAGAATAAAAATCAGTACAGAACACCTCTACTCCCCGTCCATATCTTCATGACACCGACAGGGACAGCTCTACCTCTGTTAATATTTTACAGTAAGAACTCACAAAACTCTTCATTGTGCGGCTTTCTTCTTCCGCAGTTTACGCCCTCTCCTTCTTCGAAGTGTCGTCATGCGCACATTATCCTCAAAAATTCCTGTATCTATATCCTCGCTTCCCAATTACAGATGAAGAATATATTCTTTTATGTGAAAGATTTTACGAAGAAGCTATTGGAGGTTAAGATCTGAAGCACACTCTCTGCTGGCAGAAGTAACTACTGTAATTTACTTGAATTTCTTACCCTACTTTCTGAAGACTTAACACGAGATTCTGCCGTTACGCGATGCAAAAACGTACCTCCTAACTGCTACGCCACTTTATTCCGCTGACATCGCGTTACTTTCGTGTGTGACACTTTCTCGCTTTATAGTTGCAAAAGTCTACTCAACCAAAAGACCCCAGGTCAAAGATCAAAAAAAAAAAAAAAAAGCATTTCCATATCCTGAACGTGAATGATACCTGACACATTTGATAAACACCACATTCAGATGCTGTGTGCTTAATGTAAATGGGTAATGTAAAGGGAAATGAAGCTTCCTTCGAAATATGTGTATTCTGTGAAATAAAGTGAAATGCCAACTTGATGCAACAAGGCAATTTTATTGATGCATTCTTAGCTCGACATGTTTCGGGCGCATACGCCCATCATCAGGAGCATTAGATGTTGAGTTGCAGCATATGGTTTTCTGCACCGAGGTTTTGGATGGGTGGTGGTCTTGAGAGCCGCTGCGTAGATCGTGTGTACGGTGCGGATGGTGCCGTGCACACAGTTAACATGAAATGTATTTAAATATTCAATTTGCACCGCACTGTAAACACACTACCTCTCGGTTACAAGAACCAACCCGCTAATACTGTATGTTAAGAAAGCGACAAGCAAATATACGTGCACACTGTGGACATACTGGGGTTTCTGATTTTTAAACGTGATGGTAAATAAAGTTAGTACCTTCGAGAGGGTGGAGGAGTTTAAATATTTGGGAACAACTTTAACTAACCAAAATCCTATTGCGGAAGAAATTAAGAGCAGATTGAAGTCAGGAAATGCTTGCTATCATTCGGTACAGAATCTTTTGTCTTCCAGGTTGCTATCTAAAAATTTAAAGATCAAGATATATAGAACTGTAATTTTGCCTGTTGTTTTGTATGGGTGTGAAGCTTGGTCGTTGACACTACTGGAGGAAAGGAAGCTGAGGGTGTTTGAGAACATGGTGTTGAGGAGAATATTTGGACCTAGGAGGGACGAGGTAACGGGGGAATGGAGGAGATTGCATAACGAGGAGCTAAATGACTTGTACTC
>Ga0123355_10015004_pt1 | contig 12151 bp, 11 predicted proteins | sample TergutEmb28metaG_3_FD_89872 | JGI IMG/M metagenome (GOLD analysis project Ga0123355, IMG submission 89872) | Embiratermes neotenicus P1 segment gut microbial communities from Petit-Saut dam, French Guiana - Emb289 P1 | ecosystem: Host-associated > Arthropoda: Insects > Digestive system > Gut ... | reverse complement strand
GTGTTTTTTTTTTTTCCTTTTCCTTTTTTCACCCCCTTTTTTTTTTTTTGTGGGGTTTTGTTCCGGTTTGGAAAAATCCCCCGTTTTTTTTTTAAAGGCCCCCCCCCCCCCCCAAGAAATCCCATCCCATGCACGTGTGGATTGCCAATGCTTCATATGTTTTCTGCTCATCTAGTCCTTGATCACCCCTCTGGCAACTTTTGTAGATATACCAAGTGCAGGCTCAAGTTCTGTGAGTATATGGGATGAACCTTTTTGGTATATCCATCAATTACCATGTGTCTTGGGACTCGATATCAGTTTGAGCCTATGTTCTGCCAGTTTCACCAAGGATTGATGGCATTCCCAGACAAATTTGGAGTTTATCTGCCAACTCAAGGGCCTTGATAGCTGCCTGACTGTCAGGAAAAATGTAGATGTTTCTAACTCTGTAACCTTTTTGTGGATTCTCCATTACACAAGCCTTAATGGCATATATATTGGCATGGAATACTGTGGTGTGGAGCTCAACACTGAACCTGTGCCCCCTTCTCAAGCCCCATTTGTTCACCACTTTGCGTTGATTGGTTCTGGACCTGTCCGTATACCAGGTCAGGCCCTGTTTTTGTCTGGGTTGAACCTCTTTTGCTATACATGCTTGCCAAGGAACTAGACTTATAACGGCTTGCAGTATACATATCTTTGTAACATCCTGTCGGACTCCATCTGTAAGATAGGTTCATGCTCCACATGCCGAGATTTTTTGGTGTGACCGAAGTTAGTGTATTTAGGTTGCCACAGTTGGGTACACATTATTCTGTAGACCCCTGTCCGGGCCGCTGTCTCAATCATCACATGAAGAGCAGGAAGTCCCAGAAGGACCTCCATTGCAGCTCTTAGGGTCATCTTCATAGCCCCTGTTATAGCCAGACAGGCTAATTTTTGTATCTTAGCTCTTTCTTCCTGACATTGTATTTCATCATTGGCTACTAAACCACAGAGCTTTGGGTTAATACGGGTCTGATCATCATGGTGTAGATCCAGGACACAACCCTTGGTTTCAGACCCCAGGTTTTACCAAATATGCACTTACAGGTCCAAAAAGGCCTGTCGGTGTTACTCATCATATTTTTCAGCTGTGCCTTCCAAGTCAGTCCCTTGTCCGGAAAGAAGTTAAAGGTATTTTACCTTGGTAAGTCAGCTGCATTGTGTATCCGGAGAGGGTTGGTTCCTCTAGGCCCCTTAAATGCCTCTTCCTCGTGAATGGTGCTGTCACCATCTTTTGTGGATTGGTAGACAACTGAGTCCTATCACACCACAATTGTACCGTATTCAAAGCCTCCTGTAGAAGTTCTGAGATGGTGTTTGGGAATTTTCTCCTGATGAGGATAGCAATGTCATCTGCATACCATGCAGTGTAATAGCAATTCCCATTGAGTCCTCCTATGAGTTTGTCCACAACCAGATTCGGTAATAGAGACAGTAGAATGTCCCACTGCTGACAACCTCAGGCCACCCAGTATGGAACCAATCCATAGACAGATTGTGTCCAAGCTGTTTGGCCACCTTTGTTGTGATGTAGAATGAGTTGCTATCAAAAGCTCCCTCATTATCTAGGAAAGCTACATGTGTAACTTCCCTGTTTTCCACTGCTTCCCCTATATGTGTAATCACATGGTGCAATGCGTTGCAGTGGCCTTCCTGTTTGGTAGGTAAATTGGTATTGATGTAGGGGTTGTAGCCCTAAAATTTCATCTTTGATATGCCTGCCCACCAATTTTTCCATCGTTTTCAGCATGAAGGATGATAGATTAATGGGAGAGTAAGCCTTTGCCTCGGTATAGTTGGCCTTCCTGGGTTTAGGGATAAACATCAACTTAGTCTGCCTCTAAGCTTTGGGCATATACCCACTTGCTAGGCAGGATCTGAAAATATGGCATAGGTGAGTTGTTAAGGGAAAGCCTCTTTGTTGCAGCATGGCAGGTACAGTTCCATCAGTCTCTGCCAGTTTAAGTTGTTTGAATATGAGTATTGCTTATCTTATTTTGGATTGGTCATTGACGTTTTTAGACAGTTCCTATTCCTCCATGTGAGCAACAAATACTGTCAGGTTTGGCTGCCCCTGCCCTTCCAAGGTCACTTTTACTCCAGCATTCCCTGGTCAATGAACTCTTTGTAGTTCCCTCAGGGTCTCTTTTTCCAGATCATGTATGTCAGCCATTGGGTAGTTTAATAGACCCCACCCTGTTTTCCAGCTGGCTAGCCATGATCCTAGTGAGTTTGGCCCTGTTAGGTACATCTTGATCCCCAGTCAGTAGTCACTCCAAGAGGATTGTTCGGTCTTTGCATTGTCCTTATGATAACAGTTGAGGGATATCTTGTATGATTCCCAGTTTCCTATTCATTTTGCCTGATTAAACAGCTGTCTTGTTGAAGCCTAAACAAATAATACCCTTTTTCAGTCCCCATACAACCAGGGTTCCTGAATAAGTGATATTTAGCAAGTTTTTAGCAAAGGAGTGCCATTGCAGCTGTGCTATAGTTCAGATTAATTTGAATAAATTTACATTTTTGGACATGTTGTGCCCATTTGTCCCTGCCCTTTGTTAAATGCTCAGTATCTCTAGGTTTGCTGGGAGTGCCAGCTGTTTAGGGTGGTTTGCCAGACCATCTGGTCCCCTGGAGTGAATCTAGGCAGGTGCTTCTGTACCATTGTGTTTTTACTTTTAATGGGTTTTTATTTTCTGTTTTCTACATAAGAGTCCAGCAAGTAATGCGGAATAATGATCACCTGCAGAGCCTCCTACACGTGGGAGGCATAAATACCTGAGGTGCTGCCTGGTGTCTGAGGGGATTGTTAGTGGTACTGCTATCACCACCTCAATGCCATGCAGCCCTCGGCATGATGCCTCACATGTTTTTGGGTGGACCATTGTCCCCGTTAGGCATCTATAGAGATTACGCCTCTCCTTAATGGGAATGCCAGAGGTTGGTTTTTGGACAGGTGCTAATTAAAAAGTGTGTACATTGATGTGCAGCACTGATTCTTAACATGACAAAAATTTAATGGAAATTTGTGCATAATTTTCAATAAATCTAAGATACAGAAAAAATCTCAATCACAACTAAGGGTTTATAACACATGAGAGATTTTTTACAACATGTTTTGGTGCAAAGGGATCACCTTCAGGTAATACATATACCCTGAAATACTAAGAAGAGGCACTGGGTTATGGGTGGTTTATATATAAATGAGATATCATTTGTACAGTTAATTGGTTTATATTGAAAGGTGAATGGGGTGTGTGTAGATGTTGCTTTCTGTTGTAGATTTTGTGGCAAGTGGATGAAGGAATATATATTTTTTTCTTTATTCTGAACAGTCTGTTGATTTGAACCGATGTAATAGAGGTAATTATTCGTAGGTGAGATGTGTGTGGGAGGAGGCTGATGTTTGTCTTTAAATGGCACTAAATTTAGGATTTTATATTATAAGCAGTTCTTAGATAGGTGTGGTATTTAGAAGAATTGCTAGTTTTGAATGACAATTCTGTAAAATAAAGTAAAAATAAGTATTAAAAATGAAGGTGGAGCAAATATCATGACATAGTGTGTAAGGGAAGGATTGATATATATAAAATGAGCAATTCTTCTGAATACTACACCTCCTATCTAAAAACTGTTTGTAGTATGGATTCCTAAACTTAGCTTCATTTGAAGAAAACCTAAGCCTCCTCCCACACATCACCTACCAACACTTACATCCACTACGATGGTTAAAGTCAAGAGATTGCTCAGATTAAAGAAAAGAAATTATATTCTCTCTCTCATTCACTTGCCACAAAATCCTCAAGAAAAAATGACATCTATATACAAGACATTTACCCTTCAATATAAATCAGTTACTTTACAAATAAAATTCATTTGTATATAATCTATCCATAATCCAGTATCCTTAGTAGTTCTGGATATATGTGTTGCCTGAAGATGGTTCCTTTGGTCTGAAACATGTTAAAAATCTCCCATATGTTAATAATAAAACCCTTAGTTGTGATGAATGGATTTTTCCTATATCTTTGTTATTAATTGTAATGGTATGAATGGTTTAAAATTTTTTTCCATAAAACTTGCAATGTGTATACAGTGGCAGTGATGGAAATGTGCTTATTGTTGTATAGTTTGTAAGAACAGTGGTGTAGCACCTTTTGGAAGGAAACTTTATCTGTGCAGATATATCCATCAGAATTTGGGCTGAAAAGAATGAAGGAGGAGGAGATTAAAGGGCCACTGGAACTACTGGGTGATCACAGCAGCATACAAAATAGAGAAGAGCAAGAGGATGGTGAAGAGGTGTGTCATGGTTGACTTACTCTTGCTTTACTATAACATTTAGTCTTATATGTAGTGTCAAACACTGGAGCTTGGCCCATGATATTCTTGTCTCTGTGTATACTGTGGTACATTGAGTGCTGTAATATGATGCATTGTTTAAGTAGACTGAAGAAGGTAGAAGATACCATATGGAGAAACTTCGGCAGTATCAACTGAATCGTCTCAAGTACTACTATTGTATATTAGTGTGTGACTGCCCAGCAACAGCCAACAAGATTTATACTGAATGTGATGGCTTGGAATATGAAAGTAGTGCGACTCACCTTGACCTACGGTTTGTTCCAGATGGTATAACATTTGAGCAGGTGAGCTGTTGATTAGGAAGGTGTAACAAGAAGGCATACATGTTCAAGAGTTACCATCCATAGCCCTGGTTAAATAATTTGAAACAGAAATTATGAACGTTTTTAATTTAAGTCCCCAGATGAAATAGACTAATTGGTATCATTATTTTAAATCAAATAAACTTCTGTTTGTCAGAATTGTGCCCATAGTGTGTAAAATACAGGATGTGAGAACAGAATTTTTTTTTCTCAGCAATCTCAGGATGTTTGTTATAAACTTCCTGATCTTTCAAAGTACCAGCCTCGGTACTTTACAACAACTGCTCTACAACAAGCCAAGGTGGAGCTGACATGGGATGAGACAAATCCTGTCAGAAATGAAATCAGCCAGAAACTGATGTCTGGTCAAGTTGAAGGTGTAACTGAAACGGATTTGCGAGATTACTTGGCATCTTCTAGTGGAGAGGAGAGTGATGGTAATACTTAGATTTACTTTTCCTTACTCACTTTCTCTTTGTTTCTGTGGACTGGAATGAAAATTGAATTTTTTCACAATAATTTTGATGACACACCAGAATTGTGTTCAGAGCAATCAGCGGAAAAATAAGATTCATGTGTTGATTTGAAGTTTGCTTTTCGTGAGCACAATGAGCTTTATTGCAATTGTAACCTCCCATTTCAAGTGTAAGCTGTCAATAAGCATGCAGTATGATGGTGAAATGCAGTGGGACAGTGCTTTATACTTGGCATGGCTTCATTTTACTAGATAGAAGAAACTGAAACTGCATAGACTAGCAAACTTTTTTTTATGGAAATATGTGTCTACCACTTAAAACATTTTAATACATATCATACTTTTTATGGCGTACAAGTGTGTGTCATAACACACACCTTTTTATAAAACTTGCCCCTGTCATTGAGGGTTTAAGTAAGCTGGTACTTCACAGAAGCTGTTCATGAGGAACTGAAAAAAGCAAATGAAAATCTGGATGAGCCAGTCTCAAAGTTTCGTGCTTTGCTGCAAGGAATTGAGGAGCAGGAGCAGCAGAAGAAGTTTCGTGATGTGGAAATGGAAGTTTCATGGGGAGTTGGACTGAAGGATACAACAGAGGAACTGGTTCAGAAGAGGCTGAAAGAAAGAAAAGGTGGCTGGACACCATTTGAACAGTATCTGGAGAAAAGGAAGGAGAAGAGGAAGCAAAAGAAAGAAGTCAAGAAAAAGAACATTCAGCAGGTAACTACAATTGTCCTTGTGAGTATATATTATCAAGTGCTGTGTTGTTTTGGGTACACTATTCACCTTCATGCACCCTACATTTTTTCACACATTCATTGTCTGAAAATAGTGTATTGTGCTTTGGGATGTGACAGTTGCTGCTCTTGCAAGTTGCTTTGGCATGTATAAACATTTTTTCTTAATTCAGCATCAGCTGTATGGCCTTCCTTGTTCTAGCATCCAAAAGAAAACTGACACAGTTACCATAATGTCTGGAAGTAAAGTGGTGTTTAATATTGAATACTTTGCATACAGAGGCTGTGTCACTGCAAGTTAGGTGCACAGTGCTATGTGTTTGAAGAAGTATTGTCCTTTTCACTTCATTTTAAGTGCAGGGATGCACATATTTTCCAAAAATATAAGCACCACCTCAAACTTGGTGTTAGAAGGGTGACATGAAGCAAATTTCATACTGAGGATCCACAAAATTTAGTTGCCTGGGCTACCTGGAACCAAGGATTTGTGTTCCCATGACTTAGTGCCTGTTATTCTGGAAACTTTTCTGTTTTAAATTACGTGGAGAAAATGTTACAGCTTGCATGCCAACTTTTGGTGCTGGAGTAAAAGATGGTGCAGTCTGTAATTGTTGGCTTCAGTTCTACAGAGTGTCAGCCTTATCATGAACCCTGCTCATTCAGTGTACATTAATAATCTGTATTAACTTACTGTGTAAGTAGGTGTTGAAAATAAGGTAAACATATTATGAACAACTGCTAGAAGTTATTTATCAGAAGTTGCCAATAATATGCACTTGATGATTTCTGTAAGTTTTTCCTGTGTGTGTGGATTGTTTTTATATGTGTTGTCTGTCACATTTTTCTACAGATTATAGTCACTTGATACCAGATGAGGTCAGTGAGCAGGCCACAAAAACAACAAATTATACAGTCTTAAAAATGTTGCATATGGTGGCCATTGGCTGTTGGATCATTGCACAATCTGTTCAGAAGACATTTATTCTTCTCATCATTTGAGTTGTCAATAAATGGTGTGAGAGTTTGTCCAGTGGATCTACCTGAATTTATTATGTTTGAAAGGAAAATGAACCTTATTGTTGCTGTTGCAATACATGGCACACCACTCTCCATGTTTAGTAGTGTCATGTAGTGGCACATTGTTTCTTAGTTGTGGAATACTGCTAATGGGTATCTTCTGTGTAATATTATGTGGCTGTTAAGTAAAACTATTCCTTACCTGTAAAGTAAGTTTGCTGTGGATTGACATCACCATTGTGTATTCAGAGAATCATCCACAAAACTGCACTCTAGCAACACATTTGGTCTCCTGGCATTATGTTGCACAACTGTAAATTTCTTTGGTTTCAGACAAAGCAATATGTGGTTTTGAGTACACATGATTGTCATACACTGATTCCCATTCATCACCATCTAAAGATTTTCATGGAACTCCTGCTAATGACATACCAGTATCATCTAATATTTTGCAAGAATGTATCTCTTTGCTCTTCTTTAAGCAGGAAACAGTTCAGAATTTCTTCACCAGTTGATATATTATCAGTTTCAAAGGAACTGAAACACCTGGATACGTAAATTTGCTATGACACTCTTTTGTGATTTATTCCTTCCTCAGGTTTCCACAGTTCAGACTCAGAAAGACAAAAACCCCTTCTTATCTATGATATACAACTCAAACATGCATGTGCATGACCCACTTTCACTTTCTCCCATCTGATGTTCAATTTTAATACAGTGAGACCAGCAGACACACCACCACCTCTGGTTGGATGGTGTCACCATATTCACACCATATGTACATGCAGTTCAGCACATATAATTTTATGAGTATTTTATACTTTAGAACATAGATTTTTAAACATTTTAAAGAACACCTCCCTGAAGATGGCCACAACTGGTTTCTGAAATGTGTTGGAGGCTGTGCTGTTTATAATACGATAACTATATGTATCTCTATATGCAGTTGTTGGTTTTATTTCTCATAAAGATACATAAACTTTGTGATATGGTATAACACAAACCCCATTTGCTTTTGGGGCATCACAGTCCTACTCATTGACTTGATGAGAACTTTGAGTACCCTAGACATGATCATTGTGGTACTTAACATAGCTGCGTATATATAATGTGCTGCATCAGTCACTATGTTTCTTGTGAATCTCACAGAACTTATATTACTTGTCTCTTTCATTGTGTTTGTTAAGGTGTAGGACAAATTTCTTTTAAGGTGTAGGACAAATTTCGTGTATCAATTTTGATTGACACCATGCTTGTAATAATTTCACAACATTATGTCCCAAGCCATGCCACTAGCATGGTGACTCATAATCACAAGGGGAGGGTAGTGGCATGTGTTTCTTTGCATTCAGTTCGTGTAAGTGCATAGCGTAAGTCTAAGCTCAACCACGCAACATGCAGAACATGTTGAAAGGGAGCTTTATAAGGCAGCAGCAGTAGCACATTTACAAACCGTAAGGGACTCATAATTTAGAGTATATTTACAAGAATTAGTGTGTATAGAGGTCATCTAAACTGCTTTATTTCAAGTGTGATTAGTGAGTGAAAACATAAGTGTGAATTGCATACAACAATATCATTACATGTACTCAGTGAAGGCATCAAGGGCTTTTACTGCATTGCAACAAAAAAGATCAAGTAAATACCGTACTAATCAGTCTGAATTTATGATTATTATTAATATTCAAAGGAGAATTTAAAATAATTTGAGTCCTAGTAAATGGGCAGAAACTGGAGTAAGTTTAAAGTGAACATTGTTTGTAAGAAATTAATTAAAGTAGATCTTTGTAATAAATAATTAATTGGAAGAATTGAACCAGTGATCAAACATGGAAGGATGACAAAGTCTACCTACCACCAGTATGTTCCCTGAGTACCTTCAGTGTTTGAACACCTGCGCTAAATGCACCTTGAAAGCTTTAAAATGTAAACGTACATGCCATGCTCTTTGAAGAAATTCAACTCTCTGAGTTCAAATCATGAGCTTTGCTGAAAGGCTTCACTCACATTTTGCACTTTTTTGCCAGTGACGTTTGTGAAACCTAGATGCTGAATCTTGCACCAGGTACAAATTTACTTACATTGTGGTGTTTCCATTTTGTAGCATCTGTGAAACTCATATTTCACACTTGGCAGTGAATTTGACTTTACACACTGGAAAATATGAAATGTCTTTTCTTGTGCAGCAGTCATTTTCACAACATACACCTTTGGTAGGTAAGAGTGGAATTAATTTCTGACAGGGCACTAAAACAAATATTTGTAGTTTATTTGTTGACTGATAATAAGTATTTTCAGTCACATGCATGTTTACTCTTCCATGAACACCTGAAAGTGTTTACTTCTTGTTTAATTGTCCTGTATAATGGAATGTCTGTCTAGCTGGTAAAAACAATAGGAGAAATGTACTAGTGGAAATTACATGCAGAGATAGATCACTAAAATGAATAATTATTAGTGTATTTTTGCTGCCAGTCTGAACATATTAACTGGAGCATCTGAAGGAAGGTGGGTATTATAATTTCTATTTGGAACTTGTTTTAATTATTCCAGGCAAGTGAATCTTCAGGGAATGAACGTAGTGATGATATTCCATCGGACATTGATCTGTATGATCAATATTTCAAGGAGGAATTCCAAGAAGGATTCAAAAAGTGTAACAACAAAAAGAAAACCAAGAAGCCTTCATCTTCAGATGATGAGCAAACTAAACAGAGAAAGGTGTGTAGCCAGTGAGAATGAAATTCTGCAATATTCCATTAATCTGACTTACATGAGACTGGACTACAGGTTCCAAATTATTAAATACTCCAGATTATCAGACACTACCTATATTGACGTACCTTCTTACAGGTAGTTTTTTGTTACCGCTTCTATACTTGGCCTTTACAAAAATCAGAGGGGTATTTCATTTTGGATGTCTCCATTAACTCCTAGTTCTGGGCCAATGAGATCATCTTTTGTTTGTTCTGGAGTCTTCATATCTGAAGAAGCTTATGGAATGAATAGGAGACAAGGGGTCAGGAGATACCATGCCAGTTGACGTACGGACACCTTCATAAGCTTTTTTGAACATGTCATTAAAATATGCTTGTGTCATTTATGAAGATTTTTTTCTGGTAAAAGCAAAACTTCTGGTCTCGGGACTATTTTCTCAAGTGCTTTATCGTCAGGACTTGGAAAGTATCAGACATCGGATTGAAGGAATTCTGCTTTATTCGTTTTATTGCAAAATATGTGAATTTATGCCACATTAATTTCTTTTTCCCATGTTCCCCTATTTCTGTGCTGTTTTTACACTAAAGATATGGTGGGTGTTACAATATATGTTTTTCTTTTCCTGTTATACTTCTCAGTGCCTTGTGAGAGAGCCTGTCACACTCAAAGGACTGTTCTTTTCTGTCCTGTGTTTAATCTTCTGCAGGTCTTGGTCCAGTTTTAAAATATCTTGTCATGCCATCTCTTCAGTTGTTGTGTGTCACTTCTGCATTCTAAAACTCACAAATCACATGTCAGTGTAGAATATAATGACTAGCAGCCAGTGTCATTCTTTTTTAAGCCCTTGAAAATTATACAGTAAAATTCACAATATCTAGCACCTCTGGAACCACAGTGTTGCCTGATATCACAGTTTTCTACATATCAGGACATTATGCATAATGTGCATCTTAGTGTACCTAGCACACTCGGGGACAGACCTAACCTAATTTGTCATGTAGTATCTTGTTTTCCTTGCTGCACTTTCTGTTCCCTTTTCATCTCTACTTATGTAACAAGGTGCACATCTAATGCACAAAACAAAAACAAAACACCAATATTTAACTCTCTTAATCACCATGTTCACAACACTGAATTATACACACATTTTGATGTTGCCATCACGACTGTGCACTTTCATGATTTTACACTGTAGTCTTTCTTGAGCAACTTCAATAAACAATATAATACACATTTAAACTTCATTGAATATCAGAAAAAAATAAATTTAGTTCCTTATTTCTCTTGGCACCTCACATGTCACCATCTGCTGCTGTTACTTCCACCACAGATACTTACACTTCCCCAGGCTTTATCACCACCATTCCTTTGGATATGACTGGAGATTCCATGTGTGACTTACAAGCTTTGTTGAACATCTGGAAAATGTCTGATCTTTCTGTTTCTGCAGAAAGTGGAATGCCAAATATGTAGCCATGTTACTTTCTGTGCTGAGTAACATCCCCGGCTTTTGGCAAACTTCGGAAGTGTAGAAGACACATCGACTGCGTTAACCCAAGAAATTTTCTCTGTGACTGTTTCTTCATTTGAAGATTCATTCTCAAGAGTGTTAAGTTCAGGGTCTGGGTTCATAACAACATTAATTCTTAATAAATTTTGGCGCGTGACACTTCAGTCTCTTTATCTAAAATGATCCACCTTTTTGACATCTACCTGACTGCCTTCACATTCAGGGTTTGAGGGTTTTACATTTTTAAAGGTTGAAACCATTTTATGAACTGTGCCTTTTTGTGTACATTAATTCTTGTGAAGTCTTCATGGTCTGACGCACCCTCAGCAAACATTACATCTGGCCACGCTTCCCTCCATGCTTGGTGCCTTCACTGAATTCCATGCACATGCAACATTGAAAATGGCATCTTGGATAGTACAAGTGCCTTGAAATTCTTTAACTGTGCCTTCGTTATTCACAGGCCTGTGAAGGAAATCTTGCTGATAATAGTGTTCATATTTTGTATGACTCGTTGGTCCATAGGGTATATAATAGGCATCATATTTGGAGGAAGGTAAAGAACAAAAATATTTTCTGACTGCAGTTCAAATTCTTTAGTGTGTGCATTGCTGTTATCAAGTAATAAAATGCATTTGCTGTCTTCAGGAATGCCAGTCTTGCAGGAATGGTCTCTTATTGCGGTAGGGAAAGAGTGGAAAAACGGGTGCATTAAGTTCTCCCTGTTGTTCCAGGTATTTGATTGCCCTGTGTATTCCACAGGTATGCAGAATGTTTTTAAGTGCTTACGGATGCTGGTAGTTTTCATTGCCCAGCAATTTAACACAATTAGTGTCATTGGAATTTCCACAATGTAAGACAGTGAGTTGCTCCTTACTTAACCTTTAGCGTACCTATGTGCACTTTTGGTTGAGTGGCTAGTAATTCTGAACTCTTCCAATGTGTTCTTTTGGTAGAGGTAAAATTCGCAACACTTTCTGTCCTCTGCCTGCACATTGTG
>Ga0123355_10015003_pt1 | contig 12151 bp, 6 predicted proteins | sample TergutEmb28metaG_3_FD_89872 | JGI IMG/M metagenome (GOLD analysis project Ga0123355, IMG submission 89872) | Embiratermes neotenicus P1 segment gut microbial communities from Petit-Saut dam, French Guiana - Emb289 P1 | ecosystem: Host-associated > Arthropoda: Insects > Digestive system > Gut ... | reverse complement strand
CATAAGCCGCCACTTCCGGTAACGTATGCCACGGCGACGGGCCCGCTATGCTTACTGTCGGTAATGAAAGCATTAATACTAAGAATAGAGCTGTAATCCTCTTGTACATAATAACGCTCCTTTTTTACGACATTTTTTTCTTGATTCAAATAATACCTCTTCCTTGAGGTTACCGTCAATGGTTTTTTACAGTTTTTAACTTGGCCTTTTGGATGAAAGCATTCAACACCGCTTTCTCTGCTACTCAGTGGCGATTTAGAAACACACTGAAAAACAAAAATTCATGCCCTAAATTTATTATTCAAAACCCCCAAAACCCGTTTCCAAAACGCCAATAATTTTCCCTCTGGTGTAGCAACCTGGTCAAAATCCGTATATCTATTATTCTCATGCTTTAAAAGCAGTCCATTCCTCATCAAAATCCAATAAAAAGGCTCCTTAACCCTAAAAGGCTCCAGTCCGCCATCTACATAGCCTTTTTCTATCGTTTCATTCGTATCGGGGTCACTAATTTGCTCAACAATAGGCTTCTTGCCCAAACTAGAAACGGCAAAACACTGCACATGCTTAAAACAACCCAGCGCATTATTATAAACGCCATCTTCCCCAATATACGAAATCAGCTCCCTAACTTCTTGGTGCAAACCCTTAACGCTTGGCATGTAAACAGCACCGTGATGTTTTTCATCCGGTAATACATTTTGCAGCCGGTTACTGGGTTTATTGTTAAAGAAGTCGAAATTCACAAATTTAAAAAGGTCGGCTTTGGAAATAGTAAGCGCAAGCGGTATCTCAGATTGTCCACTATCAAAGCCAATAAAAAAGTTATAAAGGTTATCAAAAATAGCTTGGTTGGAATTATCAGCAGGAATTGCATCAACTAACGCCTGGTCAGAAAAGCGGAAAAGGTCTGCGAGTTTGTTAAAATTAGTAGGGTCAACCAAGTAAATCAAACCGGATGAATCCTTGATGTTGTAACCGTTGTTTCGTATTCCGTCATGGTCTCTAAGGTCTTCGCCTGCAATATCATAAAAGATAATATCTATACTGTTTTCCTTATAGTCGCCGCTTTCGTCGCGATAGCGATACCAATAGTTAAACGCATATGGCGGTATGCGTTTGCGTTTGGTGGAACTCACAAGCGTATGGTCTTTCAGTAATGGTTTTTGGTACGTGTTGTAAAAATATTCACGCACTTTATTGTCACCAATAAAAGTTAACTTGGACGGAAAATCCGGATTGTTTTCCAACTGATTAATAAGCATAGTAAGAAACACAGACTTGCCGCTTCTTGCGTCGCCCAAAATAGAGATAAGCAACGTCTTGCGCATACCATACCCGGTTGGCAGAACAAATTTGCAGTTAGGGCAGCAACGCTTGTCCAGTTCTTGCCTTACACCTTTTGCATTTGTAACAAATATCCGTTGCACAAAACCATGAGCTTCAAACTCTGGTGTGTTAAAGGACAAATCCTCCATATCCGGAACTACATATTTTTTTCCAAACAAAAAAACAGCATCATTTGGATGAAACTTAAAACAGCAAGAAGGGCAGATTATTTTTTTCTCCATATTTATCTACTCCTCTGCTCTAATAAATCAAACAAATGTGCGTTTTCTTCTTCCAAGAAAAATCTGACCTCTTGGCTTTTTTGTATGTAGATATAACCGCCTGTTTGTATGAAATTTTCGTCAACGGGGTATTGGCCAAGGCCGGCTATTTCGTACTTTAGTGTTTGCGCGAGCAAGCAGGCTTGAGAAGGTTCCACCAACTCCAAAGATATACTTACCTTTTGATAGGTACTAAAAAGCAAGTGCTTGCAATCTACCACAATTTTCACTTCTGTTTTTCTGTAAATCCAGTCAGTTATAAGTGGGGCAGGGTAAACGGCAATAGAATTATCCTCTGCAAAAGCAGCAGGGCAAATCAAGTATCTATTCTTCAAATTACTAAAAGGTATCTCGAAAGAAGACGTGAGAGAACGAACAGCTGTGCTAAAAGTGTACCCTTTGGCTAACAGATTCTCCAATACAGGTTCTTCGTTGCTGCAATCAAAAATTAATGCAAACTTTATTTCCGGGTCGCGTGGCCATTTCCAATATAAAGATGTGCCGTGTCCTTCTGCGGAAATAGAAAGGTCATGCAAAAGCTGATTCTCTGTCACTTGTTGCTGAAGTGCATATTTTTTCATGTTAATCCCTCGGCAAATCTTCATAAAGGTTTGAATAGTATAAGTCTTGAAGGCTAAAGGCGCCGGCGTGGTATAAAACAGCTATGCTGTCTGTGGTTGTGTCAGCAAAAAGGTTAACTTTTCCTAAACTCTGTTCCTCGTAACGTTTTTTAACTTCCGCCGCACCTTTTGGGGGCATGTGTATGTTAACTTCTGTGTGCAAATTAGCGTACCCTGTTTTTAAGCGGATATCCCACTGCCTATTGTCAAAAATCCAGTTGCTGATGACCGAGGTTATATCTATATCTGTTATTAAATCTTGCAGTATATCCATTATTGGTTTGTTAAAATCTGGCGAAACAAGGATAACTTCTTGTATATATTTTTCTACAAGAGTTAGGTGTTCTGTTAGATTGCCTGACATAAGAGCGGGTATAAGTTTGCCGGAAAGCTCTAAAATATCATGTTCGTTTTCTTTAACGAACGTTTTAAAAAGGGCACTAAAGTAGCTTGATGCATCTTTAGTAAAAGGGGCAAACGTATCATCTAAAATCACAGCTTCGGAACGCAATTCATCCACAACATGAAACAAGTCCAATGAAATAGTGGATAATATTGCATGCGTTTTTTTAATTTGTTCAAGTTTATTTGATAGCGCAGATATGATAGCGGCAGATTCTGCAATTTCGGACTTTTTAATTAAATATAATTGAGCAAGGTCGTAAGCAAGCGTGTTTTGCGTTGTATAGGGGGATAATTTGCGCTTTTTTGCATTATTCCTGTCTGGTACAGAATCCAGCCATATAGAAAAACTTTCATTTAAATAATCATATCGTGTTTGCTCTGTTTCAAGCGTTTCTCTAACAATGTTTGGGTAAAGGCCATCCTCAGATGTGATGCGTAAGGCGTCGAAAAAATTTAGTTGAGATTCTATGAGGCAGGGCAGGGGAGTTTCTTCGTCGACAGGTGGTGTCGCTAAAGATTCTAATCTGGTGCCGAAAAGTGTGTTTAGTAGTTCCTGCACTGTTAGCCCAGCTGTAGATGTTTCCGGTACAGCCAACCCGTAAAGAAATTGAAGTGATGGCACAGCCCCTTGCGATATTTGCGCTGTATTAAATAACGATTCGTCTAAGTTTGTGCCGTTGTTTATGCTACCGTCTTTGCCTAGAGATAAAATTTCTGCAGCAAGCAAAGAGATTAACCCTCTTATCGGCACGGTTATATCAATGCTGCTTGCGGTCAAAAACTTGCTTCCTTTTGCGTAACAATTATCTGTAAAATAAAACTCGTTGTACCTGGAGGCATCTGCGCCGGTAACATACACATCCGGCGTAAAATCTTTAAAAAGAGTTAACAAGCCAATTGTTTTTGCCGCTGATTCTTTGGGTTGCAAAATATTTTTGCTATTTAGGTTAGAAAGGATATATATATTGGCCTCTTGTTCCTCGTGAAGGATATCTATAACTTCCTTGCGGTAGTCTATTTTGTCCAGTAGCCTGTCTTCGTCTATTAAGCAATATATATCGGTTAAAACTCCGGCAGGGTACAGAGCGTTTAGGTGTTTTTCTGTAAGGCGGCGTACAATAGGTAGTTGTAATGCCGCCTCGTCTGTTTCTATTACATAATTTATTCTAATCATGTCGGAAGAATTGTTGCCCTCTTGTAAAAACTTGCGCCAAATTCGTCCGATTTCTTTTTTTGTATCATCTTCTGTTGCGCTAATAGAAAAATGCAAAAACGCGATTCCTTCATTAACAAGTTTTATATGGCGCATTACGTTCTCCGCTACTCCTAAGGAAATGAAAACAACCGGATTGTTTGGCAAAATCACGATAAAACCTTCTTCTCACGTGCAAAAACATTAAGCATTGTTTGATAGAAAAGTTTTTTTAATGTGCCGTCACGCTCTGCCATATAACTTTCTTCCAGCGTGCTTAGTTTTTCTTTATACGATTTTATTAGGCCATCTATGGTTTTTACAACGGCTTTAAACTGTGTGTCAGATAAACGATTTTCTTCTTCTTGTGCCCGTTTTTGCAGGTAAGATGCTATCTTTTCGTCCAATTCTAAGTAGGCTTCAAAAAGGTCGTACTCTACATATTCTTCGTTTAGTGTTTGAGTTGTGTACATAATTTGAGTTTCGCCGTCTATTGTGCAGATGAAGTTTTTGCGGTTTTTAGTGATTTGTCCCATGTATAACAGTTGTGCGAAGTGAGCGTATTTTACTTCGCTTAAATCTATTTTGGTAAGTTTATTTTGCAGTTTTAGAACATGTTTGCGTAATTCGACTTCTCTGGTTACATATTCGCTAAAAGCGGGCATGTAAATAAACACACCTTTTGCATACTCTAAATCCGGAGTGTCCGTGTCTTGCAGATACTCAGTGTCAAACAGAGATACTCTGTATTTTTCTCTTTCGGGAGATGCCAAAAATATAGAAAGTTCGCTGACCGCAGTCCTTGCGTTTGATGCGGAAATGGTTCGGTCTTCGATACCGCATATAATATTTTCAAACGTTGCATTTAAATCCACTGGGTCACCAAAAAAGCCTGCTAAGCGGGAAAGCCGTTTGTCATGGCGGATAATGCCAAGGCGATATGCCTCGTCAAAAATTTCACGCAGGCGGTTGTTTTTCGTTATTTCCCTTGGGTTCTCGTATTCTTTGGTTGCTAGTTTGTCGTAATTGGGGGAGGGTAGGTTTTTCCAGTTGTTTGTTTCACATTCATACAAATGGATGCCTGGGATTTTGCCTAAAGAACTTTCATACACAGCCTCGTAGTCGCTAAGTTCTTTGTAACAGTAAAGCGCAACTGCAATTTTTAAGTTTAACATGTATAGCCTGTTGCCCATCCTGCTTAGTTTGACGTTTGGCACCTTGCTGCCAATTTGTGAAATGGCATTGCGCACTTTTGGCGCGTTTGTTGGCGCAGAAACATACGCATATGGCGGGAATGAAATATTAAGCCCGCTTGGAATGTGGTTAACAGGGAACATTACCTTAGCACCGTTTTGCAACGTGTCTATTTTTTCCGCAAGGTATTCGTCTAGGCTTATACCCTTTTCGCCTGCAATTAGAGTGCAGTAGTAATCTAAAGATTTTTGGATAACATCTTGGAATTGTTCGGAAGTAAAGCGGGTTAGGTTATCTACAATTAAATTATTATGGTCGGGGAACCAGCTAAAATCGTCTACCATGTTTTGCAGAAGCCTTTTTAGCGAAAGCTTGAAATCTATTGTATCCGCATTATGTTTTTCAAAAATTTCAGCCATAGTTAATGGATCTTCTATGTGCCAAACAAAATTATGAGTGGTAGTGGGTGACTGGTTGAATTTATCAAACAGCTCTTTGAATGCGTTCAACAGTTCGCAGTGTGTGTCTATGGTGGTGTCAAAAAAAACATTTAAGCAAGTAAGGGCGGTAGAATATATCCTGTCCATGGCATCATACATGATGTTTGTACCTACCATGCGCAAATAATCTTCATTTAGTTTAATAACGTTTGCTACTTGGGCTTTCCGAGATTGCAGGAAGGCTTTTTTACTTAGTTTCCCTGTTGCGGTTAGCCGGTTTAACTCCATGGCTGTAATAGCCACGCCATTTGTTCTCCTACCCGGAATAGCTACTTTGCGGATATTGTCGATTACACGAGGAATGGAGAATTCGTAAGTATCTAAAAGCATTTTTTGAGCATAAAAAGGGCCCGTTTCCAAGTTAATAAACTCTTGAAAAAGGGGGTTATTTTTTTCGTTTATTAAACGTTGTATATTAGTGATTATTTCATCAGCCATGCGAGTATAGTGTTCTTCTAGTTTAATTAATTCTTTTTTAACAGCATCTTCTAAAATGTCGGGACGCTGCACTAAAACAGAGTAGTCGTATTGTTGGAAACTGCGTACACTTGGTTTGTCTTGCGTCAAAAGCCGTTCTAGCGTAGACATATCCAACTGCATAGATTCTAATACGGCCTCTGCCTCGTCACTTATTGGGTTGTTGTATTTTAGCGTATCCAATTCCGCAAACATTTTGCATGTAAGATAGTTTAGCAAATAATCTACAGGCAAAACCGCACCGGACGCGCCTACAGTATTATAAATATAATTAACAGGCTGTTTTTGTTGGTGTGTCATTATAAAAGCGGCACGGTTGTTTTCTATGTTAGAGAGATATGAGCTTATTGTGTAGCTCTGCCCATTGGTAACATCTTCGCTTGCAATAAAGTTAATTATGGTTTCTGCCGCAACATTCATGCAATAGTCTTTTGCATTTGGTGTTAGCTTGCCGCTTTCGTCTTTCGCGCTAACGAGGTGGCAAAGGTCATAGGGTGGTTCGTTTGTTTTTATGTCTAGTTCGCCAAAGGTTTGGTCAAAACTTTCGCCGTTGCGCTCGATATTCATAAGGTAATCTAATTCTTTTAGGGCGGCAAAGCCGTTCACTTTTATGTTTATAGCGGCAGAGCCGTCTATTGTTGTGTCGGAAAGGGTTACATCCGGCATAAAAATCATACCTATATTTTCTGTGTCAAAGCCTTTTTGCCCTGCAATTTTTTTGATTATATAAGGAACATCTATAAAAATACCGCTGCCTGTACCGCCGGCACAACCGGTGGTTACAAACACGTACAATAGGTCATTAGCCTTTCTGTTTGCGGTAAGGCGATTGATTTTATCTGTAAGCATAGAAATAACGCTGTTGCTGTTTATTGCAAGCAACAGCCTGCCGGCTTGCCTTATTCCGCCTGCGCCGTGTTTTACTTGTTGCAGGCGCAAATTATCCGCCATCCATGTATGTGTAGCATTTTTGAATACAGTATCACGGTTTCTATATATTGAAGTTAGATTGGAAGTGTCTAAACAGAGGAATTCATCTGCAGAAAAACGGGTATCCATGTAACTTAGGTTACGCATGTTATTGTCGGAATCTATGGCCATGTATTCAACTTGCGGGGGTTTTTCGTTTTTTGCGCCACCGTTGTTAAATTGCATTTTTATAGCCCGCTTTATACGAATTAAAGCCTCTGCACCTGTGCCGCCCAAACCAACTATTAAAATAGGCTTATCTATAATATCGGTGCGAGTGCTTGGGGTTATAAGCCCACCGCCATGCTCCAGGTCTAAAACTTTTAAATCCGATTTAACTTCTGCAGACAGTTTCATTCTAAATTCCTCACTTTTTACTTTTCCGCGTCTAGGTTTTTAGCCTAGGAAAAGTATTTAATTAACGCGATATGTTATTTCAATTTTTGCCGTAGAGCCTACGGTGGTAAAAATCAATTTCCTGTCCTTTTCCCACATAATTTGTTTTTGCGTAATGGCAATGCCATCTGCGCCGGAGATAAAGCAGGATCCATCTGTAGATAATTTTAGCCAAGGGCGGTTGCTGATAATCGTTTGCTCGATTTTTATGCCGTTTATGGGTATGCCAGAATTGATAATGTTTTTTGCTTTAGAACCCAAACTGTCCGTTAAAAACGATTGAAGCAGTAAACGTCCGGCAAAGGTACTAAGGTCTGGAGTTTCCAGTGTAGTGTATTTGCCGGTTTTGAGTAGTGCCCTAACTTCTAAATAGCCAACAAAAATATTCTTTTTGCTGCGTATTTTAATAGCCAGAAATATAATTGCACCCAGTAAAACTACGCCACCAATAAGGATAACTACCATAGGGAATGACGATTCATCAGGTTCAGGCTCTGGCTCAGCCGGTTGTGGTTCAGGAATAGGTTCGGGCTCCGGCTCGGGTTCTGGAGTAGGCTCTGGCTCCGGCACTGGTGCAAGCAGTTGGTCAAGCGAATATTGGTCGTAAGTAATAGTTAAAAGGGCAGTGGATTGTGTAAAACCCGGGTGTGTAACCTGCGCACTTATATGTAAATTTTGTGGGGTTTCAAGCAAAATTTCTGCAACAAAACTGGCGCCTGTTATTTCCATTGGAATTGCTGAAATTAAATTTTGATTCATGTCAAAAAGGTTCAGTGTCGCCACGGATTCTGCAAGTACCAACTGTTTTTGAAAATCGGACAGGGCCGAGCGCAATTCTGCTGTAACAACAATAGGTAGCGTAGGGTCGAAAAGAACAGTGGTTCTGCCAGGCTGGTCTACAAACATAGCAACATCCACTGTGTAATTGTATATTAAGTTAACGGTTATGCGGTCGTCCGGCAGGCCTTGAATAAGCAACAGCCAATCGCCCATCATAGGAGTGAGGATTTTAACCATAGAGAAACGGTTTGCAGCGGTAAGGGTGTACATATAATCGTCAAAAAGCACCTCTCGCCCCGAAGGGTCGAAAAGGCGCACACTGGTGATAGGCCGTCCGGAAAGCATAATTATATTTGCCTCCGAAACAAATGGGCTGTCTATTGGGATTATAACTTCTGCGTATGTATCTAATGTAGGCTCAATAACCGCCATCTCAGTAATAGATGTACGGATATGGCTTGCAAAAATTTCATTAAATATTTGCGGCAACAATGCGGCATCGTAAATAATGTTAGAGGTGGCATTTGTTCTTTGAGATATGTCTAGTAAAAAGTCTATGTTAACCGTGCCATCGTAGTTTAGCCCGATTGTATAAATTGGGGTAAAATCGCCAACGGCATTTACAGCCCACTCGGCATCATCATAAGACATTTCCACGGTCCTGTTTTGCTGGTTTAATGCCAGTTCTATTCGTCCGTCTGTAAATAACAAAATCATGGGGCTGTTATTGGCCTCGTGAGAAGACTCCATAATCATTTCTGCCGCTGTGCGCATTGCGCCGCCAATATCTGTCCATCCATGATACACAAAAGAAGAAAGGGTATTTCGTATTTGATTCCTTATGCTCAATTCGTTAATAGGGGTTAGTGGCATGACAGAATGTATAGTGCCGGAGAACCCAACAATACCAATGCGGGAATGGCTTGTTTCCATCATATCCATAAACAGCGTTGCGGCCTCTAATGCTATGCGCTCCGGGTCAGTCTCCCTCATAGAGCCGCTTGTGTCAATAACCAGCACAACATCTATACCATCTGTTGGTATGAGAGCGGCGTCATTTGCTTGCACAGCAATTGGAAAGGCTGCAATAATCGCAGTAGTTACTAAAAAACATAAAAGTAGAATGGCGTTAGTCCATTTGTACATTTAATCTTCACCTTTTCCGGACAGGGAAACCCCAATTTTTTACATATATTAAAACAAAAAAATACAAAAGTCTAGGACAAAAAGCGGGACGATTTGTTCTTTCTGACGAAAGCTTACCAAGCCGCTTGTTATGCCAGCTATAGGCCGTTTTTTTACCAATGTGCTATTGCACCATCGGTTCTGTGCTCTGTGCCACCGGCCAAAATTCCTGTAGTTTCGTCCCGCCAAATTATTTGCCCCCTGCCAAAGCCACCTGAGTCTACGCACATTTTAATATCGTGCCCGCGGGTAGATAGTTCTTCCGCAATGTGCTTTGGAAAATGATGTTCGACTTCAAAAGTTTTGCCCTGTGTCCATTGCCAGCGCGGTGCATCAAGTGCGGTTTGTGGGTTTAATTTAAAATCTATCGTGTTCATTATCACTTGCATATGCCCCTGTGGTTGCATATAACCGCCCATTACCCCAAAAGGCCCAACTGCGTCGCCGTCTTTTGTTAAAAAGCCCGGGATAATTGTATGGTAGGTTTTTTTGCCGCCTTCGAGTGCATTAATATGCGATGAATCTAAACTAAAGTCTGCACCCCGGTTTTGCATGGCAATTCCCGTACCGGGTATTACAATGCCGGAACCAAAACCCATGTAGTTGCTTTGAATATAACTTACCATATTTCCTTCGCCGTCGGCAGTGGCAAGATACACTGTACCCGATTTAGGCGGCAAATGTGTAACAGGCTCCTGCGCGGTGTCTGTTATTTTTTTGCATAGCTCTTGCGCAAAACCTTCTGATAGCAACTCTTCGGTTGAATATTTCATATAATTTGGATCTGTTACGGCAGCCTTGCCTGTTGCGAAGGCAAGTTTAATAACCTCGAATTGTTTGTGGTACATATCGGCACTAAAAATATCCTGCGACATAAAGGGGAAAGCCTTTATAACGTTAAGTGCAATTAACGCCACAATCCCTTGCCCATTTGGCGGAATCTCCCATACATCAAAGCCTCGGTAGTTAACGGAGATGGGGGCTACCCACTCAGGCTTAAACCCTGCCAAGTCTTCCGCCGTTAAAAATCCACCATGCTTACTAATGTAGCCGAAAATTTTTTCTGCCAAATTCCCTCGATAAAAACTTTCCGCCTTGGTTTCAGCAATTTCCTGCAAAGTTTTTGCATGAGTATGTGAACGCCATAACTCACCAATTTGCGGGGCGCGCCCGTTTGGCGCAAAAGTTTCAAACCAAGGGCTATATTCATCCCCGGTTAAACGAGATTTATATATCTCGTAGCCACGTGCCCAATACTTGCCTAAAGTAGGGGATAAGGGGTAGCCGTTTTGGGCATAGTTAATGGCGGGGGCAAGAACTTCTGACAGTGGCAGGCTGCCGAATTTTTGTGAAAGTTCTACCCATGCGCCCGGTGCTCCGGGCACAGTAATTGGCACCACGCCCATTTTGGGCATTTCTTTGTGCCCCAGAGCTCGTACTTTTTCTATGGAAATGCTTTTGGGTGATTTGCCGGAGGAGTTTAACCCATGCAGTTTGCCATTCGTCCACACCAATGCAAAAGCATCGCCGCCTATGCCGTTGGACGTAGGTTCCACAACGGTTAGGCAGGCAGCTGTGGCAATTGCGGCATCTATTGCATTGCCGCCTTTTTTTAGCACATCAAGTCCCGCCTGTGCGGCTAGGGGCTGAGACGTTGCCACCATGCCGTTTTTTGCATAACAAGTGTTGCGCACAGAGTGGAATGGATTTTGCAGTGGGTTAAAATTTAAATTTTTCATACTATACTTCCCCTTGCTTTCAAAACTTGCAACTGTTAAACTTGCAACGGTCTTGGACAATGTCTTAGAAGTTGTCCATGCCATTGTAACAGAAAGAAACAAATATGAGGAGTTTTATACATGGGATTCTTAGAAAAAATATTTGGTAATTATAGCGAAAAAGAAATAAAGCGCATGATACCTATTATTGACCGTACGGAAGCTATTGGCGAAGAAATGAAACGCCTTACCGAAGGTGAACTGCGGGGCAAAACAGATGAATTCAAGCGACGCTTTGCCGATGGTCAAACGCTGGATGATTTATTGCCGGAGGCTTTTGCGGTATTTCGTGAAGCTACGGATCGTCTTACGCAAAAGCGCCACTTTCGTGTGCAGCTTATTGGTGGCACCGTTTTGCACCAGGGCCGTATTGCGGAAATGCGCACGGGTGAAGGTAAAACCCAAACAGTAGCGCTGCCGCTTTATTTAAATGCAATTGCCGGCAAAGGTGCACATCTTGTAACGGTTAACGAATACTTGGCAAAATATCACGCAGAACTTATGGGGCTTTTGTACAACTATTTAGGTCTTAGCTGTGGTTGTATATTAAACGGCATGCAAAATGCCGAAAGACGTGAGGCATACGCATGCGACATTACCTATGCCACAAACAACGAACTTGGGTTCGATTATTTGCGTGACAACATGGTTGTATTTGAAACAGATAAAGTTCAACGCGGTTTGCATTACGCCATAATAGACGAGGTTGACTCGATTTTAATTGACGAAGCACGTACACCACTTATCATAAGCGGCCCCAGCGGCAAATCTACAAAAATGTATGAACTTGCAGACCGCTTTGCCAAAACATTAAAAAAAGGCCGCTACTTAAACGAAGAAGAGGCCATGAATCAAATGATGCGGCAAGAACTGCAAGAAGAAGGCGACTATGTAGTAGACGAAAAGCGTAAGGCCGTAACGCTAACCCGTGAAGGTGTTACCAAAACAGAACGTTACTTTGGTATAGAAAACCTTTCCGACCCTGAAAATGTAGAAATCCAGCACCATGTAAACAACGCCCTAAAAGCAAACTACAACATGCATT
>Ga0123355_10015002_pt1 | contig 12151 bp, 11 predicted proteins | sample TergutEmb28metaG_3_FD_89872 | JGI IMG/M metagenome (GOLD analysis project Ga0123355, IMG submission 89872) | Embiratermes neotenicus P1 segment gut microbial communities from Petit-Saut dam, French Guiana - Emb289 P1 | ecosystem: Host-associated > Arthropoda: Insects > Digestive system > Gut ... | reverse complement strand
CCCCCCCCAATTACGTTGTCTTCTTGAGCTTCCACACTCCCTGCCATTTGCTGAGTAAAGTATTTCAGTGCAGCATGACAGGTAACCACCTAACAGAAAACATTTACTCAACAATGTTGGATTAACTATTGCTTGGTTGTATTATAGACAGTAGAAGAGAACGGCGCATGTGCGCGTCGTTCGATAGCCACCGCCTTTCTCGCAGTATGCGTTTAAGTACCCCTGGTGATAACAGTACTTGGTACTGCAGTTGGAAAGAATTGAAGTTTTACAGCTCAGTACGTTATTCTTGATATTAGGTGTAAGTAGTTAGTGCTGAGCCTAATACGTTGCTGTGCTGAGCCTTAATACGCTGCTATTCTGCAGAGGTTGCGCGAGGTGTGCCAATTATAACTGCTTTTATTTGCGTTCTTACCGACAGAAACTATTTGCTGTTCGTCGTGCATATGTTCAGTTGCTGTACATAGGTGTTGAGTTTTTATGTAATTACTAATATTACCTTTTGGCGGTAAGCCGTGAGTCATGACCGAGCAGGTTGGTTAGGAGTAATCGGACTGGCATTCGTGGGGTGCCCGGTTCCACTCTAGACCGGGACACGTCCAATCCAGACAGGGATATTTTGTAGTTTCATCATTACATTTCGAAATAGTGCCTCGATTAGACCACGATCGCTTGCATTCAAATACTTTACATTCCAGACGTCAGCATTCTGCCACCGTCGCTGTAGTCGAGGATTATCAACTTACGGACAAACTATTGGAGCAACCCACAAGCTTGTAGATTTGCAGCCATTCGTGGAACCTGAAACTTCATTACCATGTTCAGAAGAGCCCGCAACTGGTTCTTAACCTAGCATGATGACTTTAGTCTATATCCGTCGCGCCATTTTTTAATTATCCGTTTTATTTTCTTCCCGTCTACGCCTGTGCTGTGCAAGCGTAATCTTTCAAGTTTTCCCACCGAAATCCTATAGTAGAAGGCATCTCCCATGCGTGCGACGTTCCTCGTGTTTGGTATGATTAGCTTAGTGACATTTTTGTGAGGAGTACAGATTGTTAAACTTCCTCTGGTGTCGCGTTAATTTGTGTTAGGTCCATCTACTGTCCTCATCATCTTGTCCTCTAACACACTCAGGGGATATTCTTCACTTAGTGTTAGACCGAGTTTTATACCCGTACTCCACAAGTAGGATCATTATACTTACGGGTGTTTTAACCTTTATAAATGTAAAATAGCAAACAGGAAGTGGAAATATTCCGAACCAGACGGTAATTTCCGTGGTAAATGGTGAAGTCCCTGTACTTGAATGTGCTCGTAGAATGAGATTTTTATTCTTTTGATGTTTTTAAGTATTTGAATTTTCCTGCCATGTTTTCAAACGCTGTGTTACATGACTATGAATTATGCCTTTAGCCTACATTGCTTTTTATGGAATGTTAACGCATTCTTAATTTCTTTTAGCACTTAACTGCTGGACCATCCACTTTACGACGTATTGTAGCTACTACCAGCGCTTCCCTGTTTTTGTGGTAATTATGTTTTTCGCCCAACAAATGTACATCATGAGCATGACCAGAAATTATGTGGCCCTTTCATTTTGCCCATCCTGCTTTATTTGGCCATCCCTAACGGCGTGTTATGAAGCAAATTTTAAGAGCAATGACGAAGAACAGTCTCCTTTTTTTCGGGCCATTCATTGTAGGACATGCGTTTGCTGAATATCAGTGACAGTTTACAGTAGGTTCCATTTGAAACACACTAGTGTTTTGTGGTCCGTAAATTGGCAGAGATTGAGAACTGGTTCAATAATGCAGGATCGGGTAGGTTTGTAACATCTTTCTGCAACCACACTGCACATATGTACTGGCCAACATCCGGGCCCTTGGTCGCTTGAATAGGTGGAGTACTACAGTTTAACAAACGTAATGTAATAAATCTACAGAACATAATATGCCAACTTTGTTAGCATAGAAGATGTTTATTAACAATAACTCATCATTCTTAAGGCCGCACACAGTAAACCAATAATTCTTTGTGCTTAACCGAGTTTAGTACAGTCGTTCACCCGTACTTTTAGCCAAACTTTTTGGTTGTAAATAACAGCCTTCTAGTTAATAACCCCCACTTCTGCTTTTCGAGACATGTCTACACACATGGCGCCCTTTGGTGAGTCCTAAACGAAACGTGAGGCCCTCCTTTGTGTTGAAGTTGGCCAGCCCTCTTGTACGTCAAGGTGAAAAACGGGAGATGAAGATTAGGTGAGCATGTTAATCAAGAGAAACAGGAAAAAGCGAGGAGGAGTAGGAGACTAAGCGAAGGAAGAATTATAAAAATCCAAGATTAGTGGAGACGGAGGGAATTTATTGATACAATACAATTCAGACGCAACATTCACAAACGACAGTAACTTTTTTTTTTTGTACAACACATTTCGATCCATGGATCGTTATCAAGGTCACATATGTTCCGTGCACTACACGTAATTATTTGGAAACCTTTTTTTAACGACACGTATAATAATATACTATTTTCATCAGATAATTAATTTTGTGGTAATCACAAACCCAACTGTAGTGATGTCAGGATGGAAACATATCCGGCAAACTTTATTATCTTTTGTGGAAGTCTTCGGAGGTGTTTGTATAAGCAAATAGGCAGACAATGGTGTGATGTATAAGTGAAAATAGATGAAAGAATGTAGTATATCTTCACTTCATTTCGCAGGAACATATTCGACTCGAGAGATTTATTTTATCCCTGCAACACTGAATTCATTAATTATTGTGCAGAGGCTGCGGTGTGCTAATGACGATTTATTGTGGCCACTGGTAGGTGCCAGTTTTTGATGGAAATGTTGGGATCCTTTTACTGTTCGGGAACTATCTTCGCCAAGGTCACACTTGACAGTGAGAGGAGGTTTGCACCCATCCTCCCACCTCCCCTGCTCATTTCTTTCCAACCCGCTAGTACAGGTACAGTGCCGTGGCTAGCACGATCATTGAAAACATTGCTTGCAGACAGCACAGCCGGATTTGCTGGCAAACCAGGTTCAAGAGATGGAATTTTTAGCTGTTGAAAGTATTCGCTGTGACCCATATCGCTGATTTCGGGTTTAACAAGTCTGATCTGTCACGGTCCACGAACGACTGGTTTATACCCGCTGAGAAATGACAAATTCATGTTAATATTACGTAGTGGTGCAAAGCAGGGCCAAGTGATTTGTTGCAAGTCCGCTTTGCGTGATATGTGTAACACGGTAGGAAAGGCAACACGTCACGGATGGGTGGAGGGCACAAGCGGGTGAGCAAGGAAGCATTCTAGGCCGATTGAACCCTGCATTGCCCCCCCCCCCCCCCTCTCCTAATGTGTTCTGTATTTTGTATTTCCCCTTTGAGGAGTACTGTGTACCATTCGTGTTGTCTTTGATTTCTTTCCCTCGTTTCTGTGTTTGTCTTTATTTCACTAATCATTGTTTAAGTACTTTTATCCTCTTGTATTTTTACCTTTCTTTCTCCCTGTATTTCTTTTGCATTTCTTATTTCCTTGTTAATGCTTTTTTATTTCACTAATCATTGTTTAAGTATTGTTATCTTTCTCTCTTTGTACCCTTCCTTCTCACTATATTTCTTTTCTCTTTCTTATGTCCTTGTTCATGCTCTTCTTTCGTTCGTTCCTCTGGGTTTCGTCCCCACTGCCTTCGAATTTGCATACATCCGTCACACCCAGAGCTCAGTAATTATGCATGTAATACATTGTCATTAAATAGATTCTACACCGGTATACTATTGGCATTGGTTCGTATAGTGCCAGAGACAAAAGGTACCATACGTGTTATGAAGGAGGTTATTGAATTCTGAGATTTTTTTTGGGCTGTTGGACTCTTGCTGAAGATTTATCACTTTGAATGTGACAGCAGATTGTGTGATTGATTGCTCGGAGCTGTTCCTACGGCAAGGGTAGAATCAATCCACTGTGTGGTCACGAAAACAATTTGTGCACGTCCAAGGCGAGGTGGGGTGCAGGCAAAAGCGGTGTATGTTGTTTATATTTATGATTTTTTTTCGCAATACTTTATCTCTTTACCCATTCTCCTTACGAAAGAACGATTGTTGAGGGTTTTAGGATTTTTTACTCTTCGCATTCTTGAAGATAGAGACCATATTTCATAACAGCCCGCAGTCCCCCCAGGTCAGTTACCAGTATAATACCTGAAATGAGACCACAGCAGACAGTTTCCTTCCCCCATCCTGCCAGCTCATCATTCAGTAATATCCTTCCATTAACGCCTTTTAGGTCCACCTATCGGCAGCGTTATGAAATTAACAGTCAAATAATGAAATTACAACATGGTGCTAATCGCGGAGATTGGTTGGATCATCTGCGTAGTTTTGCGTTCCACTCTCTTCTGGTACCCTGACAAGCTGTACGTGGTTTTCTTAGTTCAGGTCACCTTGAAGAGTGTCTGAAAACATCACGCACGCGTTCCCTTTTGTATCTTTTCACATACATCCGTATTTTTATATATCCCATTTGGTGATACATAACTTTAAAATAATATGTGGCTTAAAGAGTAATTAAATATACTGTGCACGAACAAGAGACTACAAGAAGGAGGACAGAGTGGTTTCACCTATTTTCGAGTGTGGGAGGTAATTCATGTGTTCAGTCCGCAGCGCAAGTAGCTCGATGCTTTGGTTAAGCGATTTCAGCTGGAGGGATCCTGATGTTTATGGAATAGGGTGTGATCAGCTGATATGGACTTGTGGTGTATTTGAAAATGCTTTTCCTTCATTTGACTGCAAACACCGAGGAAAACAATGAAAGCACATATCAGGGCAGAAATCAGTGTAGACTAACTCCATCCATATTCCAACTGGGCACCTGCCGAATGCAAGGTGTTGTTGCAACTGCGCGTTTGTTTAGAATGCCAGGGCTTTATCTTGGTGTGCATGAAGCTGTGTTTGCGTACAAGGGGCGTTTAAATTTATCGTTTTCTTGACATATATCGAGGTGCGGTGGTTTCTGTGCGTATCCAACAGATCCCACCTATGTCCCGTCCTCGGGTGGGGGGGTTTGATATACTGGGACGATGTGACACTTTTGCTCTCAAAGATGGAATTCCTCTTTCCCCCCCCCAATTCGATAATTTGCTCTCTTCCTGACGGCAAATGATACTGTTGGAACTGCTAGGTCCCCGCTGCAGTTAATGGCGGGAAAGGGTAAATGTCATTTCGTATTCATTTCTTGGTTTGTTGGTAAGTGAGCGTTGCTTCAATTGTGGCAAGGTGACGTACCTGTGTTAGGAATTGAAATTATTTTGGCCATATTTTTTTTACTGTTCAGACTTGCTAATGAATTGGCGTAATTGGATAACAACTTATTTGCTTAGGGCCCCTCTTAATGTTCTGCCTCGAGTCGGAGAACCGACTGCGCTACGGCTTGAACGGTCCGGGGTTCAAATACTGATAGGGACAAGACACTTTTCTCTTCCCCAGGACGTCCAGACCTGCTCTGGGACCAACCTAGCCTCACATTCAGTGTGTACCGTGGTTAAAGCGGTCGGGGCGTGAAGTTTACCGCTCCCATCTGGTGCCCAGATTAAGAATTCATGTAGCCATAACTCTGCTTTACCCTCATGTCTTCCTTGCGTGGACAGGGAAGACCTTTTACCTGTACGTTACTGTACTACGCCATTTTTTGCCAGCCTTTGAAGTGGACGTTTTCCAAGGTATTTCCTCAGCGTAAAAATTAAGAATGCGTGCCATATCTTGCCCATCCCAGCGCCTATATATAACCCATCGTACCCTCCAGATTTTCATGTCCTAACAAAATAAGGTGAACACCATTCCTCGTAGTAACCTCGTTTGTTAGGCCGCTTAATCCGCCGATGATCTGAATGTCTTCTTAAGTACTTTGTTTACAGCACGCAAAATTTCATTTCTGTGCCTTGGAATGAATGTTACGTCCACCCAGCAGCACGTGGAATGATGAAATTCCTTAGTCACCCCACTAGAAATCTGCGTGCCGTAGTCTGCATAATGACGATGCTACGGCCTGTACGACCGAGAAATCGTGATTCGATTGTCGCCGGGGCTAGCGCGCCCTGAATGGGGCATGCCTGGTGTCCCGTTGCATCAGTACGTGGAGCGTATACCGCGGGGGTGTGGCGGTGTAGAACGGAAGCGGGCTACTCACCTTCATTTTGTATCGAACTTTTAATAAGCCCACAGGAACTGTCATCTGGTTTTTAGTATTAGTGAGTTAGTGTTGATGTAATAATAATAATAATAATAATAATAATACACTGTACATTTCTTTAGTTGACAGTACAATAACCTGCCAAGAAATCCTCTCCTCTAGGTAACAACCCCACGATGTTTAGACGAAGTCCTGGTGTGTAATTTTGAATTCATCTTCGATATAAGACATTTAAAAGCTAAATATTTCTGATAAATCGGCCGGTCTGTTTCTGTGATATTTTAAATATTAATTTAGATTTATGAGTAATTTTTGCAACGTGTGTTGAAGTTTAAACGTGCATATCAACTCAGTGGCGGAGAGTCATCACAATCTGATAACCACTAACACATATTCAGGAAATCCTTTGCGTTTATGAAAACCGAAGGTTATTTACTGATCCTTCAGGCAGCAAATGAACGCAATCTAGGAGGGTTCGTGCTTTTGAACGAGACAACTTAGGCGTAACATGGCAACGGTCAGCTTGGAATCGAGTCGGCTTTCATTGTAGATGAAGTACAGACAACTTTGCATGCAGGCTTGAACCGACGTCATTTGCACATGCGTAAATGAGCATATGGGGAAGAAAAATGGTCATAATGTTTTAGTGTCAAATTGAGTGGATTGATTACACGCATTTTGTTGAGTACGTACATATACATTTTGTTTATATAGCGCATAATGGCTTCGTGGCTGTTTTCGTACCGAAGTACGTTTCAGTACTTACACTTAAGTAGCAAAGCAACACTGATTTGCTACATAAGTATAAATATTCCTTAATACACGGATCTGGAACATATAAAATATATTTCAGTAATATAGTCCATAGATTTCTCTGGTTTTGATACGTTAGGCGACAATAGTTTATAAAAACGTCTCCGTGTTCGATTGAAAACTTTTGTGTCTGCCAGCATGGAGTTTTTGATGTTTTCATTTTATTTTTTCTTGCTAGGACAGATCTGAAATGCTGCCTGTCAAATAGGTTACCACCGCTTCTTGTACTTGTAATTCATGATTCCAGTTACCCACCTGTTCGGTGCTGTGCAACTTATACAGTTAAAAAGAGTTATTTCCAGAAAGATAGACGCCTCCTACTCTTGTGAAGAAACTAATACCGTTCTTGAATGGAAGCCAGTGAGAACCCCATGCACCTGTTTTTAAAATCCTCTGTGCCACAGCCCTGCATAGTCTATGAATTCTAAGCTTCACTCTTATTTGGAAATATTTCATACATGTGGGTCTAAATATTTCATAATTGCAGAACACAGTTCCCACGATCCCGGTTGAAAGGAGAATAGAAGAACATACTGAGAGGGCAAGTTCAAACGTAATCATTCATGATGAACGGGAGTAGTATTATTAAGTTCCAGTTAATTCGTCACTCGGCGCTGATTCAGTCTTATCAGAAGTGTGTAAACGATTGATTTTCTGTTAGCATGTGTTTTATGTGTGATAACAGTGCATAATGTTACAGAATATTAGGTACAAGAAACAATGCATGTCCATTGCATTGTTGCATTGAAACAGAAGGTTTGGTGGATATTGAAGGCATGTGCTCATAAATCTTTTCAGTATTCTTTCGGAGTCTGATGCAAGGGTCTCAGTAAACGCGGCCTCTCACTGACGTTATTCTGATTATACAGCGTGGCCTTTCTTAATGTCGAAGACCTGTTAATGTTTCTGGAGCTGAAACTATTTTCGTCACGGTCTTGTAAACTAAGATGGAATAAAATCCATTAGTTGAAATATATTTGTCACATTATTAAAATGCGTGAAACGTTCTCAGTGGCATGTTTAATTTTAAACGAAGTGCTTAAACCTGATTACTGCTTAAATGATGCTCGGGCCTCATGAATTTTTAGAAGTATTTGGTGGTCTCGCGTACGATTTTTAACTTCGGGATCCCGTATATAATCTGTTAGATTTGTCTCAGTGTGCCCTCTTGCGCGTATAATCTACCGGTATATAAATAAATACATTTGTTTCTTTTTTCTTTTCGAAATTCTACGCTGCCCAGCAAGGCTGCTTCACCAGTTCCGAAGCTGTTCTTATTCTGCAGTTGTTTCGTCTGCAATCTGTCCGTATGGAACACAGAACGTGACGCCTCTTGTGTTTTCTTCATCTGCTGCCGCCTCTCTCTCTCTCTCTGTCTCTCTCTCTCTCTCTTTTGGGTGCGTTTGTTTTCATCTCTATGTCTTAGCCTGTGATAATTTTTTTGTAACTTGTGATAAAGCACTCTTAGTTATCGTGGTGCTGATAGTACACACATCTGCAAAGTGACCCTGATTTTCACTCTGGACGGTTAGGTGCCGGCGTCTCGCCGCGGAGGCACGAGTTCCATCCCAGCGAATACCTATGGGATTTACGGAAGATAGAATTGGTGTTACCTGTCCCGGTGCCGAGTACTGCACTTTTCCTCTGCCACTGTCATGTCACTAATTCATTCATTCATTCATTCATTCATCGCCGACGCTATATAATCTGTGCTTGACTGCGTCCTTAAATAACACGTTTGTGATTAACTTGGTTGGCCTTTTAGCTGCATTAACTTCAGTTTTTGATCGTCGGATATGCATTTCGTAACCAATATTTGTTACTGTAATTTGCGTTGGAGGCGATCGAGGCACTTAATCGCTTGCTCTCCGGTGTGAGATACGCATTGCTTTCCTCTTCGCGAGCTTTGTAGAATTACCATCAGGTCGTGACTCATAGTTGAAGGCAATGTGATTGTTCAGTGCGACCCAGCAGTTCATGAGTTGGTCTTTCTGAATGCAATGAAACATATTAGGAATAATGTAAATAACTGAATATAACCGTGCAGGAAGAAGGAAAACTTGCCCTGTACTTTGATTGAATTGAATCATGCATACGGATGAATGTATACACCTACAGAAAGAAGACCCCTGAACCTGTATAACTGTGGTGAAGGGATCAGTTGTTGGTTGGAATTGATCTTCAGTTCAGAACTTTGGTCCGTACAGGGTGTCCAGCTGAAAGCGGAGCCAGCTGACATAATTTACAGACCCTCTCATGTCTCCAGTTCTGCGTAGCGACCAACGACGCTCTCTTTACAGGAACTCAGTCCCGCGTGTGCCGCGAGACTGCGCGACGTAGAGCGTAAGACATGAAATGCACTACCAACGTTGCCATGGTTGGTTCCGCGTTAGGGAAAATCCACTTATTATGCGGGGGTGTCATTTTGTGTCGCAATATGAGAGATATGTAGAGATTGTGTACAAAGGTAGAATTGCAGAAGGGTGGTGCACATTATAATTATTAAGATTGAAATTATTTGTTGGGATCTTCTGGTTGTACGGAAGGTAGGTACGTCGGTCGGATAAGAAATTTACAAAGCGTGAATTGTTGGGTTGTGTTTATCTCTCATAATACAGTTCACATTTGTTTTACCGCTCTGTAATTTTCCACGTTGTCTGCGCGTAAATTACGGCATTTATTGTATCGATAGAGCCCAGTCTGCGGCCGCTCGTTTGCTGGGATATTGCGAGTTCGAATTCCGCCGGGAGCATGGATTTCTTTCGTGTTGTGTGTTGTAAGGTAGAGGTCTCTTCGTCGGACTGATCACTCGTCCAGTGGAGTCCTATCGAGTGTGGCGTGTGATGGTGAAGCCTCGATATTGAGAAGGACCTGGCCCACTAGGGACTTTTGCACCACCCGAAAAAAAAATCGTATCGAGGGAAGAGCTTTTATCTGTTCTGTGTTGATAGAAGGTTGGTCTTGGCGTTTCCAGGCATCATGTCAAACAGGTTATACCTGGCTATTACCCGTATTTTTTTTTGCTGCAAATATTCTTTGCTTCAGGTATGGAAACGGGATTTTAATCGCTAGACGACAGGTCGTAGCTGCACGGAGGATGTTCCAGTGTTGTTATTACGACATACGGCTTGTTACTGACCCATTTCTTGGAGTAGGCCCTACATATTATCTTGTTAATTACCTACCAAATTTCTGTCTGTGGGGAATTAATATGAAGAGTGGTTGGGATTTTAAACAAACTCTCGTGCGGTCATCCAGTAAACACGTCTCATTTAGCGTCGTATATGATGTGTTGGTCCTTGATATAAACTGCCTGCAGGACTCGACGTAGAATGAATTTTTCAGCTGTATTTCTGTTGTACCAGTTTTTCTTCTCTCTTCGTGACTTTTCATACACTGAATTCTGAATGTATTTATTTTAAAAATCCTTCCTTGGTGCTGCAGTTCGAAGAAAATCATTTTGCACCTCAGAAACGCCGCCCGCTGTTCTCTCTTTCCCCCAGCTCTAGAATTTGAATTATGAATTTCCCCAGACTGCGATTTCGCCAAATGGCGACCTCGTTTCTCTCCCATGTTCTTTTTATGAATGCCCATAGCTGCCTAATCATATGATCGCAAACCCCTTAAAGATGTGAACTCTTATGCCCATTTCGGGCGCAAACATGTCCCATTTAGAGAGTATTTTCTGGTGGGTGTATGCCATAATTTGTGGGACTTGTTTGTATTATGTACTTGTACACCTTTTGCAAGACTGTGAACGCCTCAGACACTGACAACGTCCCCAGATTCCACACATTTTTATATCTATCGCTGTTCGGGCTTCATTGACCCAGCTGCTTACATATTTGTCGGAAATTGACGGATGTGTTTGTTCGTACCTCCTGATCCCTATGAGTTTATTGGATCAGCGACCAAAGAGATGAACGTTTCTGGGAACAAACTGTGGAGTGTTAAGAGGTTATTGAAGGAATTGCTACTTTCCTTTTTAAAGAACTTTTAATTATTTTATGTTAGTGGCGTTTATTTAAAGCAGATTTCAGTCTTGCACATTCTTCCGTAACGTAACTTGGTGGTGTTCACTTCGCCTGAAGGATCAGGTTTATAAGAGATGCTACGTATTCGGGTGAACTGGCCGAGCGCCGCTGGTGGTTCACCTGTTCGCTGCTCCTGGCTGTCCACGCTTGCCTCGGTGCCATTGCGTTTGTTGTGAAGCCGTCAGAATGGCTGGATGGCCACGCCGCGAACGGAAAAGGAGCTTACGTTGCAGTAGCTCATTCCAAACCTGGTACTTGGTTACCATATGACAGAGTGTGCAGGCCACGGTCCGGATTGGCACTTTTATTTCGTTTGTGTATGTGCCTGTCTGTGGAGCAGTGGCCATGGTGAGTGAAGGACGAATGGGAAAGGACGTCGAAGAGGGTTGGCAAGCTCCATTTTTGAAGGAATTTTCCAGAAATTGCCTGGAGTAATTAAGTGAGGAAAAGAATAAAACCCTGCTGTCTAGAGCAGCATGTTTCGACAGCAGATTTGACCCCTGGAAGCCCTGAGTATGACTGCAAGATTCTGTTGTAGGAGTTACGCCGTAATGAAGAACAGGCTCGAATCTTCCAGATATGAGGACGCTGGTCAAACCATTGTGGATCGCCAAGCGCACCGATACACATTCACGAGTGTTCACGCTAACATGCGACTAATGCAATAGTATATGTTACCACCACTTTATTAACACACATACTTTCGCTCCTACACGTTTCAGCCCTTACGGAGTACTGCTCATGTGTATATCCGTACTCCGTGAGGATGGTCCTTCGAGGGCTGAAACATGTAGGACTGTAACAGTGAATGACGTGGTATTAATATGTATTAGTGCACTTGTCGGAATTTTACGTATAATAGTGACATCACTGCACGGATGTGAACAAGATAAACATGTCAGTGAGTTTGAAACCTGTAAACTGGCGTCAAGAACGATAAACTTCGCGAGACAGCTTTGTTCTGTCGCACCTCATCCTGTTTCCTTACACCAGTGATGGGCAAACTTTTTAAAGAGGGGGCCAAAGGAAAGGAAAAAAACTTTAGGCGGGCCAATATAATTTATTAAAAAATAACAATGATACATTTTACAAAATTCTTGTATTTT
>Ga0123355_10015000_pt1 | contig 12152 bp, 13 predicted proteins | sample TergutEmb28metaG_3_FD_89872 | JGI IMG/M metagenome (GOLD analysis project Ga0123355, IMG submission 89872) | Embiratermes neotenicus P1 segment gut microbial communities from Petit-Saut dam, French Guiana - Emb289 P1 | ecosystem: Host-associated > Arthropoda: Insects > Digestive system > Gut ... | reverse complement strand
TTCCTTCGCCATGGGAATAGTGAGGGCATGGTCGTTGCGAGGCTTGCCCGGTAGCCCATCAGACCTATTGCACAAAATTGTGTAATAGCTTTTTCCTTCAAGAAACCCATATTCGCACATACGGTCAAACCATTGTTTATATGGCGTTTCAACTCCAAGTAAGACATGGAGTTCGCGCCCATCGACAGTTGGGATTTCCGATTCGTAATTCACCACAATTAACTCGTTCATAATCCAGCAACCTCCCCAAAGTGTTTTATTTCCATTCCGCGCCGTTTCGCCTTGGCAATCTCCTGCGCCATGCCTTTGCTGATGCGGTCACCAAAAACCCAAAGTTCGTCAGCTTTGCCGAGCAGAACAAGAGCGAAAAACAACCCCAACTCTCGCTCCTCATGGTTGCTGTCATCCATAAACTGCGGATACAGCAGATGCGGGGCCAAGGGAATGCATCCTTGGCTAACCGCAAAACGGCAATATTTCTTTGCCTGCTCCACATTGTGCTTCACGTTCCCAGCATATGGGGAAGCGATGTACACAAGCGGTTTGTATTCCTTTGTCTTTTCAGATTTAGCAATGCTGGATAGTGCCTCATGTGCTGTCAAATCCACATAGCCAGAGCCGTTTCGTTTATTCATGCGGCATCAATCCTTCCTATAAAAGTCACATTCAAAGCCATCAGCCCGCAGGGGAAGCCCCTCTGCCCAAGCTGGAAGGCGTATCATTTGTTTGCATATTGCATCAAGCGACATACGAGGGTCGGCTTCGATTACAATTTCGTCATGTATATGCATCACAATTTCGCAGTTCCGAAGGGTGCTTATGGCGTTATATAGCAAATCCCTCGCCACGGCTTGGGTGATGTTTTCCACCCATTTGCCGGGGGAAGATTCAATCTGTACCCATTTTTTTGCGGTATTCAGCCCTTCGTATAAAACACAGTCGTTGTTAAACTTGTTCTTGCCCATGACTGGTTTGGCGTAGGCGAGTTCCCGCCCTGACGGCAGGACAATTCGCAACGTGCCGCTTCCGTATTTGAACTTGATGCCATGTGTTTCAGTTGTTTTTTTGTTGCGTACTGCGCTTTTGGCGGCATTATCACAAGCCCACCAAAAAGCTACGATTGCTGGGTTTGCCTCCCGCCAAGCGTCCACCAGTGGTTGCAAGTCGGATTCTTTCAACCCCATGTTGAGTGCGCCGAAGTTTTTTAATGCGCCAACAGAACCTTGATATCCGCAGGCAAGCACGGCAATTTTGGACTTTTGGCGTAGGGGTGATTTTTTGTCCACTGTGCCTTCTGGTGCGTTAAACATCCGCTCCGCATTCCGAATATATAAATCTTCATTGGCGGCGTAGGCATCCAGCACCCATTGTTCTCCCGCCAACCAGCCCAGTACCACAGCTTCAATACTGGAGAAGTCAGCCACAATCAGCTTTTTGCCAGCCTTGGGAATAAACGAAGTACGGATAAGCTGAGAAAGCATATCGGGTATGGATTCGTACAACATTTCAAGTGCGGCGAAGTTATCGGCCAAGAGCAATGCCCGTGCCTGTTCCAAATCGGGCATATGGGTCTGGGGTAAGTTCTGGGCTTGGATTAAACGCCCAGCGGCTCTGCCTGTTCTGCTTGCACCATAGAATTGGAAAAGCCCACGAACCCGCCCATCGGCACACACGCTGTTTGCCATAGCGAGATATTTCTTTACACTGGACTTCGCCAACTGTTGGCGGAGGGTCAAAACTTGGTGTATAGTCGGCGGTGCAGTTTTCAACATTTCCACCACGGCTTCTTTGCCAAGGCTCGGCGTGGTCACGCCATTGTCAGCAAGCCATTGTTTTAATTGCTGGGTGCTGTTGGGGTTATCTACGCCAGTCAGCCGTTGCATTTCTTGGATTAATCCTTCTTGGGAGCGGCTGTCCGCTTCGATGGCTTTATTCGCCAATGTCATGTCCAGCAACACGCCACGGTCGTTTATTTCTTGGTCTATCTGATACTCCGCCCAAACATCATCGGGAACGGGCATTTTTGCCAACTTCGCATGAATCTCCATTTCTGCTTCCACATCACGGATGTTGTATTCTGTGAAGCGTGACCATTTTTCGGGGTCATGTTCGCTGGTGTTGCGGGTACGCATTCCATTAACTTTTGTAGGTCGGCAGGGAGAGCAGAAGTAGCGGATTAGAGCATCTCCCTCTTTTAACTTTTGGTTTTCCAAGTTCAAAACCTCGCTGGCTTGCCCTAATGACAGCGGATAGCCGTTGTATGCTGATAAAATCATGGTGCATTTCCAACTTGCAGGATTGAGGAACTTTGCCTTGCCAAGAACTTCTGACGAATGGTGATTATCCACCCAAGGGTCGAGGCTTATTTCCATATCACGCAAATGACGAGAAATCACCACACGTTCAAAGGCGGCATTGTGCGCCCATTTGGTTACATTCTCATCAAGTAGGGCTTCGATAATTTCCAGCGGCAGTTTTTCGCCATTGGCAAGGTCAATCACACGAACCTCACCGCCATCTACGCTGTATGCGAATAGTAAAATTTCAAAGTCGTGTGCTTCTGCGTAGCGGTAGACACCCGATGTTTTCAAATCCACGGACGAGAAAGTTTCAACGTCCAATGATATGGTTTTCATCCGTCTGTCACCTCCAAATCCGAAACTACCCTGTGCCAGTCCTCACGAATGTTAAATGCGGCTTGCAATCCCCAGCGGAGGCAATATTGCAATGTGGCACGGGGGCTGTGGTAATCCAAAATCGTCTGCCGTATGGCTTCGGGTACAGTTAAATACAATGCATCCGCTTTTTGGAGTAAATCTTCCACTTCGTTGATTGTCTTGTACGCTTCCGTGAAATCGTCTTTTTGCACTTCGGTCACCTCCCATAGGGAGCGAGGGCAGGCGAACCCACCCCCGCATTGGAAATTTAGGACAGAAAATCGTCATCATCGGCAAAGTCATCTTCAGCGCGGGATTTACCGCCCAAAGGCTCACCGTCACGAATTTTCTGGAGGTTATTCAAGCCGCAGGCAATGCCACGGTTGCCGTTGGAGTTAAAAGCGTAAAAGTTCACGCTGGCTCTGCCGTATACGCCGCTGTACACTTCGGAGCGGTCGATAATTGGCTGGCGGTCGGCATCTACAATGCCGGGGGCAGTGCCGCTGTTGGCATTGATGAAATAGGAATCGGCGTAGGCTTCGTCATCGGGTCTTTCGGTATCGCCGTCACGGAGCGGGGTTTTCAGCGAGGACAAAGCGGGGATGGATTTTCCGTTGCCTTTCAGCTTGGATTCGCCTTCTTTGTAGGCGGCTTGGATGGCGGCTTCGATGCGCTTAATGGTAACCGTGTCGGATTTGGGAATAATCAGCGACACCGAGAATTTGGGCGCGCCGCCGTTGATGCTTTTCGCTTCCCAAGCGTTGACATAAGACCAGCGGGTGTCCATGCCAGTGATAACTTTTGTCGGGTTTACGAGTTCTTTCTTTGCCATATAAATCAATCTCCTTTAATTGTCATGGTCGGCGAAATCGTCCGCCGCCGAAGTAATATGCAGTTGTTCCCGCTTATCCGTGATGGGGACTAAAACGGGTTTTCCAGCGGGCTTGTGTATCAACCCGCCCAGCAGTTCTTCAAACCGTTTCTTGCCAAGTAACTTTTCAAGGGCAGTAATTCCCATGAGTTTGTGTTCGTAGGGGTCTGCGCCTGTTGCCGTGACCGTTTCTGCCACAGCGTTTTCATCGCTGTACTTGCGGTTGCTACGTCCAGCCACAACCTTCCATCCATCAAACTCTGTACCTTTGAGGGCTTCCGAAAGTGCATAGTCCTTGATGTCATTTGCCCACGAAACTAATCCGTCCACCTTGCCGAGAATGACCGCAATTTCGTCATCTGCAAGTAGAGGAGGTTCTTCAAAATCGTAAGCGGCGAGTTTCATGTTTTCTTCTGCACGGGTACGGCAGGTTGCCTTGGCTCGGCAGAATTGACACCAACTTCCGCATTTGAATTCGCCTTTGCCAGCGAAAGCCAAATCCGCAGTGGGCTTCAAAACTTCATCTGCCCATTGGTACAGTTCCGCAGGGGTTAGTTCATAGGTGGAAATGTTCTGCCGCCGAGGTTGGAATACGGTCATGGCTACTTTTTCAATGGAGTAAATCCCATCGAACATTCTCAATGCGCCAAGCCCGTACAACATCAATTGGGAGTTGGCTTCCGCTTCCACGAAAACCCCAGAGCCGTGTTTGTAATCCACGATATGGAGCGTTCCGTCTGCGGCGATAACCGTGTCACCTGTTCCGAAGCCCTCTGGCACATAATTGGAAAAATCCAGCCGCTGCTCTAAGTGCAACACAGGGTCGGCACACTCTGAGCGGGCTTTTTCCAGCAGCTCCAACACATACTCGGCGTAGATAGTGGCGCAATACTCCATTTCTTCGTTGTAATATTGGAGTGATGGTCTGGGGTCTTGTGCTGGCAAACCCAGTGCGTGTCGGATATAAAACTCGCCCAACGTGTGGGCTTCCGTGCCTTCGGCAGCGTAACTGCTGGTGATATCTGCGTATTTGGCACATAATCGTGCAGAAGGTGGGCAGTTCATCCATCGTTCCGATGAGGAGGCAGAGAGCAGTGCGTGTTTACCCATTGCCAATCGCCTCCGCTTCTGCCAGCAAAGCGACATATTGGCTGGGGTCAACAGCAGACAGCTTGCTTGCACCGAATCTCTCCAGCAGTTTGCGAACTGCCTCGGTGTGACCGTTTCTGGAGAGTTCCGCCAACACTGGACGTACATCTTCCAGCTTTAGGGCTTTGGGTTTTGGCGGCTCTGGTGTGGTTTCTGCTTCGTGGTCGATGATGGTGTTGTCTGCATAGAGCCTACATAAACTGTCAGCCGCTTTGTTTATTGCTTTTGCGGCGGTGCGGAGGTCTTGGAGTACCTGCTCAACTTCCAATATCTTATTGGACATCTTCTTCACCTCCTGCTTCTTGGGTTTGTTGCCCATCCAACCGCTCCAGTTTCTTTGCGATTCGCAGGGCTACAATACTGATGGCGCGTAAAACGCCAGCGATTTCGGCATCCGTCTCATAGTGGGGATTGCCGATGTTTGGGGTGTTTGCTTTTGCAACCATAGCCTCATCCTTTCTGTTCGGGCTTTTTGCCCTTGCACTTCTTACAAGACAGAAGCGGCGATTTTGAGTACCGTGCCTCCCTTGCACTACCTACAAGACAGAAGTTGGATTTTTGAGTACCAGCGGAAAAATATTTTTTTATAAAACCTCCCCAGTCGCTAAGAGACTGAGGAGGGTGGTGTTTATTAACAGAAGCCTTGTAACTTCTCCCGCAACAAGTCGAAAAGTTTTGTCTTGCGTTTATTGACACCTTTTTGGGAAAGCCCAACTTCGGGAGCGATTTCCCGCTCCGTATAGCCAAGCCCCACCATCTCCATGATTTGGCGGTTTTGAGGGTCAAGTTCGCCCAGTGCCTTGGCGAGTTCTGCAAATAAAATCCGCTCCGCCACCAGTTCTTCTAAATCGAAATCAGCGATGGGATGATATCCGGCGGCTTGCATAGCATCCAGCGAACCAACAATGGATTGGCGTTCCTTGTCGCATTTACTACAATCCTTGGTGCAACGTGCGCCCGTTTCAGTGAGGCACTTTTGTTCCCGTTCCATCACTTTCTGTTCGCGCCATTGCGCCTGCATACTGGCACGGGCTTGTTCCTTGGTTGTCTGTACCTGTTTTCTCCCAACCTTGATGTAGGGTTGGTTAGCGTTCTTGTCATTCTTTGCCATAAAAATCGACTCCTTTGGATTTGTTGAAATCCGCCAGAGCCACGAAAAAAATCCGCAGACAACGAAAAACGGCAGGGGAATCCCTTGTTCGGGATTCCGCACTGCCGTATCGCGGTCGGGCGGATTTCACATTTTGGTATTTATTTGTTGTTAAATGCTAAACTGAAATGGTCGTGCGATTTATTCTGATGATTTTGTGCCATGCCTTACTTCAAACAAGCCCGGCGGCACAATCAGAGTGGTGACATTATCTCCCTCCACAATTTCTATCAGCCCCTCTGCCTCATTCATTGTGCAGGCAAGCTGGCGGGCTTTTGGGTGTTTCACTGGTACTGTTTTTGAAGATGGCTTGCAAATGATGCGTTTTATTGATAATGCGCACCCCTCCTTATTAGCTGATACATTTTCTCCAATATTGACATTCGGGTACACGCAAGGTAAAAAAAAGAGCGTGTCCAAATTCTCATCAGGAAAGGCTTGTAGCAAGCCGCCAATAAGTTTTTTGCCTCCTTTCCGCTTGCCGTTTAAAAAACGATTTGCTTCAGCGCGAGAGATGCCTATTTCACGGGCGAATTCACTACCATTCCACTCACGTTTACGAACAAGCTCTCTAATATAATCAATGCGCGGCTCCATTCGCCACACCCCCTTGTAAATTCATCTGTAAATAATGGTATCACAGCTTGTACCCATTTGTCAACATAAAATTATTATAAATTTCCATTGGGGGATATTTGGCGTGATTTGGTTACGAGATGAAAATTTATGTTGCTTTTTGGAAACACTCATGATATAATAAGTGACAAGGAGGTGCGCCATGAGTAGCATCGGTGAATTTATAAAAGAGCGGCGGCTTTCGAAGGGGTGGTCGAAACGGGCGTTAGCTGAAAAGGCTGGCGTAAGTCATTCAGAAGTGCATCGTGTAGAGAACGGTGAAAGGATGAATCCATCCGTACCTGTTCTATATGCAATAGCAGATGCACTGGGCGTTCCCAAGGACGAAATATTACGCCACGCTGGGTATAAATCCGATGATGGAGACGTTCCGCTGATTGCAAGGTTGTTCCCTGACCTCAAAACGGAAAAACAACAAAATACAGTGCAGAAAATCGTTGACGGTCTCTCACGCAATACGGATTTGAAGGATGAGGACTATGACGGTTTAGTTCGGCAGGTGGAGATGTTTTTAGGTCATGCAAAGAACAGCAAAAATTCCTAACAAGCCGAGATTCTCACAAGTATCCCAGCGGGCTTATGAATTTTCAACGGAACTCGGCATTACAGAATTCCCAGTTGACCCCCAAAAAGTGATTAGACAGTTTCCAAACTGGCATCTTCAAGGGTGGCTTTATTTGCAAACCAACACAGACGAGGATGACCCATTATTCCTTGATAGGGATGGTGCTGAAGCACGGACGGTTATCCAGCGAGGGGATAACAACTACCTCATTGTCTATGATGAGCGAATTGATAATAGGCATCGCATCCGTTGGACGCTGGCACATGAAATAGGCCATATCGTGCTTGGACATCTTGTGCATTTTGATGTGACTGCACTTAACCGCCGAGGTCTGACAAAAAAGCAGTATGGCGTGTTGGAAGTAGAAGCCCATTGGTTTGCTGCTGAATTACTGTCACCCAAGCCTGTCATTAAAGTGTTTGATTTCCAAGAACGTCCACAAGCACTTGGGCTTATCTGTGATATATCCAAGGAATCGGCATCTAAACGGCTGGAGCAGATAAAGAAGCCAGAGTATAACTATCCAACCTCTGCGATTCGAGTGCTACGTAATTTTTACAGGCACATAACGCAGGGTGGCTTTTATCAAGTTATGCACGACAATGCTATCCAGTTTTACAACACGAATATTTATCACGAACTGTGTAGGGAAAGCCGAATATGCCAGCAATGCAACGGATTCATAACGGACGATAAATATAAACACTGTCCAATATGCGGTCATGCTGCTACCAGTGTTTATGGGTATTTTCCATATAAGGATTTTAAGGGCATGATTTCGATAGGCTCACCCAAGGAAATATATCGGCAAGGAGAGTTTATACCCGAATTACCAAGTAGCAACGGACGGCTGGAGTTTTGCCCTCTGTGCAAATCAGTGGAAACTGTAGCAACGGGGGATAATTGCGACAACTGCAACATTGCTACACAAAATTATTGCCTTGCCGAAAGAAAAACGCTGGCATATGCTCATAGGTACTGCCCAGACTGCGGCTCTGAAGCTACTTTAAGGCTATGTACGACTTGCTACCAGAGCGATTAAACGCCGATAAAATCATAATACCCACCATCTATGACGATTACATAGAGTGCGAATATTGGGATTTCATCGTAATGAGCGTAAGATACTGGGAAAAGGAAATGAAGCTGTACGCTACACTTGAAGATAGCATCGCTTTTTATGACTGTGCGGATATGGTGCTTTTCGTTAGAGGCATATACGAAGCCGACTATGCCCGAACCGCAATAGGCGTGATTGTGGGCTGTTTAGATAAATACGCCGAATCACCAGTAAAAAATATTGAAGTACAGATTGCAAGCCTGCGACCCTTCGCTTGCACTTGTTGTGGAAATATGGATATTTCGTCTATAGCCAATTTCTGCATTATCTGTGGAACATCTGTATCAGACAAGCAAAACGGCAATAACGGAAGGATGGTGGATATTTTGAATTACACAGACGGCCCCCAAGTGGATAGCGAAAACAGGTTCACACAATGCCCCATTTGTAAAAACAGCGAATTTTCAGAAGAGGCGAATTACTGTCGGATTTGCGGACGTTACAGAATAAACCTGTGTGAAGGATACTTTGAAGAAGATGGGTATGGCAACCATAGCGATGAAAAAACTCGGCATAACAACCCTGCGAATGCGCGGTTTTGTGAAGTGTGTGGTAGGGAAACGGAGTTTTTACAGACTGGCATTTTGAAGCCTTGGGAATCGTTACAGGGGGATAGCACGATTATTCAAGCAAGCCAACCTTCTATGCCGCAACTCAAGACCGTTACCGCAAGTATTGACGATGACGAGGATTTGCCGTTTTAAACGAAACAACTGAAAAAAATAAATTGAAGGAGGCGGGTGTCCATGCTCGGTGCAATAATTGGCGATATTGTTGGCTCTCGGTTTGAGTGGAACAATATCAAAACAAAAGAATTCGATTTTATGACATACCGCGGCGAGTTTACCGATGACAGCATTATGACCCTTGCTGTTGGCAAGGCATTACTTGAATGCGCCGGGCATTATTCTGCCCTTGGCGAAGTAACGGTTAAAACTATGCAAGAGGTAGGACAGCCATACCCAAACTGTGGCTATGGCGGGATGTTTAGGCAATGGATGTACTCCGATAGCCCCAAGCCCTACAACAGCTTCGGCAACGGCGCAGCTATGCGTGTTTCGGCTTGTGGTTTTGTTGCAAAAACCCTTGATGAAGCATTAGAATTTTCCCGTAAAGTGACCGAAATTACCCACAACCACCCGGAAGGCATAAAGGGAGCAGAGGCAACCACTGCTTGTATTTTCCTTGCAAAAAACGGTAGCAACATTTTAGAAATCCGGGACTATATAAACGAGCATTATTACCCGATGAACTTCACCCTTGACGGTATTCGGGATGATTATAAATTTAACGAAACCTGCCAAGACACCATACCGCAAGCGATTATGGCATTTTTGGAGTCCTCATCTTTCGAGGACGCTATCCGCAACGCCATATCCATCGGCGGCGATAGTGATACATTGGCGGCGATAACAGGCGGCATTGCAGAAGCCTATTATGGTATTCCTACGGACATTCGCAGTCACGCTTTGACCTTCTTGGACGAGCGTCTGCTTGAAATATTTACAGAATTTGAAAGTGCGTTCTCCCCAGCATTAGAAAAGAAAACGGCTACTGCTCCCGTGAAAATTAACGGAAAAAAGCGCAACACCAACGGCAATTCGAGAGGGGAATCCCTGCAAATGACAATATTTGCCGATGATGAAGATTACGCCGCTTCCATTGCGACCCATGAGGAAACCACCAGCGACAAGCTGTTTAATCACTTGTTTGCGGCTTGCAATATCCTTCGTGGCCCCATAAACCAAGATGAATATAAAAGCTATGTCATGCCGATTTTGTTTTTTAAACGGCTGGCTGATGTATATGATGAAGAAACCACCCATGCCTTGGAAGAGTCTGGTGGCGATGAAGAGTTTGCCGCTTTCCCTGAAAACCACAGGTTTATTATTCCAGAAGGTTGTCACTGGAGCGACATCCGTAATTCCCATGAAAATGTAGGCAAAGCGATTGTTGATGCCATGCAGGGCATAGAGCGGGCAAACCCCGAAACATTGTCGGGAGTTTTCTCCAGTTTTGATGATGCCACTTGGACGGACAAAAACAAACTTTCCGATGAACGGCTTAAAAACCTTGTGGAGCATATGTCCAAAATTAAAGTGGGCAATGAAAACTACCCCGCTGATGTAATGGGTGATGCCAACGAGTACCTCATCAAGAAATTTGCGGATATGTCCAAGAAAAATGCAGGGGAATTTTATACTCCCCGCGCAATCGTGAAGTTGCTGGTTATGCTTCTTGCGCCCAAAGCTGGCGAAACCGTGTACGACCCGGCCGCTGGCACAGGTGGGATGTTGATTGAAGCCATCCGTTATATGATGGATGATAAGCAAACCTATGGACGGATTTACGGACAAGAAAAGAAACTGGATAACTCCGCCATCGCCCGTATGAATCTGTTTTTGCACGGCGCACACGATTTCCAAATTCACCAAGGGGATACTTTGCGTTCGCCCGGATTTATTCACCACGGCAAGCTGATGACCTTCGACTGCGTTATTGCAAACCCGCCGTTTTCCTTAAAAGCGTGGGGTGCAGACCAGTTTTCCAGCGACATCCATGGGCGTAATATTTGGGGAAGTCCCACAGACAGCAATGCAGACTTCGCTTGGCTACAACACATGGTGAAATCCATGGACAAGAAAAACGGACGGCTTGCAGTTGTCCTGCCTCAAGGCATTTTGTTCCGTGGTGGCAAAGAGGGTGCAATACGCAAGGCGATGATTGAATCAGATAAACTGGAGTATGTTATTGCCCTGTCTGGCGGCGTTTTCTATTCCTCTGGCGTGTCAGCGTGTATTTTGGTGCTGAACAATAGCAAGCCCGCTAATCATAAGGGCAAAGTCTGCCTTGTGGACGCAACCAACATATACACTGCACAAAGAGCGCAAAATATAATGTCGGAAGATAACGTCAACGAAGTCTACAGATTATGCAATGAATACAAAGATGTGATGGAGTTTGTAAAAGTGGCTACCCTTGAAGAAATCGGGAACAAAAGCCATACGCTATCCGTCTCCAGTTATATCGAAAGAAAACCCAAGGAAACTATCCCTCCCGCCATTGTGAGAGAGCAGTTTTTTACTGCCTTGGAAGCTGCTAAAACTGCCGAAGCAAAATTCAAAACATTACTGGCGCAAGGGGGGTACATCAATGGATAACAGAATTCCAATAGAGGAACTGGAAAAATATTTGTGGCAGTCCGCAGTTCTTTTGCGTACCCACGTTGATGCCGGCTCATATAAGCAGTATGTTTTCCCGTTGCTGTTCTTTAAGCGCATTTGTGATGTTTATGATGAAGAAACCGCCGCTGCAATGGTGGAATCTGACGGTGATGCCGAATATGCCGCATTGCCTGAAAACCATTTGTTTACCTTGCCCAAAGGCCACCACTGGCGTGATGTGCGCGAAACCCATGAAAACGTGGGAACAGCGATTGTTAATGCTTTCCGTGAGATTGAACGCGCCAACGTGGAAAAGTTGCAGGGCATTTTTGGACAAGGCACATGGACTAACAAAAACCGCCTGCCTGATGCCTTGCTTAAAGATTTGCTGGAGCATTTCTCCACAAAAACACTGTCCTTGGCAAACTGTCCAGAGGACGAGTTAGGGCAGGGTTACGAATATTTAATTAAGAAGTTCGCCGATGACAGCGGGCATACAGCACAGGAGTTTTACACCAATCGCACTGTTGTCCATCTTATGACGGAAATGTTGAAGCCTCAGCCTAGCGAAAGCGTGTACGACCCAACCTGCGGCAGTGCCGGGATGCTGATTTCTGCTATTGCCTACCTAAAAGAGCAAGGTAGAGAATGGCGCAATGTGAAAATTTACGGACAGGAGATTAACCAGCTAACCTCTGCCATTGCCCGCATGAACTTGTTTTTGCATGGGGTGGAAGATTTCCATATCGCAAATGACGATGTGCTTCTTGCCCCAGCATTTATTGAAAACGGTCAACTACAGCAGTTTGATATGATTGTGGCTAATCCTCCGTATTCTAT
>Ga0123355_10014999_pt1 | contig 12152 bp, 8 predicted proteins | sample TergutEmb28metaG_3_FD_89872 | JGI IMG/M metagenome (GOLD analysis project Ga0123355, IMG submission 89872) | Embiratermes neotenicus P1 segment gut microbial communities from Petit-Saut dam, French Guiana - Emb289 P1 | ecosystem: Host-associated > Arthropoda: Insects > Digestive system > Gut ... | reverse complement strand
CGATACGGCCACGTCACTCAAGGTCGCCATCGTCAATGAGTCGTTCGTGAAGAAGTTTCTCAACGGCGCTAAGGATGCTACGGGCAGGCAGATTCGCCTGTGGCAGCCTCCGGGAAAACCGCAGCCTCACTACAGCGTCGTCGGAGTGGTGAAGGACTCGGTCTACAACGATATGCATGAGCCGCGACTGAATGAATCGCGGCGTGGCTCCGGCAGGTTGAGGCGCGCAAAGTCGATATTCGCCACGAGTACGCCATTCTGCTGGAATCCCATATCGCGCGTCATCAGGTTTTGCAGGCTGCGCGCGAAGAGTAGTGCCCCGGCGAGCAACACCAAGGAAAGTGCGACTTGCGACGCCACAAGAATCCGCTGCAGGCGAAAACGGTCGCGTCCAGGGCTCATTCCGCGTCCGCCAGTTTTTAGAACCGAGCCAGCCGGTACGCGTCCCGAGCGCAAAGCGGGAACGAAACCGAAAAGAATGGTGGTTAGGATCGCAAGACCGGCGCCAAACGCGAGCATGCGCCAGTCTGTAGGCATGTCGAGAAAAATGGGGTTGTTCGGCGTGCTGATAACGCGATCAGGAAGCGGCTGAGAACAGCGGCAACCAAGCCGCCGCACAGGGCTCCAATGATCGCGAGAAGCGCGCTCTCGAAAAGCAATTGCCCGATCAGTCGGGCGCGCGAGGCGCCCAGGGCAAGGCGGACGGCAATCTCGCGCTCGCATGTGCTGGCGCGCGCCAGCATCAGATTGGCGAGATTGGTACAGGCGATAGCAGGACAAGTCCCGAAAGTCCCAGGAGCAACCAGAGTGAAGTAGAACTATCCTCGCGTAAGTTAGAGAAGCCGTTCGCGGCCGGCCATGATCCCATTTCGGACGCCGACGTGCTTTATGTCGTCTCGCACCAGCGTGACCTCAATTTTCCACCCAACACCAGGTACCTCTACAGCAACACCGGGTATATGCTGCTTGCGCAAATCGTCGCCCACGTTGGCGGCCAGTCCTTTCGCACCTTCACAACGGAACGCATCTTCGCTCCGCTCGGCATGAAAAACAGTCACTTCCCCGACGACTTCGACCAAGTCGTCAAGAACATGGCCTTCGGCTATCTGCCCTCCGGCGACACTTACAGCATGGGCCTGACGAATTTTGACACCGTGGGCGCCACAAGTCTGCTCACCACGGTTGAAGACCTCGCCTTATGGGACGAAAATTTCTACAACCCACGCGTTGGCGGTCCCACCCTCATCCAGCAGTTGCAGGAACGCGGAAGGCTCAATGACGGAGAACAGATTAATTACGCCGCCGGCCTGGTGCTCGGTAAATATCGCGGCCTGAATACGGTCGACCACAACGGCGCCGATGCCGGTTACGTCTCCGACATGATTCGGTTTCCCGATCAACACTTCACCGCGGCCTGCTTTTGCAATCTTGGCTCGGCCGATCCAAGCGACCTCGCGCGGAACGTCGCCGATATCTATCTCGCCTCGGACATGGGGCCCGCCAAGCCAAGCGACATGGGCGGCTCCAACTCGGTCACGCTCACCCCCGCTCAGATGCAAGCGAACCTTGGCGTCTACGTCAATATCAAAGACCCGGACGATCTCGTCCGTTGGGTCATCAAAGATGGCAAGCTGAACGTGGGCAATGTCGGCGAGGAGCAAACCTACGACGTCAAGCCGATCAGCGAAAGCCAGTTCGACGTTATCGACCCGCCCGCCACTATCACCTTTCTTGGCACTCGCTCCGGCACGCCACTTCGGTTCCGCATCACGGAAGACGGAAAGATCGACACATACTCTGAGGTCCCAACCTTTGCGCCATCCGCCTCCGAACTCGCTGAATATGCCGGTACCTACAGTAGTCCGGAAATCGATCCACTCTATGAACTTAAGGTGGAGGATATACACGTCGCCGGAACCCCGTCAAACCAAGATCGCATCGGGCTCGTTTTGTCTCGCTTGAAAAATGGCCCAGACCCCCTGCAGCCGGTCACGAAGGACTTCTTTACAGCCGGAGTAGGCAAGATCCGCTTCATGCGCGATAGTAAGGGCGTCATCAGCGGCTTTCTGCTAAGCACGGGACGCGACCTTGATCTGCGCTTCGAACGCGGACGTCCCGCCATCCCCACTCGATAGTTCCGTGGTTTTGGGTGGAGCTGTTGCGGCAGCCGCAATCGTCCCCATGCACCACCTCCGATAAGGTGATCGAGAATCCATCGCTGGAATTCGAGGTTTACGTCGCCACGGATTTTCGCAGGGATTTTGTGGAAAGAGCGAGATTCAGTTCGGCTACCGGTCATCTGCGTTGAACCAATCAATATGGAACGAGGAGAGTGGAAAGCGACTAAGCAACTGCTCTTACCGCTGCCAGGTGGGCCTGCGACAACAGTCATGCGCGGGCGAGCCAATCTGAGGCAGGTCGCCATGCGAGCAGGGAGATCACTTCCCGGAGCCAGCGATCAGCTTCGACCTCCGCTCTTCCAGTAAAGCTATCTGCCCCTTTAGCCGCCTTAACTCCCGGTTAATGCGAGCAAGCTCGGTTTTGGCTTGCCGGTCCCGCAGGTGGTTGGCGCCATGCTTCTCCTTGACGAATGCTTCCACCTCTCGCCGAAGAAGGCGCAGCCAGGGGCTACCGTGCATGGACTGCTGCTGGCAGTGGAGTTTGCCCACGCGGACCGCTTGGACGATTTCCTCCCATGTCAGTGCGAACTCCTTCTGCGCGGTTTTGTGGCTGAGGGTTCCACCCTTGCGACGCCACTCCAAATCCAGGTCATCCATGGCGCGGACTCGCTCCAGCTTAACCTTGTTTTATGAAGGCCGGGGCCTTCCAGCCATTCGCTTCCGAAACGGCGGAATGAGGGCGGCTCTCGGGAATATCGGGAAGGCCAGCGAGATAGATCGCATCTGCCTGATTGCTCACATAGCACGTAATCGTTCCAGTATTCCCTGGTCGGCCCGTATTTCATGTGGCGCTCGTAGTCGTCGAAGGCCGCGGTGGGGGGAAATGTACGCCGGAAGTAAGCCAACCAATCGGCGCCATCGGGATGGACCACGATGTATGGCGTTGTGAAAACGACATGCTCCGTGTCCCCGGGGATTGGCGGTGGGAGGAGACGGACGAACCAGTTCTCGTTCTTCGTGCCTCTGTAGCCGGCAGGGACAATGGCCCGGTACACGGCAGCCGTGACCAGGTCCTCAAGAACGCTCACGTCGCCTTCTCTGGCACGGTGAATATAAAAACCCATTCGCGAATGTTGCTTTAGCCTCAGGCGCAACAGCTCTGGGTGCATTCCGAAGGCTGTCCCCACGTCAAGAATTGTGGTGCCGATAGTCTCGTTGGCTGGCCCCGCACAAGCATCAAAGAATGCCCAGCAGGTGAAATAAGACGTGGTCAGCAGGCTGATCGGTGGCCCACTCGGCACGTAGAGGTCCTCGGCCTTGGAGATTATGTCCGCGAAAGGCCTCATTTCCTTCAAGGCCGTAGGCTGTTCCGACATGACCGACACTTGGTTCTGGGTGTGGACGTACGCGGCGTGAGCCGGATGGAAACCCTCAAGCTCTTTCTGGCCTACGACTGTCTTCTGCCACCCCTCCGTCATGGCGGCTGACGATTAAGTTCTTGATGCTTACGACCTTCCTCTGCTCCCGCAACTTCATCTTGGCAACGATCCTATTGGCTATAGACCTGCCGCTCAGCGCCTCGTCGGGCTTCGTCTTATCCATGTGACTTGCTCCGTTGTTATTCCCCACGCCGGTGCCTCACGTGCCTGTGCACAAGCCGCAGCCATGTACTGGTTGAGAGCATCGAGGACATCGATACCGGTCAGCTCGCAGCCCTCGAGGATTCGCTGGACGGCCAGCTGACCCACTTTCACACAGAACCGGGCGTCCTTCTTAACCAAATCGCGCGATGCGATTGAGTGTGCGCGGGTCAGTGCCCCGTCGTTGCAAACTAAAGCGCGAGATCGAGACAGCCGGCGTCTTTCGCCGCGGCAAACCACCGGCCGGGTTCGCCGCTCGAAGGCACCTGCCCCCTCGGTCTTCCAAGCGCGGTAGGTTCCGAAAACGGCGTCCGATAAGTTCTCAGAACCTAGGCTGGCTGCGACTCGTCCACTTCCGCGAACAAAAACCGCAGGTCCTCCAGGGTCAGACTTTGGGCGAATCGTTCTTCGCCAAACAGGTCTTCGGCGAGCGCGGCCTTGCGTTTTTGCAGGGCCCGGACCTTTTGCTCGATGCTGTCAACGATCAGCAGCCGATAGGCAATGACCTTGCTGGTCTGTCCGATTCGATGGGTGCGATCGATGGCCTGATTTTCTACCGCGGGATTCCACCAGGGGTCGAACAAGACGACATACGAAGCGGCGGTCAAGTTCAGTCCGAAACCACCTGCCCTTAGTGACAGCAAGAATACGGTGCCGCCCGTAGCTGACTGAAATTCCCGAACCAGCTCACCGCGATTTTCCGTGTCGCCGGCCAGATAAAAGCATGGCCAGCCCCGTTCCTCGAACTTCTCGCGAAGCAAATCTAGCATGCCGACGAATTGCGAAAATACCAGCGTCTTATGGCCTTCTGCGATGAGCGGCTCGATCAGATCCTCGAGTGCCACCATTTTCGCGCTTTCCGCGGTCCCTACGGTGGCATTTACCAGCTTGGGGTGGCAGCAAATCTGCCGCAGCCGCAAGAGCGAAGTAAGAATGTGAAAACGCTGCTGGTTCAATTGCTCTGGCGTGTCAAGCCCAAGAACCAGTTGACGGGCACGTTTGAGTTCGGCGGAATAGAGTGTCTTTTGCTCGCCTTCCATTTCGCAGAGTAAGTCTTCCTCTACCCGGTCGGGCAACTCCCTTTCGACCTCTTGCTTAGTGCGGCGCAAAAGAAATGGCCGTACGCGCGCTGCCAGGCGGCGACGGGCCAGCAGGTCGTCCTTGGCTTCAAAACGGCGAACGAATTGCGTGCGGTTGCCGAGCACGCCGGGCATGGCAAAACCGAATATGCTCCACAAGTCGAGCATCCGGTTTTCAAGGGGAGTGCCGGTCAAAGCGAGGCGATATTCGGCCTCTAAGCTGCGGGCGGCCTGTGCGGTTTGAGAATTGGGGTTCTTAATATATTGCGCTTCATCGAGAATCGCCGCCAGCCAGCGAACGTCGGCAATCTGGGGCGACAAGGAGCGCAGCTGTGTATAGTTGACCACGATCAGATCGCAGTGCTCGCGCACGGCCGACAGCTCCGCAGCCAGTTGGCCTTGCCACAAGCGGACGCGCAAGCTGGGATAAAACCTCTCGCCTTCGGCGCGCCAGTTGTCCATGACGGATTTGGGACAGACCACGAGCGATGGGGCGGTCGATTGGCGGTCGCCCGTCTCCCGCAGCCATGCCAGCCAAGCTAAGGTTTGCAGCGTTTTGCCGAGCCCCATGTCGTCGGCCAGCACGCCGCCAAATCGATTCGCAGCGAGGTACGCCAAGAAGTGAAACCCTTCGTTTTGGTAGGGCCGCATCTCGGCGCGGATGGTCGACGGGAGCTGGGGCGTAACCCGCACTTTCAATTCGCTGGTGCGCCGCTCGACCGCTCCAGCCTGGTCCGGGGGAAGGAATTTTTTGGCGGCGGCGTCGGCCAGCTGCAGCACGTGGAATCGTTGCGGTTCGGAAGTGAAATCGCGCGCGTCGAGCCCGAGTCGAGCTAATTGTTCCGCATCTTCCGGCGTGGCATTGAATTCGAGCCGCCGCCAGCCCCTGGTGCCCAGGCGTACGTAACCGCCGCGGGCATTGAGCAGCAACTTCAGCTCCTCGGGCGTGAGGGTCGTGTCGCTGACCTTGAGGGCGAGCTTGAGATCGAACCAGTCAATGCCGGCTTCGACTGCATCCAGCGAAATTTCACTTCTGATCGGAGGATGGCGCAGCGTCCTCAGTTCCCTATCGAGCAGAACTTCAATTCCCGGGGGAAGCGAATCGAGCCAGCGAACGAACTCCTCCGGCGTGGCTTTGGTGACCCGCCAGGTCCACAAGCAGAAAGAGTCCTGCCACTTTAAGTCGAGGGACTCGATCACGCGCGGAAAATGGCGCTGCGCGGCGGGGTCGTGGAGGATGATCAAACCATCGCTCGCTGCCGTTTCTCCTCTCGACCGCTCTTTCCAGTCTTCCTCCCACCCGCGCAGCGTGAAGCGCTCGCTTTTCATTCCTGGCGCTCTGGCATAGATTTGGAGCGCGATGTCCTCCTTTTGGCTATGGGAAAAAGCCGGTCTCAACGAGCACGCAATCGTGACCTGAACCGGGAGCGTGCGAATCCGCCTTGCTAGGTGTTGGGGCAGAGAAACGCCGGCGGCGTGCAGAAAACGCAAGCCGCTAGTGCTTTCAAGAGCCGCTCGAGGTACACTGCGGCTGATCTCTGTCTCGAGCGCATCAGCGGATGGGCCAGAAAACAGCGCGCCTTCGGTCAAATACTGAGTCGGCTGGCCTGGGAAGGTCGCGAGAATTTTCGGGGGCGGCAACCCCTCTGAGGTTCGAAGCGCCAGTTCGTAATCATCGTCGCGTTTTACGGGCGATCGCAGAATGAGTTCGAGTGGCGCGGCCACCCGGAGAAGGGGCTGGCCTTCTTCCGTCACAACCCGATCGGGGGCCAGCGGCATTCGCAGCAAGCAGCCTAGCCGGGAGCGGGCGATTGCAACGCTGTATGGGAACGACCACCAATCTCCCTGCAGCCATGGCCGGTAGGCTGCGCTCCAGAGTGCCAGCGAATCGGACCCGATGTCTAGGTTTCCTTGCTCAAACTGCGCCACGATCCTGTCTGCAGGCCGCGGCTTGACTTCGGCAAAGTCAGTCGCCGGCTGGCTGCGCCATTCTAAGTAAGCGCGTTCTGCGCCAATGACCAGGCGCAACTCGACAGGACCCGTTTCGGGCTCCGGGCGATGGTGCTTGAGTTTGTCAAACCGCGCATTCCATTCCTGAATCGCGGTCTCGCGTTCCCATTCCTTCATCGCCGGTTCGATCAACTGCAAATCCGTGATGTCGGCCATGAATCGCGGATAGTCCCAGTTGCGCCGCCGTAATTCCCAAGCAACGTAAAGCCAAAAATCGAAATCGTTCGCTGGAAGCTCGCGCCAGAGAGCGAGATCCTTCCAGTTGATGCCGTAAGGGTGGCTGCGTCTAGCGACGCGGCATAAATCATATTCGGTCAGGGGCTGGACATGCGCAGCGGCAAAACAGGTTCGTACCTGGCGGGCGAATTGGGCTTCGTCCTTGCGAAGTGGACGCCCAAGATGTGCGACCAGTTTCTCTAGGAGAACCGAGCCTTCCGGCTGTGGAGCGCGCGGCGGTTTGTCTTCCGACGCGAATGCTTGTGCCCTCACTTTCTGCCAGCGTATTTTTTGAGCTTCGGCAATTCGCTTACGTGCATTCGACGATAGGATCCGATTCGCTCTATAGCGTTCTTCCTCATCCAACATCCACAGTCTCCCGGGGACAGCTTACTAGGCAATTTCCTCCATCAAAGTTCCATCAAAGTGAACCATCGGGTCTCTCGGGCTGGAAGAAAAGCAATCATCAAAAGCGATCCGTGGGTCGGATTCCCTGCGGTGGGGAATGAGCCAGTGGGCGCCATTGTACCAGAGAAGACATGAAGGCAAACTCGTTTATGTAAGCGATGGTTGTGAATCGAGATCGTCTGCTCACTTTCGACCGGGTGCCGGCTGGACGGCAACCCGCGGCGTTTGCCTTATCGACAATGTGTCCATTTTTGGTCAGCAAAACGGTCTGCAAGTTTTGCCTCACAGATTTTTCCGTCCAACAGCCGGTCGCCATCCTGCTCAAAGCTTCGAAAGAATTGTGCTTGCATTGGCCCGCGGTCAATTGCGCGTCAAAGCGTGACTCTAATTCGGGTTCCCCGTTTGCACACGTTCGAAGTCGCACATTGGTAGGCACCTTCGAAACTATCATCGAACCGCACCACAATGTTCCAATCCCGGGGTAGGTCACGCAACGGCGTTGATGGCGGATCGGTGGGATAGCCAGCAATCGGGTATTGCATGTCATGCGCTCGAGGAATGGGACAACGACGACGCGGCTCTTCGGCAAAATGGAGCTGCACGCCGGCCTGATCGTAATCGTCCCGAACGTTGCCCCCATCTGTCCGGCGCGCCCTGTTCGAGGGCCATTCTTTACCTGACGCGGAAAGAGCTGATCAATTCAGCGATTGAAGTGTGCGTGGAAGGCAAGACTGTGAAGTGCGTTGAATACCAGATCCAACGGAGTAACTATGCGCCCAAGGGCCTGATTCTCCCTCCCCCCCCGGGGCAGCCGCGGCGTGCTCTTCGCCGTCAAATCGGGGAGAATACTTCTCTATGGACGAAGCGGAACATCACGTCCCAATCAAGCTCCAGAAATTTTACCATCCAGACCAGGGGACGGCGGCCGGCAGCGCGCTCGTGTAATGGTCGCCGTTATGATGCTTCAGACACCATTTTTACCGATCTAACACGGCGACCAAACTAATTGCGCATTCTCCGAGGCTTGTGATCTCATACAAAATGAGACCACTTACTCCCTAGCGCGTGGTCGACGGCCAACGGTGTTGATCTCTGGCAACAAGGATTTCGATCAGCAGGTTGAAATGTGCTCCGGTATATCCTTATTGTGTGCTCCTAAGACTGCTATCCGGAGCTGCGGAATCCAGTTCCGCAGGCGTGTCAAATAAATAGACATGCCGCAAGTTAGGTATGGCCTTCAGCGGAGCAAGTGCGCCACTCGTGACCTTGGTCCTGCTCAGGTTCAAGTAGGTGAGCTGTGACAGTGATGAGAGTTTCGCCGAGCCCTGTCCCGTAACGGCGGTGCCTTCCAGATGAAGAGCACGCAAATTGGTGAACTTGCTTAGGATATCGAAGCATGCATCGGTGACGGCTGTGTGGCCGAGTTCTGCCTCGACGATATACGGAGCGAATCGTTGGAAACGAGCAAGCTGCGCGTCGTCGAATTTGGGAGCCACATCAATCGTTCTGAGGATCAAGCCATCGGACTCCTTTGCCGAAACTGCAATCAATTTTGCGCCCTCCGACCGTTGCATCTCGACGATCTCATTCATCAAAGCGCTGTAGTCACCGACGGGTTGAAGGGGCACTTCAGCGTTTTCTTTAGCCTTGGATACTCCAGGAATACTGGTTGCGGTGGGGGAGGCGCCAGCAAGAATCCAGGCGCGGAGAGCCGCGATTTCGTCGGGTGTTAAAGGCGTCCGCCCTTGCGCGGGCATGAAGTGCCGATCACTGGGAGAAAGTGTGACTCGCTCGAGCAACAGACTCCGGTCAGGATTTCGCGGCTCGATGACGGCGCCATCGCTGCCGCCCTTCATCAACAGGTCGTAGAAATCAAGGCGGAGCCCAGCCTGCACCTTGCTTGTTCCATGGCAGGCCACACACTTGGCATCAAGTATCGGATGAATATAGCGCGTGTAGGCTGAGCCGACATAAGCGGCATCAGAAGCTGCTGCCGCCGATGGGAATAGTGGCTTCAGCGGCTCCGGCATATAGCGAGTTAGATAGCCGCTTCCATAGGTGAGCGATCCGCCCTGGTGCGCGGTCCAGGCCAGTGTGAGCAAGCTTATGGCAAGCAGCGCGGGATAAACTCGCTGCGATTGCCCCGAAATCCATGCGGGTCGCACCGTAACGCACACAAGCAATTCCACCAGCAAGGCGATACCGCCCCACAGGTGACGGGTAACGGTGGTGCCCATCACGCCACTGCCGTACGCGAGCGAGATTCCGAGGATGACTGACATCGCGGCGGCAGCCAACGTGAACTGCAATACGAAACCCGCCGCTTCGCGCAAACCGGGCCGGTTTGCCCCGCCAAGCTCAAGCAATGGCAGCAACACGAGCATGCCGATTGGCAGATGCACGAGTGCGGGATGGAAGCGGCCAAGGAATTGAAGCCAGTCCGCATGCGGCCGCCCATTGAGCCGAACGGCGAATGGCAAAGTCACAAGCAACGCACTTAGAGCCAGGATACGAAGCCATGGCGCCGGCCCGGTGCGGGCGCGCAGACTTCGTATGGCAACATATAACTTTTCCGCGGCGATCACGCCAGCAATCCCTGGACTACGTGGGCCGGGACGGGACTCGTCAGCTTTTGATCCAGGCCCTGGAATTTGTAAGTGAACTTGCTATGGTCGATTCCCAGGCAATGGAGAATCGTAGCGTTGAAGTCGCGCACGTGCACCGGGTCCTTCACGATGTTGTAGCTGTAGTCGTCCGTCTCTCCATACGTGATCCCCGGGCGGACGCCGCCCCCGGCCATCCAGGTGGTGAAGCATCGCGGATGATGGTCGCGGCCATAATTGTCCTGAGTCAGGCCACCCTGACTGTACACCGTACGTCCAAACTCGCCCGCCCAGACGACCAGCGTGTCATCGAGCAAACCGCGCCGTTTGAGATCCGTGACGAGCGCGTATGCTCCCCGATCGGTTTCCTGGCACAGGACGGGCAAGACCCCAACGACGTCGCCATGAACATCCCATCCGCGCTTGTAAATCTGGGTGAAGCGCACGCCCCGCTCAGCCATACGGCGCGCCAGCAGGCAGTTGTAGGCGAATGTTCCGGGCTGCTTGGCGTCGGGACCGTAGAGATCCCACGTGGATTGCGGTTCCTTGCTCAGATCGACAAGCTCCGGCACCGATGCTTGCATGCGGAAGGCCATCTCGTATTGGGCGATGCGCGCGTTGGTTTCGGGATCTCCCACCTCTGTGAGTGTCTGGCGATTGATCTGTTCGACAGTGTCGAGCATGTTGCGGCGCACTTCCCGATCCACGCCGTCAGGGTCGGCAAGATAGAGCACAGGATCGGCTCCCGACCTCAGACCTACACCGGCGTATTCGGAAGACAGAAATCCGCTGCTCCACAGGCGGGAGGAGACAGGCTGGTTGTTTTCCTTTGGGTTCGTTTTGGTCTGCAGAACAATGAAGGCCGGCAGATTGTCATTCATGCTGCCCAGTCCGTACGCCAGCCACGCGCCCAAGCATGGCTTGCCAGCGTTCATGTTCCCTGTATTCATCAGCATAATTGCGGGCTCATGATTGATGGCATCGGTGTTCGTGGTCTTGATAATCGTGAGATCGTCCACCATGCGCGCGGTGCAGGGAAGCAGGGAACTCACCCAAGTTCCGGTCGCTCCATGCTGCCCAAAGGGCCAGTGAGAGGGCGCTATCGGGAAATGCGCCTGGCCGGCGGTCATGCCAGTCAGTTGCTGATTACCGCGAACTGAATCCGGCATGTCATTGTTGAATTGAGGGGCCAGATTTGGTTTGTAATCAAAAAGGTCCATTTGCGGCGGGCCGCCCGACATAAACAGATAAATCGCGCGCTTTGCTCTTGGCGCAAAATGCGGCAGACGAAGGGGGTTGTCGCCCTGCGCTGATAGTGACTTGATGTCCGCTCCATCTAGGCTCATTTGACCGAACAGTCCAGCCAGTGCGGCCCAGCCCAGGACCTTCCCGGATCGGCCGAGGAAGCGCCGCCGCGTCTCAAGCGCAGCCCACTCCTGCTTCACCGCGGCAGGGATCGGAAAGTCCAGTGGAGTTACTGGATTTTCGCAGTCGGTGCAAAGTGAATGTTGCTTCATACCAGTCCCCGGCTATTTATTAAGAGTCTCATCGAGATTCAGCATCTCACTGGCGACCATAGTCCAAGCAGCCAACTCCGGTTCCGGAAGGGATGCATCACGTTTCTTCTCACCAACGGACACAAGCGAGTGTGCGGCTTTACGGTCGTTGGCGTAGTGCTGTTGCATTTGCTGCAAGGAATTCTCGAGAGCCGCTGTCATTGGCGCCGACGCATCATGCGAAAGCAGGATCTCGCTCATGCGGTTGATTCGCTTCTGTGTATCCGGACCCGCCTCGTGAATCACTCGCTGCGCCAGGGTGCGGGCCGCCTCCACCCACTGCACGTCATTCATCGTTATGAGCGCCTGGAGCGGCGTGTCGGTGCGCTGTCGCCGGGTGCAAACCGCATCTCGCATCGGAGCATCGAACGTGTCCATGCTCGGCGGTGACGCCATGCGTTTCACGTACGTATACATGCTCCGCCGGTACAAAGCGTCTCCATGATCTGGCACGTAGTGCAGCGTATCACTCGTTGGATAACTCACCTCTTCCCAGATATTCGGAGGTTGGTAGGGCTTT
>Ga0123355_10014998_pt1 | contig 12153 bp, 10 predicted proteins | sample TergutEmb28metaG_3_FD_89872 | JGI IMG/M metagenome (GOLD analysis project Ga0123355, IMG submission 89872) | Embiratermes neotenicus P1 segment gut microbial communities from Petit-Saut dam, French Guiana - Emb289 P1 | ecosystem: Host-associated > Arthropoda: Insects > Digestive system > Gut ... | reverse complement strand
GTAGTTACAGTTTTGTGTACTCCTGATGATGGGTGTGGTTGACACCCGAAACATGTAGAGTGAACTTGCAGAATAATAAATAGACTGCTTTGTTTTGCATCTCGTTGGACAATTATTAATATAAATATAGAGTATGTTCGAAATATCTGTAAGTCCGCAAGGAACAGCGCTTTTCCCACCAGATGGAATTTTGTGAAACCTCAAATTTGGTACATTTACTAAAATTCGTCAGCACATAATTATTTGTTTAAAATGCACAGCAGACCTTTGTACCTATAGTTTTGTGTTATGTTTTGCTTGTATGCTTTCAGAGCCGGAGTGGCCGAAGGTGGTGCTGGCCACGCTGGGGATCTTGGGGATGTCTATAGCTTTCCCCACTGTGTACCTCTACTCTGCAGAGCTGTTCCCCACCGTAGTGCGAAACGTAGGCGTGGGGACTTCCTCCATGTGCGCCCGGTTCGGCTCTATGGTGGCTCCGTATATCACTTCTCTGGCGAGTTCCAAACACTTTCATATTCTCCTAGAAATTATAATTCTTACTGACTGCAAATTCCAGACTTCATGAAAGGAACTCTCCTACCTCCGTTCAGCTTTGTCACTTATTCTTAAGGGCCTTCCAAGATCTGCTGTGGTGTGGCGTAGATTACAGTAGAAGTTTCATTACCAACAGTAAAAACGCAAGGGTTTTGGAAGGACACGCTGAAATTACTATCTTGTTAGTTGTCTGGCCAAAATTAGGGACACTACAGTATAAAATTTTCCGTTAGTGTTGCCGGTAATCCAGCTAAACCAGTATCTGTTGGCATTAGAAGAGGATATTAAAAGTCAATATTACCGCTCTCACTTCCAGCGTATAAGGCAAATATGTACGAGAACTTGCTAGTACCAATTATAAAAAACCTTGGGTCTTTAACAAGTCAATACCTACTGCCACAAACTGTAAGAAAAATTGCATTTTCTGATTATTACGCACTGTAAACACTCTTATCAATTTGAGAAATTAAAACCGTAAAGAAACGGGCTAAAGAATGAGCGACAGCTCTAGGATTTGCAACTGCAGCGAGCAGAATTACTATGTTTGTTTGTTACGTCACTTGCAGACTGCCTTCTAGGACTCCGGCCGCCTTTCAGTGGGCATCAGAGGTGCAGCGACCGGGTTGTGAACCTGGTAACCATTTCGATCTAGTATCGAGGCCTAGTATGTGTGTAGCCTTAACATCATGACTTTTATACGCTGCACGAAGTTGTTTTTACGTACAGGCAAATTTTGAAAATATCTTAACACTGTTTTCATGGCTCGACATCCCCTAGTCAGCCTAGGCCTCCTTACAGTCGCGTTTTCGAGAATACACTCAGACACACTCCTCTGGATGAGCGATCGGCCCGTCGCAGAGACCTCTACCTGATAACAGACATGCATCCATGCCACCTTTGGGAATTCCAATCCGCAATCCCAGCAACAGAGAGGCCGCAGACCCTAGCCTTATACCGCGTGGCCACTGGGATCGGCATATTTTAACACTAGCAATATATATCATTCAATTCATTACTACGACAATAAATTGATCTTAAAATGGAATGGCATTTAAAAATTAATAGTCTGTAAGTAAATAAGATTCTTTAGTAAGCATGAGTAAAACAGTGAACTCTGGATACGCGTATAATTCCAGCAGACACGACTGGGCGCTTCACATACTTTATTCGACTACGACAAGAAACCTTCGGACTAAACAAGAGGCGTAACAATTGTTTAAACTTCATAATTTTTGTTCTCTATGCGCCAAAGTAATGTGGTTCCTGTCCCTAATTAAGCAACACTCAATGAAGATAAACAGAAGAGTAGAGGAATAGATCCGCGCTTTCTTAACCTCGGTGCTAGTTGGAGTTGAATGTTCAGACGTACGCCTAGATCTCTGCCTCTGGGTAAAGAGATTCCGACTGCCAGTAAACAGGTCGCTGGTTGGAACCGACGTCGGTCTCGATGCTGTGTAAAAAGAGAATTTCATCTTTCTGTAATTGGGAATCGAACACCGATTCTTCGGCTCTCCAACTCTTACGTTAGTCACTCTATAGATAAGCTTTTCAAAACACAAAGGTGCTAAAGCCAAGTATTTTTGAGACTGGTGGATTACGTAACATGAATATAACTTGAAAAGAATATTTCTGCATGCACCAGCTTAGCATTAAAATGAATCTTATAGAAATGTGTGTGTGTGTGTGTAGATGGGATTAAACTGTCTTGGTTAAGGTGCAGGGGGTGAATCCTGTGAAAAAGGTAATAGACTTCTCTGTTTCATAAAAGACGAGGAACTTCTTGACAATCAGGTACTATACAACTTCTCGAGAAGGACTGTGTTCCATTGAGTTAGGTATCCTCAAAAGTTTCTGTTGGCATTCTTTGGAAAGTCGGCAATCAGCATAAAATTGCTGTTATTCCGATCGAGGTGGAAGACTTTTCTGGGGGAAGGAGCAATGTCTTTAAAAACAGACCCATCGCATCCAGAAACGCAGAAATCTTCGGCTGATGCGCCAATAGGATGGTTGCCTCAGTGTCCGTGGGAACTATTTTAACAAATACACAATCCACGAGAGATTTTGTCAAAACAGTCCGCTCACTCCCCTTAAGCTTTTAGGAAATCACAAATTCTGAAATTTTTGTCTGTTACTTTTACAGAACATGTTTGGCTTTTTTGTGCCACCACTAACTTTCGGGCTGGGCCCATTATTTGGGGCACTGCTGTGTACGTTGCTTCCAGAAACAGCTAACGCCGAGCTTCCCGAAACACTGGAGGAAGGAGAGAATTTCGGAAAGTACGTATGTGACCCATTTGTAATAGTGTTAAAACAAGTGGCAGATAGTTTAGAAGAAAATACGAAACTTCCCGCAATACGGAAAACAACGGGCAGAAATGTGCATATAAAACAAACTATGAGGCCAGAAACTTTGGATGTACTTCAGATGGCCTTTTCTTCACCGCCTCTACAGTGAGAGATATGTCGCATGACCAAATATGTAGATGGTACAGTTAAATGTGTTTCACGACACGAAAAAAAAAATCACTTTGGCAAAAATGTACGTGGAATCTATCATGTATTATTTGTAATTTATCATCATTCTCGTCATTTTCACCACCACCACACCACCACCACCACCACTACCACCATCATTGCCATAATATACTATATCACGTGCTGTGGGCAAATTTTATTGAGCTGTAAGCCTATTTTTGATACTTTTCCCCGCGAATGAAACGGACGGGTATTGTTAGATTCAATTAAGGTCAGTCCGTATTACAGGATTGTGATAGTAGCATTGTAAAGGATGTGCCTGATATTTTGGAAAATGTACATCTGCTCAGGCTAAAACGCAATAACTCTATGGAAACTGAATCTGCCTCTGTCTTCAGGTGGGAAGAGGAGAGGAAGGATCCTCCTGAGCCCGTAACAAAAGAGTTGCCTCAACTTCAGTTCACTGGCCCACCACAGCAAGTTTTTCCTCTCCCCTTGCCACCTGTTCAGGCTGATACAACCAGTCTCCGAAGATTTAGGGGTTGTATTTAACCTAACGCGATGGGCAATGTGCACAATATTGATGATATCTATTAAGATGAAATTGCTTGTTCTTTTTTAAAAAATATTAGTTAAAGACGCTTGGGGGCGTGTAGCTATAACTACTTCATTTTATTTTCTTAGAACTGGGTGTGTGAGCGATGTCACGTTCAGAAAAAGTTGCCCGCAAACAATAATCACCCACTACCCAGTGGCTCTACAGACAATATTGTGCTACTACAGGGAATAGAAATCGAGTCTCCAAACTACATGCATATTTACTTTGATTTAAATATCTCGATTACACATTCAATAAATTACACCAGAAATTATTTTAAATTAACTAGTTGATTTTTATACTTCAACAAACAATGGACAATATATTTTTTATTTTAACAATATTTATATTACAATCACTCCTACATATTTCGATACATTTGTACCACCCTCAGGGGGTTCCGAAGTTTTGCTTCGCTATAGTTACGTAGTTTATATGTTATTAAAATTTATTTAAAAATTATCAAATTAAAATATTTATGTGGTTGTTATTAAATCTTTTCTACATTATTTCATTTTCTTGTTTAAAGTATACTTTTCGTGTTGCAGGAAAAAACACAGAGCCAAGACTGCTAAACGATCTTCAAATAGTGGCTACGTTGCTGAAGACAGCAGGCTGTAGTCTGAGTATATTACTTTTCCGTTCCTTTGAGACTTTGTCAATATTAGGGTTATCTAGAAGTTCCAGGCAAATGCAGCTCGATGTCCTTAACTTTTTGGATTCTATATCGACACCCTGTTGGAGCTGCCTATTATTGGTTTTTGTGATGGTAATGGCGCCCGTTACAGCGTTTATAGTGACTATACTAGTAGTGAATATTATAAAATGTGCAATTAGATAATATTACAAATGCCATAAGTAGCAATTTCAAATTCAACGGTTAATTATTCACCCTCTGTAACTTGACATAAGGCAGCTGGCCGTAACAGCAAAGCTAGAAGAATGCATGTACTTCGGGCATATCTCGTGGAGAATGTCCAAATGCGGATCCCACATTTTGTTACTCATGTAGACTATACTGGACATAGACAAATAACAGCAAACGCATATTAAAATATGAATTTTAGTACATGTTAAATAAATCATAAATGAGGATATTTAGTTTTAAAAGCATACATTTCAGTAAGTACTTACCAATATAAAATTGCAGGAATTGTAAAAGACACATATATTTGTTAGGATTTTTTTTCTGTGAAAATACTTTTAATTTTGAAAGCTCTAATGGCTGTTAATTTCTTCATATGCAGCACCAACAGTTAATCGCTGCAGCTAAAATTTTCAAGCTGTTACAGCTAATACATTCCCACTCTTGTAACTACACTTCTCTGTAAGAAATGCTGAGTTACTAATGTTTGAAAATGCGAAAGCTGAAACTTCCCACAACGAAAATTATTTTCATCTAAAGCATATTTTCAGTAAATATGGTTATTTTCTAGATTTTTATTCGTGGTTATTTTAAATTTATGGAAAATCTAAATATTAAAATTTCAGTTTTAAATTCTGAAGAACTTAAATTAGAACCCACCTTCGAAGCCCCAAATTTACTTTTCATGCTACTGGAAGTGTTTTCCCCTAAAACGTAATGTCACGTAAAAACTCGTTTCACCGATTTACCGATAATTTAGAACTTATTACAAGTATAATTTGTATTGTTTTTATGGAATCAAAATTTCTTCTTCCTTGTAGTAATTGTTGTGTTCAATAAGCATAAGAAAGAGAAGTAAAGGGTTAGGAAGAAATTATGGAAAAAGAGATATTTGAAATATCTCCTGTTATTCAATTGAATGGCTCTCATAAACCCTCTATTTTGAAAAGGCGAACGTTCTTGAAATGTATGATAAATTTACCAATTTTTTATACAAAGTTGAAACACAAATTACAAGCTTAAAACAAAATTCTCAATTTAGAAGAATAAAGTGGGCAATTCGGAGTATTGCATAAGGACGAACCTAGCATCAATGTTAATCACAACCATCTAAGTACAAATTTATTACAAAACCCAACATATTTTGCTGGGTTCCAGCCGTCATCAAGAGTTTCTCTGCCACAAACGTAGCTACAACAATACTTCAACAATTAACTTATACCAGTTTGATTAGTCGAAGTGTATGAAGATCAGCCACCACAGGAATATCAAAGTATCAGAGCATCAGAGAGTATTAGAATCAACACATACGGTTAGCCTATTGACATTCTGTTAAGTTTGTGACACAAATTATTCTGCAAGCTTAGCTGCTGGGGTATATTAAATTATAAGAATTCTTAGTGCTGTTCCAAGCACTGACTTAGCCTTGCAATAAATCAAACGACAGAAGCTGATACAATCTAAATTGAAGCAATCAGATCATTATAGAAAAAATATATAGATGAATATATAATAGTTTGTAATTTAATTATGCAAGGAATTAAAAAACCAAAATTTTTAAAATAGTTTAATTAATTTCGCAATATTATCCACACAGACCAGCAGGATAGCAACAGTCAACTAATACAGACTACGAAGACATGAATTAAATCAATCTGTAGTAATATTAAAATAAAAAGTCAAGGATAGGCAGTAACGTGGAATAAAATCTGTTAAACTAAAGGGGCACCAACATCGAATTGCTGGGTTTAAATGTAAAAATTTAAATGGTAATTAAATATTCGAGAAATATACTTCGGAATTAAAAAAATTTTTACACGCTGACTAATGTTTAGATTACTGAAATAATTAGTAAAATGCAACAGCTTACGCATTTTGTATGGTCTCTGAGGATGAACCTGATGGTTTGTAATATTGCGGGATTGGTGAAATGACAAGAATTTTAACACTTTGTATTGCAATTATTTCAAATATACGACAGTTCCTATGTAATTCGACAAAAATCAATAAAATAACAAAAACGGTAAATACTTCATTGTTCTATAGATTAACTTTTATAAGAATGCCCACAACCAAATCCTATAGTTGGTCATTGAATAACTTGTACATGTTATATAATGTACTTTGTTTCAAGCAACCTTGGGCCCTAAGTTCATTATGTGCAAATATTAAATTCTTATAAAAGAATTTCAACATCTTTCTGATACTTCAACATACCGTAAAATATAACAATTTTCTTAAATGAGAAGTGGAACGTAATGCTAATGCAACGTCAACATGTGAACTACACCATCACCACCACACAGGCAACCAGAAATACAGACCCTAAACACCAGCACTTTTAGGTTTGTAGCTGTGGCACTACGATGTAGTTTCCATTTTCTTTGTCTCGGGCACATTTCCTGAAAACCAAAACGAAGAATATTATTCACGCACTTAATCTTGGGACTTACCTCACAATCACAGCCGGTTTAAGGGATGCAAAAGATCCCTATATTCGGGGGCGGAAACTGGTTAAGTTTCAAATTTTTTGTCGAACATATTTTGAATGTAAATTCTTATAGTGCTCTTTCCCCAAAGTGAGATCAGAATTACGCGTATATACAGTGCTCAAATTTATTTTCACACTGGGGTCACACATTTCTTAAACCGGCCGTGCTAGTAATGATATTACATTTGGGAAAACGATATATTTTGATAAAAAGAGTCTGCAGTACATCCCATATTTTGGTAAACACAATCGACATTACGGCAGAGGGGTTTAGAAGCAAACATAATATACAGCGTGTCTCAAGAAATTATGGAAGTAGAAGGAACGCAAAGACCAAGTACCGTCCTCAGTTATACTAGGCTTACGAAGGTTATTGTTGCGTGAATTTAATAGTAAAAGCCGATATAAATATCACACAAAATGTGACTGCAAAACTGACGAGCCCTGTCTCCTCAAAATGCTTCAACGAATATGATAAAGTAAGTAAAGTCTATAACATAACCACTGCAAAGTCCAGTGATCAGTTTCTGTGTACAGAATTCATTATTTTTTAAATTAAAACTGCACCTATTTATTACAACATCAGTAATCTGCAATTTAGCCATCTTTTAAAGTATCAACGTATTAAAAACACATTATGTAGAACTCTCAGACACGTTCATGATCTGTCTCCAGGTAGAATTTCTTCCATCAGTTTGCAGTAGTTAATAACATTTATCAAAATGAAACATAAATATAAATTTCGTGTGGGGTGTGATTTTGTTTTACAGTATATAAAACGTAGATTAACATAAACAGAGTAAGCCTATTGTAGAATAACCAGTCTCACACACAATTTCAAAATTTTACTCCAGTGAGATAATAGTATCGCTTCCATTTCAAATGTATATAGCGCCGAGTGGTTAACGCTACCCTGAAATGCACAGTGTTGGAGGCACATATTCTGCCATTTTTTAAATAATATATTTAATGATATTCCTCCAATGATTCAATATTTATTACCACATAATAGACGCGGGCTTAATGATGACCTAAGAAGATATTCTCCTCACAAAGGAAGAAACGCAGGCCAGACATGGCTGAGTGGAGGATTTTCAGCATAACGTCGTGGGGTAGAAGTTAGTCTACCCACTGGGCAGAAAACTGATACCGCAAGAGAAGTTTTATGGTTTATTTTACGAAGCTATAAGCGTTTCACAACATTCTGAGCGATGTTTCGGGATTATTTGTGGATGAACAATTAAAAAATTGTTTTGAAAGAAGTTACCGTTTCCTAATTCGGTATCGTCTCGGCATCTTCCTGGAGTGATTGAGGAATAAAACCAGAAAGATAAGTCAGAATACCAATTTTCCGACCGAAACTGAAACAAGCATACACTGAATGGGCTACAGAATAAAGACTGTTATACCTGAGCAAGCTTGCTCATTCTTGCTGAGACTTTTCACTACACTGCGATAGTTTCTTTATATATATATATATATATATATATATATATTTTGAATATTCACTTTTCATATTACTTTTTAATTGTGACGTTTAGTGTTCGCCGTTACAACAAAAGCAGTATGCCGGATGCATGTGAAGTGACTGCCAACTGAACGCTGGGCTTCGGTTCTCCAGTTTTCTGAATGCCTACAGATAAGGTGTCGAAAACACTTGTATTAGTAGGACTAGAAGTGGACAGTTGTTACTTGATTTGGGCTTCGGAAGGGTCACTCTACATTGACCGCGAGATAAACAGATTCTCAAGAAAATTCTGAAGTTCAAAAACGGTTTAGCTGTCAGCTATTTGAAATTAATGCAAGGTTTTGTAGATATATTATCCACAAGAATGAACACTTGCATCTACAGCTGTGCACTTTCAACATAATATTTATTCACATAAAACAAAAAACAACATTTAATGTCTTATCGTCAGTGGTCGATGAGATCACAATGCTGTTTCGAAACGTCCGTAAACAATTACCGATTTCGCAGCATCATATCCTATAAGAACGAAAACCTCACTGAAATCGCTGAAAAGCCTTACACCTAGTGACATTTAGAGGCTCCTTCAAACTATAAACCGAAAACTGTATTATGCTAGGAAATAACATTCACAAAAATTACCACAATGAAGTAATATACCCTGTAATGAAGAATGTTATACACTACTACACCAATATTTAAAGTTCGAGGCATGAATACGTTAATTTGTTATACAGCAATTTTGAACAAGTTTCTAACAATTCAAAATAAGTTACAATGTAAATTTTTTCAGGAAAGAAACGTCGTAGCGAAACTGGAAGGGAATGCATGCAAACGGCTTTATTATTAATTAATTCTTGCATATATTCCTATTAAAATAGAGGAAACTCAAATTTTGCATTTCCTTCTAGATGTCTGTAATGATAGTGGACATCAGGTGAGCCCTCGTGGGGAAGCAATTCTTGTATTGCTGAGTTTACGTGTATGTGCGCCACATACTTGCCAAACTGCTCTCCTTCTTGCAGAGTATCTGGCAGTCTACAGTTTTTTGTTTCTGGAAGAAAGGCAATCACTACAGCTCCAAGCAGTGAACAGCAGCCGAAGATTAGAGGCGGCCAGAAGGCTCCAAATACTTCCTAAAAGAAAAGCGTTATCGTAGCAACTATTCACCCACATGTCACTGGGTTCTTAACATGTGACGAGAGAAATCGTTGCAACATTCCTTGAGGTTGATTCAGACCAGTGAGCTCAGAGTAAGTTCACGTCAGGAATTTGAAATAACTTTTTTACATTCGACTCTCATGCGACCCTCATGAGCAAGATCCATTTTGTTTGTGAGGTGTGCAGAAACAGCTGGCTTAACAACATTATTTGTGGGTTAGAAAGGGCTTGTCCGAGTTTAATAAAGGGAAAATAAACGAAACAATTTTACACTTTGCAGAGAATTAACTGAAGTAAATAAACAACGTTTCGCCGTTTTTCAACTATGAAATAAATTCAAAACTCTCCTTTCAAAACGTCCTACAAGGGAGTGCTATTTTTCGTGAAAGTGAAATTACATTATTAATCAGAAATTATGAAATGGTTTTTACAAAAAATTTCACTACACAATTTTCATTACAGTATATTATGAGGGTTAGATATATATGAGAATTTATCATTAATTCGATTATACTATTTTGTAGAATGACACAATTTGACACTGAGATTCACGTTGAGGGCGTGGCAACAGAGATGTACTGCAGTTCGGCTGCTTTTGAGTTTTGACATCTGTGTCTGAGTTATGACTTCTTATTGACCCTCATGTCCGATTTTTCATCTTTTCATATAACTGTCTCCTTGTATGGATTATTTTGGGCATGTTTCTGGGACTAATGGATGATTTTGACATATGTCAAACTGGACAGGCCACAGGTGATAATATGGCGCATGCGCATTGCATGCTGAACTACTAAGGCTAGAGACACGTTCTCAGAATATGTAACACTCACTGCTTTTCCACTGCAACAATGGTTGCTCGAACGCGCCTCAGTGTTATGTTATACGTACATTGCCTGTCTTGTTTGTAGTTAAATGAGAATGCTGCACTTGGACAGACTAGACGGGACAAGTTACATAATGTTGCCAACAATGCTGCGTATTGGAAAATAGATGTTTCCTACGAATCGGTTTTTATGTATTTTATATTTCGATTTGTTATTAAGGCCGTGTACCAGTAAACAGTGCTTAAGGTACCAGCGGTAGTAGGCATACCGCTGTTTGAAAAAGCATGATTTAAAAGGTTTTCATCATCGGGTTAGAGAAGAACAACTGGAATTGGCCTGCCGATCTTCTCGGATAATAGAGATACTAGTAATGGGTACGATTTCGACATTAATTGTTGTACAGGTCCACTTACGGAAGACTTGATGAATGGAGCAAGCACAGAACCTAAACGACTGAACATGCACGCTGAACCTAGTCCGACGTTTCGTACTACAGTCGGAAATAATTCCCCGGAGAAAATATATATGGCTGGGAAGGCGATACACATTCCAGTGAGAGCAATCGCCGTCAGCATTACACGCGGCCAGTCACCAGGGAACATGCCTGAAAAGGAAGTATGCACTTTAATCGCAATTTCTGAAATAGATGATTCGCTGTTTACTTTGTCTTGTTTGGATCCGTGCAATGAAATCACTATTTCATTAAAAAACCGACTAATACACACTTATATTATTTACACCACTTTATTAGCACATTATTACTCCAACATGTTTCGGGCCTAAAAGGGTCATCTTCAGGGAGCACGACTGATACATTTTCATAGCCAGATCCACAAATTGTGTACCCGATGTACAATTAATTTTATTCAGTAGCTTGTATTATGTGATGCTACAGCTACATGATTCGATGTGTTTGAAGGGGAAGACCCTTCAAACGAATGATTTGGTAGTCTGCGCCACGTCCAGGAAACTTAATGCATAATATGTTTGTAGAAGATTGGAACAAATTCATGAGCAAACAAAGTTGTGGGACAAATTGATGTGCCTACTCTCATTCTGATGAGGCTGTCGTGGGTGTGTGTGTGTGTGTGTGTTGTGTGTGTGCGTGTGTGTGTGTGTGTGTGTGTGTTGTACAGCCAACAGTCCAAATTTTATCCTTCTTTTGTTTCCATTGAGCAACTAATTCTCTTACTGATACACAAAATATATTGGAGTAAATATAGAAAAGAAAACGTGTATTTATGAAGCAGCCAAGTAGCACCTACAATTCGATCGGTATTGCAGCTAACCATGGCTGATAAACGTCATGTCTTATCATGTGTAATCTAGCAAGATTTATTCCAAGACTTTCCATGCTTACACCCTACAGCTAAGGTAAAACTGGTATTTATTTTGCCCTTAAAGGACCGTAATGTAGGTAAGTGGAACAATGGAAGGGTTAACACATTAGGCAAAAAAGACAGTTTCTAATCAACACACTATACTACTATTAAAAATAATACTTCCCTGCTGCTTTTTTGCATTGCTGTTTTTTTTGCATTGATTTTTTATGTAAGATGCCGGATTGATGGCTAGAAGTCAGTATTCGGAAGGTCCTGTGACCGGCCATCTCGGCACAGATTTTCTTGGTTTCCCTGTGCCTAAAAGCAAATGCTGAGATGGTTCCCAAGATTCCAAGTTGCCACTACATGCTTCTCATGTAGCCCTCCCGACTTAAATTTAGTAGTAACCAATTTC
>Ga0123355_10014997_pt1 | contig 12153 bp, 15 predicted proteins | sample TergutEmb28metaG_3_FD_89872 | JGI IMG/M metagenome (GOLD analysis project Ga0123355, IMG submission 89872) | Embiratermes neotenicus P1 segment gut microbial communities from Petit-Saut dam, French Guiana - Emb289 P1 | ecosystem: Host-associated > Arthropoda: Insects > Digestive system > Gut ... | reverse complement strand
CTCAGGGGGATACCAGTATTACTTATGCGGTGGAATTTGGGAAATTGTCGCCTGTGGAAGCGCTCATCGCAAGGCTCGTCACGCCGCCGGAGGCTTTGTTGGCGCAGTGGAGGCGGATGAGATGGTAGGGGCGGCACTCAGATGGCTCTGGGTAGATCGCTGTGATATTTTTGTGCGGGAGAGTACACGGGATCCGGGTACGAGGCGTGATGTATTTACAGAGCGGCAGATTCATGCAGATCTGCCCTGCCGGGTGAGTTTTCGGCTGAGTTTTGAGACGGTGAGCGGAGTTCGGGATGTGGGAGACGCAGCCGTTGCTGCCGGACAGGCAGTGAAGCTGTTTTTGGCCCCGGAAATTGTGATTCCAGCCGGGAGTAAGATCGTGGTGCGGCGCGGCGGCCGCGAAATGGTCTTTGCCAGAACCGGTGTGCCCGCTGTATTCGAAGGACATCAAGAGGTGCGGATGGAACGATTTGCGCGGTGGGCGTAAGGGAACCATGTGTGCGCGCCGCCTTTACTATTTAGAGTATTTTTTAGAGGACTCCCACTGTTGCCTGTGGGCGACATCCCCTTCGTAAATGAAGGGGGCAAGGCTCTCTAGGGCGTTTTGCCCCCCTCACCTATGAGGGAGGTGGCCGCCGAAGGCGGTCGGTGGGAGTTCAATTGTAGGAGGTAGTTTTATGCGTGATTTATCGGCATTTTTGCGGTGTAATGCGGGGCAGGTGGAGAATTTGTTTTTTCCGGCTTCGGTGCGTTTTGCGGGGGAGGACGGAGAGCCGCTTATGTGGGAGCTTCGATGCCTATCCTCCACAGAAGATGAAGAGATTCGGCGGGCTTCGACTCGCCGATCCGCGGGGGGCCGGGGGCAGTCGGCTTCTGAGACGGATGTGTCGCTCTATCTGGGGCGTCTGGCGGCACGGTGCACCGTGTTTCCGGACTTGAAGGATAAGGCGCTTCAAGATAGCTATTCTGTTATGGGCGCAGACCATTTGCTCCGGGCGATGCTGACACCGGGTGAGTATACGGAATACCTGCGGCAGGTTCAGAAGATCTGCGGCTTTGATGTGCCTTTCGACGAGTTGGTGGATGAGGCAAAAAACTAATCCGTGAAGGCGATGGGGAATCCTGCCTGGCGCTCTATTGTCTTCACGAATTTCACCTCTTGCCATCTGATTTTTTGAGACTGGACCGGCGTGAGCGGGCGTTTATTACGGCGGCGATTCAGATGAAAGAGAAAGCGAGAAAGTAGCAGGCGGTGTTTCGCCACTCTTGGGGATACTGTGGATCATACGTTGTGCCGTGAGCCCCTCGAGCACTTCGTGCCGCCCGCGGACGACCAATGGTTGCCCCTACATGTGTTGTACATGATAGAATGATGCCCACATTGTGCCGCACACGGCAGTGGACAAAGGCGTTGTTAGATTTCTTGTTTTCCCCCGCCATAGGCGGGGGAAAACAAATTTAAATCAACGCTATTTGTCTACGGCACCGCACACCAAAAAACCGGAGGTTTTTAATGGCTAGTATTCAGTGTTCGATCGAACTGCATGATGGGGTTTCTCCTGTGCTCCGGGAGATGAGCTTTGCTTTGGACCAGTTTGCCGGGCAGATGGTGCGTTTTGGAGAGGAGATGGGGTCGATTGCCCCGGATGCGGCAGGGGTTTCTCTCTTTGCCGCCGCCCTTGGAGAACTCAGGGCAGAGGCGCATGGAGCCTTCGGAATGTTGGATGCTGTTTTGGGTGTCAGTGAGCAGATTGTCGGCGTGTTTTCTCGAGATATGTTTCGGCCGCTCGTAGACGGTGCGGTTGTGGCTACGGTTGAGATAGAAGCGCTGTTCGAAGGGATGAGCGGCCAGATTCATGAAGTTTTTCAGCGTATGGGAAGAGATACTGCTATTCTCGCTGCCGGGTTGCCGCGCTATTTTGCGGGGCCATTAGGGGAAATCACGCGGATGTTTTCTGCGATGGCGGCCTCTGCCAGGGCCTCTATGAACAGCATCGCAGGGAGTGCTCGTGCTGCCATGTCAGCGGTGTCGGCAGTGAATCATGCCGACAGAGCGGCGCCGCAGTCGGTGTCGGTCCAGAGCGGTGGGGGAGCCGTACCTTTGATGGCTACACCGAGTTTAGAGACGTTTCACTTGTTGGAGCCGCAGGATGTGTCAATCCGGAGCGGTGAGGATATGGTGTCTTTGATGGCTGTGCCGAGCCAGGAGGCGCTTAGTCTGCCGGGGCCGGAAGTATATTGGGGTGGTGTGTCGGGGATGGTGGAGCCGCAGACCACGGTGGCTGTGACGGTGTATAACGAGAATCATATTGCCTCGGATATTGACGCGGAGGCGGTGCTTAGGGAGATGGAAGTGCGATTGGCGGATGCTGTGGCCAGTTCGGCGGAAGGGGTATATTTGTGAGTTATCGCATTTTTTTGGACGGGGTACTCATGCCCGTAACGCCGGGGCGGATTACTACACGCTATCGAGGGAAAAACCAGCAGACGGCGCTTTTAGATGGTGGAGAGATAAGCCATCTGCGCACTGGCGAAGGAGCAGAGGTGGCGTTTGAACTCTTGCTGCCAAGGCGACCATATCCCTTTGCCCGCTACGAGAGACGGTTTACGGAGGCAGATGTGTTCTTGCGGCGGCTACTTGGGCTGCGACGCGATCGACGGCCTTTTCGGTTTATCTGCGCCCGGTTTTCACGAGACAGGCTCCTGTTTGATACGAATCTGAGAGTTTCCTTAGAGGACTTGGAGGTCAAAGAATGTGCGGAGGACGGCGATGATTTAGTCGTGCGGCTCACCCTGCGGGAATATCGGGCGTACAGTGCCGTAAAAATAGTGACGGATCGACACCGGGTCGTCATCGAGGGGCCTGCCAGAGAGATAGATAATCGGCCTGTATATGCGACACATACCGTAGTGCGGGGGGATACGCTCTGGGGGATTGCCCGCCAGCACTTGGGCGCTGGTAGGCGGTGGCCGGAGATTTTTGAGCTCAACCGGGATCAAATTCGGAACCCTAATTTGATTTTCCCGGGGCAGGTATTGCGCTTGCCGACGCGCTAAGGGATGTGAGGAGGGGATAGTGGGCAAACGCGTGGGAAGATTTCTTGTTTCCCTCGCCTATGGCGGGAGAAAATGAATTTAAATCAACGCTATTTGCCCATAGCCCGAGGAGGGAACATGGATCAGCCGATACTTACGGTTCAAACAAAGGAATACCTTTACATGCCCATTATCGCGGAGCGGATTACGCTGGAATTTTTTCGGGTGGGTGGGCCCGGGAAACTTACGTTTCAGGTGGTTCGGGATAGTGTAATCAGCTTCCATGAGGGCGATAAGGTAGTTTTGCGCCTGGGCGCTCAAGTACTATTCTCCGGCTTTGTGTTTACCAAGCGGCGGCAGGCAGGCAAGCTTGTGACCGTGATAGCCTATGACCAGATTCGATACCTGAAAAACCGGGACACACTCGCTTATGAGGCCTTGACCGCCGCAGAGCTGGTTCGGCGGGTTACTGAGGACTGGGGGCTGGCCACCGGTGAGATTGAGGAGACGGGCTATTTGATTCCCGGCCGGGTGGAAAACGGGAGACCGCTTCTCGATATGATTCAGACTGCTCTGGACATCACCGCAAAGCAGACGGGACACCTATTTGTTCTCTATGACAAAGCGGGGGAATTGCATTTGACTCATACCAAGAACATGATGTTGGATACTTTGATCCATGAAGGGAGCATCGCAAATTTTGACTATACTTCGACCATTGATCGGGACAGTTATTCAGCGGTGCGGCTTTATCGACCGAGTGGCGCGGCGGGCGAGACTGCATTTTATGGTGCGCGTCGGGATGATCTGGTGGAACGCTGGGGGCTATTGCGGCATTTTGCCCGCCTGGAAGAGGGGGCCGACGGGCCGGAGACCGCCGAGGCGTTTTTGTGGCGTTATGGCCGAAAGGCCAGACGGCTCCGAATCGTAGACGCCGCCGGAGTCCCGGCGGTTCGGGGCGGGTCTATGTTGCCGGTGGCGCTGTGCTTGGGCGATATTTCCGCGCCTGCGCACCTGGTAGTGGAACAGGTAATTCATTGTTTTTCCGAGGGTAGGCATATGATGGAGCTAGTCTTGGCTGGAGGTGACTTTACTGCTTGAGTTATTGAACATAATGAAACGGGCGGCCATTGAGGCCGTGGAGGCGGAGGTGCCGGCGGCTCCTTGTATTGGGACCGTAACGCAGGTGAGTCCGCTGACGGTGCGGCTTAATCAGCGTTTGACGATATCGGGTTCGCGGCTTTTGGTTCTTACGGATCAAAGGACACCGGCGGTGGGGGATAGGTGCGCCCTGCTCCGCTTTGTAGGGGGACAGAAATATCTTGTTTTGGGGTGGTTACAGTGATTCCTTATCGAAATGAAATGGGGGAACTATCCAGGGAGCGATTGCCCACAATGACTTTTTTTCTGGATAAGGATGCGGATGTTGTGTGGGGGATGGCGGACGGATATGAGGCGGCCCGACAGGCGGCATGGTTGATTTTGCATACGGAGCGCTATCGGTATTCTATCTACAGCTTCGACTATGGTACGGAGTTGGAGAGCCTCAAGGGGCGTAATGATGGCTTTCTCTTTCCTGAGATCAAACGGCGGGTGACAGAGGCGCTTTTAGTGGATGACCGGATCATCGAGACATCGGATTTTGTGTTTCAACGCCGGAAAAGTCGGGTGGAGGTGCAGTTTACCGTCCATACGGTCTATGGGGATATGGAGATGGAGTGGGAGTTGTAAGAGCGTTTCGCGCCTGAATATTGCGACTGTTTGAGATTGGAGCAATAAGAGGGTAGAAACGAAGGAATGGGGGCAGTAGACAAACGCGCTGTTAGATTTCTTGTTTTCCCCCGCCTATGGTGGCAGAAAACAAATTTAAATCAACGCCATTTGTCCACTCCCGGTGACCAGGGCGGGGCCTCTACAAAGGTATATGGAAGTTCCGCGAGGAGGGATATTTTGCAACAAGATACAACATTTGAGGCAATATTAGAGCGGCTGATCGACGGGGCCAGGGAGCGGTTTCCAGAATTGGATACCCGTGAGGGGTCTTTGATCTATTCGGCTTTGGCTCCGGCGGCATTGGAGCTGAGTCGGCTCTATGCCGCTTTGCAGTTTGCTTTGGAGATGAGCTATGCTGACACGGCCAGCCGTGAATTTTTGATCCGTCGCGCTGCCGAGCGGGGGATTCAGCCTCTTGCGGCCACATCCGCCGTCATTGAGGTTGCGTTCGAGCCGCCGGATGTGCAGGTCCCGGACGGGGCGAGGTTCCGGGCGGGAGCGGTGGTTTTTGTCATGGATGGGCAAAATGCCGAGGGCCGGCCTACTCTCACGGCAGAGAGTGCAGGCGCTGCCGGAAATATGTCCGGCGGCAGGTTGGTGCCGATTGATTTTGTGGAGGGGCTGGGGGCTGCCTATATACGGACTCTGACCGTGCCGGGGCAGGACGAAGAAGACACAGAAGCCCTCCGGCAACGGTATATGGAGAGCCATCGGGCGCAGAGTTTTGGAGGGAATGTTGCCGCTTATCGAGAGAAGGTGCTGGCACTACCCGGTGTGGGCGGAGCCCGGATTTTTCCGGCCCATGTGGGGCCGGGGACTGTGGGGGTGCGCATTTTGGCGGCGAACTTCTCTCCGGCATCGGCGACTTTGATTGCTTCCGTGCAGGACGTTTTGGATCCCTGTGAAGTGACAGGTGAGGGGCGTGGTTGGGCGCCTATCGGTCATCGGGTGACAGTGGCGAGTGCGGAAGCGTATCCGATTGCGGTGCATGTAGCATTGACCTTGGGACCGGGTGAGGATGCCGCTATGGTACAGGGTAGGGCCGCAGGGGTGATCGAGGCGTACTTTTTGGAGCTCCGGGCTGCTTGGAGCAGCGGAGAAACGATGATTGTGCGAATCAGCCAAATAGAAACAAGGCTCTTAGATGTAGCAGGTGTTTTAGACGTGGCGGATACGACGCTGAGTGGGCAGAGAGGGAACCTGATCTTAGAGGAAACGCAGGTGCCTATATTTGGTGGGCTGACATAGCAAAAGGGGGCTGAAATGGGAATTTTTCCAAATGACAGGCCGCTCGGGGAACGTTTGATGCTGGAGTACTTACCGCCTGTTTTGCGAGAGGTGCGGGATTTCCAATGTCTGATGGGGCAATATCAGGAGATACTGGAAGACCTTTGGCGCGGAGCGCATGAAACAGAGGATAATTTTTACTTGGACACAGCGGATAAGCGGGGGCTGGTCCACTGGGAGAACATATTGGGGATTGTCTCCGGAGCGGATAGTTCCATAGAAGAGCGGCGGCGGGTGATTGCGGCGCGGCTTGGTCAGAACACACCCTATGGCTGGGGGGCGTTTCTTGCCTTCTTGACGGCCCTGATCGGATCGGAGGCGGGCTATACGGCAATGCTTTCTGCATTTACACTTACCGTTCGGCTCCGGCTGATATATTGGGAGCAAAAAGGCGTGGTGCGGGAGCTAATCCAATATATGGTGCCGGCGAATCTGGAGGTGCATTTGCTTTTGATGCACAATACACACGGACAGTTTGGCGATATGATCCATAGAGAGATGGGGGCGTATACCCACATACAGTTGAAAAGCGAGGTGGAACGAATTTGAATCAGACAGAGCATTACAATATGAGACTACCGGGGCAGGATGATTTTTATGATGTAGACATATTCAATGATAATACCCGACTTATAGATGGGGCTTTGCATGAGCTGGCGCGGCGAAATGCAAAGGAATTGGTTGTTACAATCTTGACCTCCGGGATATTCCGGCCTGCTGACTACGGACTTTCCGGTGCGAGCGTGGACGTATATTTGGTCGGTGGCGGTGGAAACACAGAGGGGACCGGTCTTGGTGGCGGGGGAGGTGGTCGCTGTGTGCTTTTACAGGATGTGCCTCTCGCGGGGGATAGCTTTCCCGTTACCGTTGGCGTAGGTGGGGCAGGCGGTACTACCGCGGCTCCGCCCGGGACGGTCGGCGGATCGACAAGTGCGTTTTCTCAGGTAGTCACAGGCGGAGAGGGAGGCGGAAGAAATGGTGTTGACGGTGGGAACGGTGGGTCCGGCGGCGGTGGTGGCGGTGGTGCACTGGCTAGTTCGGTTCAGATCGGAGGCGGATCCGGCGGGTTCGGCGGCAGTGCGGGGAACAGCTCCGATATATCAAGAGGTGGGACAGGGAGCGGGAATGTAAATTTTACCCCCATTAACCCCTATGACAATATTGCTTATGGCTCCGGTGGCGGTGGAAATCGGGCGAGCGGCGGCGGAGCCGGAGGTCGCGGCAGTGGAACGTCCGGCCCGGCGACAGCCGGGTTTGTCGGCGGCGGAGGCGGCGGTGCGCAGAGCGCCAATGGAGGTGCCGGAGGTCTTGGTGGCGGAGGCGGAGGCGGCACGACGTTCGGAATTGGCGGCAGGGGAGGAGATGGTCTGATATACATTTACGCCGTGCCACAGACCGGTGCAGTGTCTGCCACCCTGGATTTACAAGTAGGCGAAGGCATGCCAGCCGTGCTGACGGGCAGGGCGAGCCTTGCGGAAATTTGTGACTTTGACGCAGCGTGTAAAGAGCAGATTGTCCGTATCGGTGTGTTACAAGGCGAGGTTTGTACTGATGTTGCGGTATTCCAAAATTTGGAGACAGCCGAGCAATTTCTAGGGGATGGAATTTGGCCCGAAGCGGACGGCGTGGCGGTGTTGTCAGAGGGGTACGGCATCGGCGATTGCTACGACGGCGAGAATTGGGCAAAGCAGGAGCCATCCTTATGATTCAGATTGACGCCTCTGCGCTGAGACGGAGCGCTAAGCGGCTTCATCGGGCCGCGGAGTGCGCACTTGACGGCTTGGCACTCCAAGCGGCGGAGCGTTTGGCCGAGGCGGCTACCCCGCGTACGCCGGTGGATACGGGGAAACTCCGCGCAAACTGGAGTGCAGTTGAGACAGGGGCACGTTCTGCCGAGGCTAGAAATTCGGTGCGATACGCCTCTTTCGTAGAGTTTGATACCCGGCATTGGATTAGCCGAAACATTGTGCCGGGCCAGCAATTTATGCGGGACGCGATGGAAGAGACAGAGGATGCGATGCCGGACATGGCGGCAGAGCGGCTTCATGCGTTGATCGAGAGGTGTTTTGGTGATTGACGGTATTTTGGACGGAATCTCCCGCGCACTCGCCGAGAGATTCCCGGCCTGTCAGATATTTGGAGATGAACGGGTGCGGCAGGGGATGCAGACACCCGCTTTTTTTGTGGGGCTGGGCGAATGTAAGTTGAAGTCTCTGCCCGGCAGGATGTTGGAGCAGAAACAGTCTGTGGAGGTGATCTATTTCCCGGAGCGTCAAGCTGATTACAGTGAACTTTGGGCAGTCGGGCCGAGCGTACTTCTGCTCTTGGGGGAGCTGCGTTTATCGGATGGCGGTATAATCCGTGGTGCGGTGCGGCGATGCGATATAAGTGACGGTCTTATGTATATTCGTGCCATGTATACGATACGGCTTCGGCCTGTAGATACGCGGACGCGGATGGGGCATTTATGGCATCGGAGGAGAGGCTAGAGCTCTAGGTGGTTCCGTTTGTGATGATGTGGGGATTGATCATAGACACGATGGGTTTGTAGGGGAGAGGAGCATTGGTATCCGCGCAACAGTATTGCATCGAGCGAAAATGATGCGAACGCGCAATACGCCCCCTACACTTGGAACGATAGTCAGACGAACTTAAAAACGTCTTGTTTATGCAATCTATGGGGATTTGTTTCCCTCCGCCCATGGCGGGGGGAAACAAGAAAATCTTCAATGCGTTTCCCCTTCGACTATTTTGGGCTTGATTGACTATAAAACACGTCTGCGGGGCAAACGCACCGCAGGGAATGAAAGGATGATACATATGGCAAGTGGAGGAACATTTACAGCGCAGAACAAGATACTTCCCGGTACATTTATCAATTTTGTATCCGCGGCCGCCGGATCGGTGGCCTTGTCGGATCGGGGGCATGTGGCGATGGCGCTTCCACTCCCTTGGGGGCCGTGCGGTGAGATGATTACAGTGACGGGAGAGGATTTGATTCGGCGGAGCCGGGACCTTTTTGGCAGGGAGTATACACATCCGGATCTTTTGCCCTTGCGAGAGTTGTTCGCCGGGGCGCGGGTCGCGCATCTGTTTCGGCTGGGAGAGACGGGGACTCAGGCCACCTGTGAGTTGGGGGATGCGCGTTATCCGGGTGCGTTCGGGAACCTGATTACCCTGGTTGTCACCCGGCGTGGGGACGGTTTTGGTGTGGAAACGTTGGTAGACGGAGTTCCTGTGGACTACCAGACAGTGGCAGCAGCTACAGAGCTTGCGGATAACGGGTTTATCACCTTCAATCGTGAAGGCACGCTCACTGCTGTGGCGGGAATGCCTTTGATTGGCGGTACAGATGGTGTGGCGACAGTGGGAGAATTTAGCCGGTTTCTGGATCTTTCGGAGGGGTTTAGCTTCAACACGATGGGCTGTTTTTCGACAGACGATGCCGTAAAACACATGTTTGCCCAGCACACGAAACGGATGCGGGAAGAAGTGGGCGTGAAGTTCCAGTGTGTGCTGTATCGCTACACCTGTGCGGACTACGAGGGTGTTATCTCTGTAGAAAACGCTTGTGCGGAGGATGAGGCGGCTCTGGTCTGCTGGGTCGCCGGGATGTCTGCGGGCTGCCCTGTGAACCGGTCTTTGACGAATCGCCGTTATACGGGTGCATTTGCCGTGGACACGAGGTATACCCAGCGGGAACTGGAGCAGAAGCGAAAAGCTGGTAGTTTTCTCTTCCACAGTGCGGGGAACGGGGATATTCGAGTGGTAGAGGACGTGAACACATTGACAACCTATACAATGGATCGCTCTGCGGATTTTGCGCTCAATCAGACCATTCGTGTTCTTGATCAGGTGGCGACAGACATTGCGGGATTGTTTGCGAACCGCTATCTGGGGATTATACCCAATGACCCCGCCGGGCGTCTCTCCCTTTGGAGTGACATTGTGAGTCATCATCGCGGGTTGGAGACCATCCGGGCCATTGAGGATTTTGAGCCGCAGGATGTGGTCGTAGAATCCGGGGAGACGAAGCGGAGTGTTGTGGTTATTGACCACATTATGCCTGTGTCCGCCATGAGCCAGTTATATATGACTGTCGTGGTCCATTAGAGAAGGGGGAATGTGAGTGAACAGTTTTATGAACGCCAGAGATGCTGTCAGCGCGTCCTTAGCTGAGTGCTATGTGACCATCGGAGGGACTCGTTACCACTTTATGCAGGCGATTGATTTAGAGGCGACGATTGAGCGGGTGAAACAGGAGGTCCCCATATTAGGCCAGACCGGGCGCGGCAATAAGGCGACTGGCTGGAAAGGGGTGGGGAGTGCTACCTTCCACTATAACACCAGTATCTTTCGAGAGATTATGTATCAATTTAAGTCTAAGGGTGAGGATGTTTACTTCGATATCCAGATCTCGAATGAGGACCCGACCTCGGCCGCAGGCCGGCAGACGGTGGTGCTCAAGGGCTGCAATATCAATAGCGGTATCCTAGCTAAATTCGATGCCAATGCGGACTATCTTTCTGAGGAGCTGGATTTCACCTTCGAAGACTTCGAGATTCCAGAGACTTTTACTTTGCTGGAAGGAATGTATTAAGGGCTCCAAAATGGGAGTGGGCGAATTGCATGGATTTAAATTTGTCTCCCCCGTGGCGGGTGGAAACAAGAAAATCTTCAGTGCGGTTCCCCTCCGCCGCCCCAAATGCATATCATTCTTTTGACAAACCGAGGAAAGGAACCTGACATCCGGACATATGCTGTAGGGGCGGCGATTTGGTGCAGAGACCGCCTGCGGGGCGATGGACATGGGATCCGCCCCTGCAAATGAGAGGAATTGTGGTTATGCTAAATTTGACCCAATCGTTTATTCGGAATAATCGGACGTTTTCTAATCCGCAGAGAATCACCGTGCGCGGGCTGATGCTCCACAGCGTTGGGACGGCGCAGCCGAATGCTGGCGTGTTTGTCGGCCGCTGGAATACGGCGACGGCCAGTACCAGTGTCCACGGGATCATTGAGACCGAAGGGCGGGCGTTTCAGCTCCTGCCCTGGACCAATCGGGCTTGGCATGCCGGGGGCGCGGCAAATAGTACCCACATCGGAATCGAGATGACTGAGCCTGCCAATATCCGCTACACGGGTTCCGGCGCGAACTTTGTAGACAACAACCCGACTGCTACCCGTACCTTTGTACATGACACATATCAAACGGCGGTGGCGCTTTTTGCTCGGCTTTGCGGTGAATTTCGCCTAAATCCGCTCGCGGACGGTGTGATTATCAGTCATTCGGAGGGGTATAGACGAGGTGTTGCGTCTAACCATGCCGATGTAGAACATCTCTGGTCCCGACATGGTCTGAGCATGGCGCAATTTCGACGGGATGTGGCCGCCGTAGCTGGTGGGGGCGGACAGATGGGCAGCGAGCCGGGGGAGGAAATTCCGGCGACCTTGTTCCGGGTCGCCACCCAGTCCTCGCCGCTCAATTGCAGGGTATCGCCGGGTCCTACGGCCCCCATTTTGGGGACGTTTGCCCGCGGTGCGTTGGTCACGGCGAATCGACGGTTCGGTGACTGGCTTTATGTGACCGATGGGCGGCTCACCGGCTGGTCTTCGGCCGCGTTCCTCACGGAGGCTGTTCCGATTGCGGTAGAGGCTTTGGTGCGGGCGGGGCTTATCAATTCCCCTGCGTATTGGATGAGCCGCCATCGGGAGGTGCCGCAGTTGGATCGGCTTTTGGTCAGCTTGTCAGAACTGAGCTTTGGCGGCAGACCCGTAGACACGGTGGAAACTGCCATCGGCATCCTGCATCGCGCCGGAGCCATAGACGAGCCGGAGCATTGGCGTATACACCACGCGGATTTAGAGTTTGTTGATCAGCTGCTCAAACGGGCAGCGGGTGTGTTGTAATACTATTCCCCGATGAAACGTCTACACTTTTCGTCGGGGAGACGCCCGCTTTGCAGGCTGGTTTCGCGCAAAAAGCGCGCAAAACACGTCTGAATTAAGTTCCAATATAAAAAGTCTTGTAGACTTCTTATTTGGAACTAGTAT
>Ga0123355_10014996_pt1 | contig 12153 bp, 8 predicted proteins | sample TergutEmb28metaG_3_FD_89872 | JGI IMG/M metagenome (GOLD analysis project Ga0123355, IMG submission 89872) | Embiratermes neotenicus P1 segment gut microbial communities from Petit-Saut dam, French Guiana - Emb289 P1 | ecosystem: Host-associated > Arthropoda: Insects > Digestive system > Gut ... | reverse complement strand
TGTTGTTGTCGTCGTTGTCGTCGTCGTCGTTGTCGTCGTCGTCGTCGTTGTCGTCGTCGTCGTTGTCGTCGTCGTAGTCGTCGTCGTCGTCGTCGTCGTTGTTGTTGTTGTTGTTGTTGTTGTCCATTGTCGTCACTTGCCATGTAACGCATTTCAAAGTTTTGGACACACTTCCATCCATCATGCCACTGTGCCTCAAGTTAAAATTAGGTGAGAGAAATTTTATCACAAGCTGTGTTACTGTGCAAAGCGAGAAGACATGAGAACAAGAACACGTACTTTTAAAGAAAATTTTCATCTCTAGTCCCTGCGCAAAGAAACTGTCAAGATCCTTTTAGGCCCTTTTGGCTTGTTTGCCAATAGACGCAACATATTTCATATTTCCTTTGCTTCAAGTTCAGAACGACTGACATGTTTTCTTTAGCATCAGCGAAATCACTATTGAACCACGAAATAAATGACGAGGTGAATATGCACACCATTAACTCACCTCTTCATAAATTTTAACGAAACTAATTTAGGCACCTGTCGAATTACATCATGTTTCTGTAAGCACTGAAGTAACCCCTACCTATATATGCCACTGTGTCATTCTGCGTGTATTATACATAACAGTGCTGTGCTATGTTTTAAATATTGATAGTTACTTGGCCGGCCACGTAATTTCATGTCTATCAATCCCGACTTTTCTTTACCTTATTCATAGACAGTTCGCAATTAAACGGTAGGCCTAGCCAGTCAATACAGCCAACCTCCACTTTTCGTGTTATTACGAATAGCTATTACGTCATCCTCACGCTCACATTTACTTTCCAATGTGGCCTCTGTCTTTGAGATTTTGTGACAAATACGTTGATACCAATGTTCATTTCAATGAAACCTGCTACATGTCGCTCCCATCTCATCCCGCTTCGATTGGTCAACCTAATAATATTTGGTAAGTTAAGAAATTATTCATTATGTAAAACAAAACCTTCTATTATCCACTTGGAAAAACCAGAAATCTAAGTAACTCTAAGAAGCAGAATCCTTATTCTAAACTTTTTATGCAAGAATTAAAAAAACCTTATCCCCTTTTATAGAAACAGGAAATTCAGTATAGTGTTTTAAACAGAATGCCACTTGTCCCTATCCTGTACTATACAATCCAAATTACACCTTTCTATCTCCCTTCCCTTTCTTTTCAGATGAATTTTAATAGTATCTTGTCCTTTACGCCTACATCCATCAGCTTTAAATATTTGCTGTAAATTTGCTGTGTCGAATGACATCTACATAATTTGCGTTAATAGGGGCGGACGTGCTCATGCGACAAAACTAAAACCTGCGCTTGGAATTTAATTGTGTTTTCGAAGCTGAAGGCCTACCTGAAAAGCTCTTTTTTGGGGCGTTCCTACTCATAAACCTTACACCTTGTTAAATTTGCCTTTCACGTGAAAGTAAAACCACAATATGCTACCCAAAACCTGTGCTTAGTTTGACGTTATCCTTTCTCAAATTCTCCAAGGATGTTTTGTTTTTTAACTGACACACGTGCAGTCAGTGTATTGGACATTGTCCATTTTCTCGTTCTGGTTATATACAACATAGAAAAAGTTGCGCTTCAGATATCCCGTGAAATTGAAAACGTCTCCTTGTGGTCCGTTAAATGGGGCTAATGCCTACCTCCGGACACCTGATAAATATTAGCTCCATCTAACGTACCCAACAGAAGATATTTCATACTCTAACCTAATGATGGAAGCATAATCAGCTCTTACAATATTGTTATTTCAGTGCTTCTTGCGTTGCATCCCGTCTGAGTATAAAAAATTGCTTTCAATTTGCATGACACCAACAACATTTTACACGTTAAGTTTGGAAGCGTAATTGTGACGTTTGTGTTTGGGCGCACAGATACACAATCAGTAGGGTTGCTGATATTCAGGTTGGGCCAAAAGTAGGTATACAGTATATAGTTAATTACTGTATACCTACTGTGTACCTACTTTTGGCCCACCCTGTATTTACACACCGCGATGTGCGGCAAGTTCTTAGATTTGGACACCGCAATTTCCTTGGATATATTAAAATATACTTGCATTTATTTGTACCCTAAATATTTAAAATATACTATAGTAAAAGTGGATGGGCGGGGCATGTAGCGCGTATGGGGAAGGGAAGAGGCGTGTACAGGGTTTTGGTGGGGAAACCTGAGGGAAAGAGACCACTTGGGAGAACCAGGCGTAGATGGGAGGATAATATTAAGATGGATCTTCAGGAAGTGGGATGTGGGGGTGTGGAGACAAGTGTATTACCTCGAAACGTCGGTAACAAGTAACCGGATGAGGCGACGTCATATCCTAGGAGAAGGGAGACATCGTATTTTGTTATTACAGTACAGATCCCTGTCAAATAATGTGCACATCGCCTTACTTCGATTAACGGTGATTAAGCAGAATTTGCATTTGGATTACTGCCCGAAAATCACACTGGCTCCATCTGTCACTTCAATACGATGATTGGTAATTCGACAACCAACACTAGACGAGGCTGATGTCCGACATTTGCACCACACAAGTTTTGAGGCCTTCACGCCTATCATTAATCAAATGACGTTGTTTTGTATGAAGAGCAGGGTAACAAATTTATTCCTATGTTTTGGAAGAACGTGTCTCATCTCTCTTCAGGGTGACTGAAGATGATTCAGCATCCACTTTTAAAATGTCAATAACTATGGCAATGGAGGGAACACGTTCCTCCGAAACGTCGGAAGAGACTTATAATCCCTCATGTTTTAATAACTCAATTGACCACCGTTTCAAATGTAGGATATGTTCTAGTGTCAGTTCCCTATTCACGTCGAATAACACCTTTACCGCACTATCTTTCGAATTCCCCAAAATAAAATTCCCACATGTTGCAAAACAGATATCCTGCATCATCATGGTGACACAAAGTTTGTATGAATAAAATTCTGGAATTGTATTGTCAGTGGGATCACTGAAGAATCTGCTCCATTTGCTCCTCCTTGTATAGATGAATGCACTTACGCAATAAATTGTGTAAATTATATAAGAATTTCCTTCACTATGCACAGGTACAAAGTTATTGTAGAGAACTTTGTAATAAAATCATAGAAGCTTCTTTAAAAACGGCATTTCCTACATCATATGACTGTAGCGTATATCGTATCCAATTTGCAGGCATTAACATTGAAATTCACTGGGAAATCACTTCCTTCCTGTCTTCAGGCTTTCACCCTCTTCCTTCCTTTCTCTCTTATCCCTTTCTTTCCTATCTCCTTTCTACCTAACTGTGATCTTAAAACAGTGCTTTTAATTATATCTCTGACCTTCAGACCTCACAATTTTTAGCACAGAACTGCAACAGGAACCTGTCAGTGAAGCTCCGTTTCTGTGCACATTACGTGAGTATATCACTGTAAAATGCACAATCGATTATGAACAGTCTCCTATTATATTACATAAAAACACAATGTTATCACAGTATTTACTTCCAGTTCAGTCTCCGTATTAGTAGCTGCTAGTACGGAGATTGGACTGGAAGTGCTGATAAACTCAGTACATGGTCATGTCTCGAGAACAGAATGCAGGACGAAGTCACAGTATAAAGATTGATAACAGTTCCTTTGAAAGGGTGGAAGAGTTCAAATATTTGGGAAGAACCTTAACAAATCAAAATTTTATTCAGGAAGAAATTAAGAGCAGATTGAAGGCAGGGAGTGCTTGCTATCATTCGGCGCAGAATCGTTTGTCTTCCAAGTTACTACCCCAAAATTTAAAGAACTATAATTTTGTATGTTTTTGTATGGGTGTGAAACTTGGTCGCTCACATTGAGAGAGGAACGTAGGCTGAAGGTGTTTGAGAAAAGGGTGTTGAGAAGAATATTTGGACCTATGAGGGACGAGGTAACAGGGGAGTGGAGGAAAGCACATAATTATGAGCTTAATGATCTCTTCTCCTCGAAATATTGTTCAGGTGTTCAAATCGAGAAGGATGAGATGGGCGGTGCATGTAGCACGTATAGCGGAGAATAGAGGTGTATACAGGTTTCTGGTGGGGAAACCTGAGGGAAAGATACCGTTTGGAAGACTCAGGCGTAGATGGGACGATAATATTAAGATGGATCTTCGGGAACTTGGATGTGGTGGCATGGACTGGATCGAGCTGGCTCAGGATAGGGCACTCGTGAATGCGGTAATGAACTTTCGGGTTCCATAAAATGCGGGGAATTTCTTGACTAGCTGAAAACTGGTTGGGTTCTCAAGAAGGACTCTGCTCCATGGAGTAAGTAAGAAAGCTATCACAAAAACAGTGGCCTGTTCCTAACTTTCGACATGCCTGATAGGATTGTACACATGAATTGAGGGTGTGTATGATCTGAATTCCTGCACACCACTGGAAATGACTTTCGCAACGTTCAGGTTCCAAACGCAGAGGCAGTATGAACTTTGATGCGTTTCAACTGGTGCTAATGTTTTACACAACGCAGTGTATCTGTTATCCTCTGCTTGTAAATTGTAACAGACAGAAAGCTAGATGGGTATGGTGGTACTGGGGGAGGCCTCCAATCATTCTTCTTCATATATCATGACATCCTCTGTTGAACTGTGTTGTTCCCATTTGTCGCTTCAACTTATTTGCATTCCTGCTCTTCTTTCTCTATCACTCCTGCAACTGTTATCATCTTTGTTTAACCCCACCACCCTACCCCCCACCTCTGACTGCATGTCATTCGTTCTGATCCTTCCTTCCCCGATACTCCGCCCCAGACATCATACGATTACACTGCGGAGAGATAAACGCAGGCGAATAATTGGATTGCGGTTTCTACTACGCATAGTATACAGCCTGCAGGTTTAATCAACCGTATCAGAAATGTTAAGTCGTGACGGATATGAATGCGGTAAGCGCTGTTACTCAGACCAACACAACAGTACACTCACTGCTTCCGAGATGTTACTTACCAATGGAATCGAGCAATCTAAAATGAACAGGAAGTCATATGTAGAAGAAAACTGTGGTTTCATCTCGAGGCCGTCTGACAAATAAAGTTGTCTGCAAGACACTCAGCGTCTCTTATTGGTGAAAGTATGTACATGTCGAGACTTTCTCACGATAAATGCCATCCGTCGAACACTGGACTCAATTTTGCCCAGGCTGGGGTTCGCAATAAATCGTCAAAGAGTTATAGCAAAGTGTTTACCGCGGTAAGTGTCTCTCTAAAAACCACGCGAAATTTTGCCCGGCAATTGGCAATACTGCAGTTATCTCCGTGCACTACTAAATGTCTCTTCGCCTATAAACGTTTTCGTTGGTAGGATTTTCTCGGGATATAAACAATCATTTTATGGATTCCTCCATATCAGCAGATTGAGATGCACTCTTAGAGATGAAACTACTTACATGTTGAGTTCGTCTGAAGAAAAATGCCATCTACCTCCACTGAGAATACCTAGCAGAAGATAGAATGTACATATCGAGGCTAACAAATTAACATTCTGGAATGAAACTTGTTTAAATTTTACTTAAAGTTTTCAGTTTCTACGCCACAAAGCACAAATACATATTTATCCTGATAATGGTATGACACTTATCATCACAAAATGTTGTTAAAAGCAAGATCTTGAATGTTACAGCATAGCAATTACTACGTGTATGATTTAAATAATTTCCCCATACGTGCTACATGTGTCGCCTATCCCATTTCCCTTTATTTGAGCACATTAATAATATTTGATGCGTTACAAAAAAACAAATTTCCTTCTAAACATATCAAACAATGATTCAGTAAACATCGTTATTTTTATTTAAAAAAATACCTTCATTTACAATTCGTTACTTTTTTAGCTTAACCCTTTAAACGCCGAATTAAATCCCATCTGCCATTTGCTGGCATTATTAGACACTCACCATATTCTCCACGTTAGCAGGGTAAGGGTTAAGAGATCATCATGAGGCGAAAGTTACACAATATATAAAATGCATTTAAATGGATTTTTTCGTGCAATAAATCTCTTCTTTGCAAAACATTTGTAAGGATAAAAGACGTAGCGAATTGTGAAAACATATTTTTTTATACTAATAAGATAGTTGGGTTCATTGAATTTTACTTTGATATCGTACGTTATAAAAACACAGCGGGATGTCGTTTGTTAACAAATAACCTTGTTTTCCTAATTCTAACTGTATTCCTGCTTCTGCCTGCATGGTAGGTCCAAATATTCTCCTCTGTACCTGGTTTTTAATATAGCGCGGTCTAGGGAGTGCCTGAGTGCGAAAAACTAATTTTCACACTCATGTCAATAGAAGTTAAAATTACAGTATCTTCATGTTTATAGCTGGGAAACCATATGATAAATAGTGCATAGATTTCCTAGAAGTGTTACAAAAATTTGTGTTGAAAATTTTAACTCTTAAAACTTACAGTTTAAAATCCTAATTGCAAGCACCGACCTACAATTAGGTTTGGAGTCATGAAACAGGCTAGCGCACGTAATTATGGTGGTTGCAGTAGTTTCGTCACATAATAATGAGACAGCTATCGGATTTTCCTCTCCAGGATGTCCATGACAAGCCCAGTAATTTTTCCAATTCCAACTTAAGACTTTGACGTATGCTTTAAATCTCCCCTTCTATATCCTTTCACAATTTGTGAACCCCTTTAAAAGACACACGGCGTCATATAACTAGTGCAGTTAAAAGTAAGATGCAGTAATTAACACAGTAGTGACGTCTGATATTGCTACACAGTAAAAACAGTAATAAGCTTTCATGTACCGATAAGACACTCAAATTGTGCAAACTGACAGCCAAAATCCACTCACGAATAATAAAAGTTCCGCATTTCGCACTTAGTTTTATTTGTGGAAATATTCATATTATGCCGACAGCACGAGTGTTTGATAAGCAGTGTCTAATTTCAGTAATATGTTTGGCTTGAATGGAGAGACAGAATTATTTCTGATCCACAACGAGAAAAATTTCATATCATGAGATATCTGCGTTTGTAATGGCAAAAGCAAGGTTGACGTCAGGTACGTCATTAGCATAAGAACGCAGTGAAGAACGCGCCTCAGCAATTTATTTCACTTCTCCAACTGAAACTCACTTCCCTCCATGAAGTTCTCAAATCGTCCTGAGCAATAAAATCACTTTCCATTTCCTTCAATTCAGTTTATAGCAGCCTATAACGCAAGTTTAGGCGTCGCTCACCCAGCGACCTCATGTTCCCTTGATTTCACCCCAATGGACCTGGACGGTGGAAGAGGGGCGTAGGTCTTGCTAACCCCTTGAATCATTTCGTCTTACAGTCTACCATCCTAAGCAACCGAAACTTGCTCGTTTTACCCGCTTCCTCTATCCATCCAACCTACCCACCCCCAAACAGTATCTCATGCACACTTCTGATCATTACCCTGAGCCCCCAAGAACCCCCCACAATTTCAAACATCTCACGTCTACAGGGCGAGGATCTAGTAAGGAGAGCCTCTGTCAGCTTAATAACAATTAAACGCAGTCTTGTGGAAGAGATGGTCTAGTGCTGTAGAATTACCGAATCACACGGCTCGGCGAACTATTCACTTTGCCTTTTACAGCTTTGGCACATCGCTGGATTATCAAGGCGATATGTCACTCGGAAGAGAAAAGGGGAAAGAACTTTGCGCAAAAATAAAAAAGAGATACATCAAAGTGAAATGGAATTGATACAAGTGAGGCAAGGTAGACCAAGGCTTCTAGAAGTTTCGATAGGATATTCCCAAATATTCCGCTAAAAATAAACGGGTTTCTTTACCAAAGGAAAGAAAAATATAAGTTAAAGTACGGATAAACGACTACAATGTCTGTTAGGTTCAGCCACTATGCAGACAACCACATAGGAATAAGAGGGTTTTTTTTTTCATTCTAGACGTATGGTTACTTAGGGCCACACTACAAATAAAAGAGACTAGTAAACTTGCAGTTTTAAACGACCAGCCTCGTGGTCTAGCGGTCAGAGTATCTGACTACTAACCATGAGGTCCCGGGTTCGATTCCCGGCTCTACCGTGGGAATTCTCCCTGAAGGGGAGGATTCCCGCGGTGACCATGGTCTGGGTAGATTGGTAGAATTTAGGATTAAGGGCCCTCCTGGCACTACATCCTCTTATATCACCACTCACATCATCGGGACAACGTAACTGCGCCTCATGGGCGTCCCAAAATCAGAAGTTGGTTACACTCCTGCCATGCCCAGGAGGGAGGACCACGAAGTCCACAAAGACATGTGGGGGCATTGGACAAAAAAATACTTCAATCTGTGAACCCTAGAAATACAGAACTCTAATGTAAATTCTAATTTTAATTTCCAGACTTCTAATAACATAATAAATAGTGCTGATACTTTTTAATATATGTTCCAGTTATAATCAATTCTGTAATGTTTAGGCAGCTGTTACATCAGTTCCTATACAATAATTTTTTTAAGAAAAATGTTTAAAAAAAAAACTAATTTAGACTCTCAAAGTAAAATAAAGTCCGGGTTTCTTGGAATTACGTCACCCTTTCAAGCCAACGACGCGTGTATCGAATATAACAATTTTTTGGCAGATGTCAGTAGTAGGCTTTGATGTAGAGCGGGTTATGCTGTTAAAACAAACCAAAGAAACAGGATGCTATAGTGTGAATTGAAATCAGCTGGCCCAGGACAGGATCCGGTGGCGGGCAATTTTGTGCACGAACAGAATGATAAAATTTGTCAGCCAGATATGCAACTGGAAATTTTTCGACGAATAACCCGAAACATAGAGTTATAAAGTGTCGGAAACTGATTCTGTACCTTACCAGTCTGCCCAAAGCGTAAGAAATAATAGTTTCTTTCCTTACAATCAGACAGTATTCTATGTCCTAAGACGCCTGGCGCCATACACTTCTTTCCGCTTTGTCACTTTCTGTCAAACAACTATCGCTTTCGGAAAAAAAAGGGGAAAAAAATCGTCTCTTCGCTGAAGCAATTTGATTTATATCTGTTGTTTCCTTCCACATTGTGCCGTTTCGTCTCAATTTTCTCGAGTCCTTCTTTCTCTCTGTAGTATCTTTGACTTATCTGCCTTCATCGTTATCGTCAAAGCATTTCAGAGTAGAGAAAACCAGTTACGTATCATTGTTGGCGTCACATTGTAACACGAAATGTGATAATTTACAAATAGGTGTCACATACAGTATCCCATTTGAGAAGTTTAAAGTAACAAAAATCGAAAAAATAAAATAGACATTTGTCGTCAAGCAGTAAAAAAGTAAAATTAATCAGCTGTCTTAATTACAGGTGGCTGTTATTTGACTGTTTCCAATCTCCAGTATAGAACCAAAAATAATTCAGGGTAATTGAAGGCTAAGGCGCTATTTGTTGCAGAGGCAGATCTTCGTCACTATATCCAGAATATCTGGGGGGTCAACGTATCCTCCCCAAAAATGGGTACCTGGGATTTTTCTTTGGGGATAAAGTGGGCGAAGCATTAAGATAGCTATTATCACCTCACTGTCAGAGATCCTCTTCTGCTGCTCCATTAAAACTGTCTATATCACGGTGTTTAGGAACAACTTCATGTTTAAAACCAGGTGGTAACACTTCTAGCGCGTAATCTTAGTAATTAACCGACTTAATGCATAAAACCTTTTTTTATAATAAGCTTATTATACACCTCTACATGCTTCGAGCACTATGAGCTCATCACCAGGAGGTCAAGATTGTATTATACAGCATCTGGTATCATCACACCTGTAGGTGGCCGTCCGGTGCACAGGTTGAGAGAGTCCTGTCTCAACCTGTGCACCGGACGGCCACCTACAGGTGTGATGATACCAGATGCTGTATAATACAATTTTGACCTCCTGATGATGAGCACATGTGCTCGAAACATGTAGAGGCATGAAATAAACTTATTATAGAACAAGATTTTGTGCATTAAGTTGGTTAAAACGTCAACATTTCTAGCGTGTATTCAGGAGGTGACTCTAGGCAGAGTCACCGAGCACCATGCCCGATGAGTTTCATTATTTTCCTCAGTCCCACCACGCATATCCCATGACAATACACAAATTTATTTCACAGCCGCTTCCTTTCAAATTGGTTGTACTTCGATGTTCACGAGCAATGAATCTCTCAATTCCATAGTCTGTGTTTCTGGCAGCACTGTTGAATAAACCGACAATAAACATATCAATTATACGTGCGTATTTATTAGATTCCAAAGAAACACACTGTTAAACTATATATATATATATTATTTTACGTTACACATTCTGCGACATGTTTCGGCACTGATTGAGACATTATCAGGGAGATGTAATACAAGGAGTTACACAGGTACTATGATTAATCATTTTTATTTGAGAGTACGACTTATGAGTCCTGCCATGTACAAGATATAGAGGTTCCTCATACACACACACACACACACAAACACACAAACACATATCTTGTGCGCGGAGGGCTACATGAGTTGCAATTTGTAATGGATACGTATATTCATACAACATGCATAACTTTGAATTCTATCACCCTGATGATGGCTCAATAAGAGGCGAAACATGTCCGAAAGAGAATAATGTAAAACAAGAAAGTATATATATATATATATGTGTGTGTGTGTGTGTGTGTGTATGTGTATTGCCTAACAAGTTTATTTTCTGGAATCTTGTACACAGGGAAGTAAAGCATGAAAGATAAAAAATAATAAGACATGAACTATAATTTTCTTTCAGAGGACGACATGCTGAGTTGTAACGCTTTGTAAGTTTGTAGACAGTCTTCTCCAAATTGGTGATAACCATCTACGGATCTCTATGGTGTCACGTCTCCCAAAAACACGATCTGCGTATTCGTCAACAAGACAAACTCAGACCTTACAGCTATTTTATTTCACTCCAGTAAATTACCAGTAGGAGAAAAACCAACAGTCCATTAACAGCTTCCTGAATTATTCTTACTTCCGAAAACCCCTAAAATGGGGAAATAATTTGTGAAGGAAATGTGTACATTCTCATATGGCAGGATTAAAAAAATCTTTCCATCAGTAATGAAAACATTAGAGCCTGTTTTATAATCCCTCTTTGCCACTGCAAGTACGCGCATCAGATTTGCAAAAAGTGGTGAGAAGGTATTTTTAATAAACCGGAACTCTCATGCGAGATTAGATAATCCCACAGAATTACATTTTCGAATCCAGTCAGGTATTAGAAGTTAAATAAAACTCGGATATATTTAAAGGATTTCGAAATCTTAACAGCCTCTTTGACATACAGATGGAGACGACAAAAAGGACATTGTATGCTTTGTACAATATCCTTTGTTTTTAAATTAGGAGAAAAGACGATGATATTTATCCCAGAAGACAGAGGGCCAGCAGGTGAAATTACACTCAACGACTCGAAATATTAAGATCCTATTTAAATGCATTGTTTTTCGGGATTGTTGAATATCGTAACTCCTCATAGTAACAGGTGAGTAAATATGTATCAAAATATTGTAAAGAAAGAGTTGTTGAACAGTTAAATGCTGGTGTGACTTTTCCTTTCATGTTTTGTTATTATAGAATAATTGCCGATAATTTTTTCAGTGCACATAATATTGACATATAGCTCCCATCGCGAATTTCGTCCCTTACAAGTGCAGAAAGTCGGTTTCTCCAACCGCTTTTACACAACTTTCTACAAAATTGCAGTGTTTCCTACTGTTTACAGATTGTTGTGAGTCAAAACTTTATTGCACTTACAAGAGGAAGAAATAAGACAAATGTTTGAGTTCTCTACAAACTTAAGTTGAGTGTGATTTAATTTTCACTGCACCACCTTAAAAATGACCGGTTTCCGCTATGCTTACAAGACAACATAAAAAGTACTGTAATGACAATAAACCACCTGACGTCAAGAAATTCCTTATACAAATTTGTGAGCGAACTGGCGAGATAATATTGTGTTAACGTCCCCATATGACAGAATCATGTCTAGTGTCGTTACATTGGAGCATAAACGTCTCCATCTGCCATTGTAGAGTGAAAACTGAACGTGATGGCACACGCGCAGAAACCAGATTCGGTCTTCCAGCGAAACGGACGAGTCCATTTATATCGGCGGGGGTGTCAGTTCAGTCGAGTACTGGCTTTCTTGGAGT
>Ga0123355_10014995_pt1 | contig 12153 bp, 11 predicted proteins | sample TergutEmb28metaG_3_FD_89872 | JGI IMG/M metagenome (GOLD analysis project Ga0123355, IMG submission 89872) | Embiratermes neotenicus P1 segment gut microbial communities from Petit-Saut dam, French Guiana - Emb289 P1 | ecosystem: Host-associated > Arthropoda: Insects > Digestive system > Gut ... | reverse complement strand
CTAACTAACTAACTAACTAACTAACTAACTAACTAACTAACTAACTGACTGACTGACTGACTGACTGACTGACTGACTGACTGACTGACTGACTGACTGACTGACTGACTAACTAACTAACTAACTAACTAACTAACTAACAGACAGACTCACTGACTGACTGACTAAGTAACTAACCAACCAACCAACAAACCATCTTTCCCAGCCAATGAACCACCCAACAAGCCAAATAACTAATATCTGACTAACAGACAAACTAAACAAACTATCTGACTGATTCACTAACTAAATTAACGAGCTAACTACCTACTCAACTAAACTAATTCTTACTGAACTAACTAACTAACTAACTAACTAAACTAACACCACGGAGCTCAGTCCTTCCTAAGAAAATAACCGGTCTTCAGGCAAGAAATTCTCCGAGTTTCAGGGAACCTGAAGGTTCATTACCGCATTCACAAGAGCCCGCCACCAGTCCCCATCCCATTTCCTAAAGATCCATTTTAATAATATCCTCCCACCTACGCCTGGATATTCCAAGTTGTCTCTTTGTTTTGAATGGTGGTACCCGAAGCAGAATATATGGTATATAGACTGGCCAGCCCAATGTGATAAGAAAGCTCAAAATCGGTTTATTATTTTCAAATTAGTGTGAAATAAGAAGAAATATCAAATGTAAGCGTATTGAACTGCTGTCATTGTGTTTTGTTATTATGCTGTCAGTATTTCAGGGGCTCCCAATGGTCGCGTGATTGATTATCTTAAAAGAATTTGGAAGAAGCGAAGCGTGGCCTGACAATCATATGGGCGTCGTTGTCTGAGGGTCTGACGACAACCACGATATATTCACAGGTATGCCTGAGTGCTACCCGAGTTTTGAAATCTGCATCTCCCGAATATAAGTCTAGAGATCGTCATTGCAGCAGCCTTTCAGGTACTTTTTTTGGTTGGGATTAGTTTGATATTTTGCGTGGCGTGGCAGATAAACGGGTTAATTCCGGATACAGATATATCTTCCGGGGCCACAGGAGTCCGGTCATGTAATTTGATGGCAGTAAAAATTTTATCAAAGCCATAAGACTTTTTTTTTTTTTCAGTAAACACTCTCATACTTATCGGATGTTACTTGAGTGCGCTTGAACATCGGTACCTGTACGTTGTCTTGTTCCTTACAAGTGTCAGGTTACATGGCAGAGCGCGACAGTCATGTGATATCGACATGTCTGTGTGTACAGCAGTTCATCTTTTGAGAGATACTCGTTAAAATTTTGAAGTGTCTACGAAGTTGGAGAACATTTTAAATTGCGGAGAAATCCTGAATAGTATACCAACGTTTGACATTAGATCCGCCCCAGTCAACATCACTGACGATACGAGACTCGTGCGAGGTAAGTTCAGATGTTCAAAAATGAACGTGTTTCTGTTGGAGGATAGCACAAATGGAACTACCTGCATTAGATCATATTAATTCTGACGTTACGAGGAATTCTTCTTCCATTGGCACTACAGCCCAATATGGGCTTTGGCCTGTCGGACAAAGTCCCATTTTTTCCTATCTGCCACCAACTTTCCCAATCTTTTCACTCCCAGCACTTGAAGATCTCTTTTCTACTTCCTATTTCCATCTTTTCCTGGGTCTTCCCTTAATTCTCGTCTCCTTCCAGTTCTTGAGTGAAGATCTTTATGTCATCCTGTCCTCCATTCTCTCCAGATGACCTAACCAGCTTATCCTTTGCTCTTTTATCCATTTTACTATATTTTGTCCTTTGCTTATCTCTTCTAGTTCTCGATTCGTCCGACTTTTCCATTCCCCGTTTTCACATTTAGGAACATATATTCTTCTAAATATTTTCCTTTAAAAAGTTAGCAGAGCTTGTTCTTCTTTCTTCGTCAATGTCCATGCTTCCGCTCTACACGACACAACCGGTCTTATTAGTGTCTTATATAATTTTAGTAGATGACGAAGAATTATTGAAGGAAAATATATAGGAAGTTTGAAGTAAAAAGCATTTTTGTACAGTAGAAATTGTATAACGAGGAGCTAAATGATTTGTAATCCTCACCCAATAATGTGCAGGTGATAAAATCGAGAAGAATGATATGGGCTGGGCATGTGGCGCGTGTAGGTCAGGATAGGGGGTGTATAGGGTGTTGGTGGGGAAAACGGAGGGAAGGAGACCACTGGGGAGACCTAGGCATAGATGGGTGGATAATATTAGGATGGAAATCCGGGAGGTAGGAAGTGGGTATACGGACTGGATTGGGTTTCCCAGGATAGGGACAGGTGGCGGACGCTTGTAAGTGCGGTAATGAACATTCGGGTTCCGTGAATTACGGGGAGTTTCTTGACTAGCTGCAAACCAGATAGTTTCTCAAGAAGGACACTGCACAATGGAGTAAGTAAGTAAGTAATTAAGTAAGTAAGTAAGAAATTATGGCTCATAAGAACTTTTGTTTTTAAGTCCTCGTGCAATATTCGGTTTATGCCGGAATAATTCTGTGCATCTGTTGCATTTAGCCACACAAATGCTGCTGTTACCGGTTGAAGGCAAATCTTGCTTCAATCAACGCTTGTGTCTGGATGCCTTGGCGAAAGTGCTGGTAGATACCTTAGCCCTGCCTAATTAATAAAAAACCTGCTTTGTATTGTCGGTTACATCCGCCTTTGTAAAGGAGTTCCCGTTGCAATTTATGATGATAAAGTTGAATAAAGAGAGAACAACTTGATGTCACTTGCTTTATTATTTCTTTATTTAATGCTCAGCAAGTTTCGGATGCTAATGCATCCATCCTCAGGAGCTTGCGACGAATTTGTTGAGTTATTTCATGGGTTGTATTGCTCTGGTGCGATGTGTGGTGGTGTTACGTTGTGGTTTGGCTGTGGTGGTGTGGTATCCGTATGAAGGCTGAGGCACTAGTGTTTCAGCCTGCGTACGGATACCACACCACCACAGCCAAACCACAACGTAACACCAACACACATCGAACCAGAGCAATAAAATAACTCAACAAATAAGTCGCAAGCTCCTGAGGATGGATGTATTAACATCCGAAATATTTTGAGCATTGAAGAAAAAAATAATATAGCAAATAACAAGAAGATGGTCTATCTTTATTCAACTGATTTGTTTTGCCAGTTACATCCGCCTTTGTAAAGGAGTTCGCGTTGCAATTTATGATGTTAAAGTTGGCAAGATTTTAAAAGAAAGCGGTGTTTCCGCTAAAATTATTTCCAACTAAACGCTCACTTTGTTCACTCTTAAAAGCCGGAAGGGATTCCTAGAAATTGTGCTGTAATTTGTTTGAATAGAAGATGATCGTTATAAGCGGACTGCCACGGTCACGTGACGACGCCAACACAGCACGTCGTCGTGCCGTCATTTCACACACACACACACACACACACACACACACACACACACTCACACACACTCACACACACACATCACACACACATTACACACACAACACAACACAGACTCCACACACACACACTCACACAAAAATCACACACTCACACACATATCACACACTCACACACAACACACTCACACACACTCACACATCACACACAAAAACACACCACACACCACACATTCACACAACCACTCTCACACACATCACACATCACACACAACATACCACGAACACTCACACACACCACACACACTCACACAAACACCACACACCAAAAACCCTCACACACATCACATACACACACACATCACACACTCAAACACACACAACACACCACACACTCACACACACACCACACACCACACACCACACACCACACACACCACACACAGTCACACACACCACACATATACATTCACACATCACACACACAACACACCAAACACACCAAATACACACAACACACAAAACACCACACACACATACACACACCACACACCACACACACCACACGTCACAAACACACACTTATACTCATATCACACACACAAATAGACACACCCCACACACACAACACAAAACACCACACACACATACACACACACACCACATATACACTACACACCACATACCACACAACACAACACACACATACGTACACACTACACACAACACACCACACACACTCGCACTCACACAAACCACCCACATACACACCACACACCATACACACACAAACAACACAGCACACACACACACACACACACACACTACAAACATACATCACACACAACAAGACACCACACATCTAACAACACATCACACACAAAACACACCACACACCACACACACTTACACACATCACACACAAACCACACACGCACTCACACACCACACACCACACACATCACACACACAACACACACACTCACACACACATCTCTCTCACGCAAATCTCTCTCACACACACTCGCACACACACCACACGCACACCACACACACACCACACACCACACACAACACATCACACACCACACACACACATTACAAACCACATACACACTCACATACACCACATACACACACTCACACACCACACACACACCACACCACACAAACACCACACCACACACACCTCACCACACAAACACCACACACACCATACACCATACACACCACAAACACACTCCACACCACACACACACACCACACACACTCCACACACACTCACACACAACACACTCACACCACACACAAAACATACCACACACACCTAACACACCACACACATCACACAACACACACACACCACACACACAACACACCACATACACCACACACACAACCCACCACACACACAATACACACAACACACCACACACGACACACACCACACACACATAAACACATAACACCATACACACCACACACACCATACACACCTCACCACACACATACCACACCACACAAACACACACCCACACACACCACACACACACACAGACACCACACAGACACCACGCAACCACACACCCACACCACACCACACACACACATACCACATACACAGAAACCACACACACATATACCATACACACAGAAACCACACACACACCACACAACGACACACGCACCGCACCACACACACCCAACACTCAGACACAACACACACACCACCCACACACACAAAACATACCACACACACAACACTCCACACACACTAAACACACACCACACCACACACCACTCACCACACACGCATCACACCACATACACACACACACACAACACACCACATACACCATACACACAACACAGACACGACAGCAAGATGGCCGACGAGTTTAGTGAGGTTATCCAGGCTGCTCTGAACAAAACAGTGACCACGGCGGATCAAAGTGCAAATATGAGGAAGGACCTAAAGAAGACAATCTTTCAAACCGTAAGTAACTTCAGAAACCTATTTACTGAACTAGGGGAATAATAGACGAGAAAACAAAGCTTATCATAGACAAAGAAACCGAAAACAACGAAGTGAAAACTGAGCTAGCAGCATGTAGGCAAGTGGTAGAAAAGGCACGTACAGAGACTTCTACCGTTCATGCAGAAGAACCACCAGGACCCGGCAACAGACAGGTGCTGCCATCGCGCGGCTGTGCTCCGAAGCTTTACTCAACAGATGTGTCAGGGAGCACAGAAAGAAAGCACAGATTATCGTTAAGATCAAAAACGAACCAAACCCCCGAAATTATCGAGAAGATTCTGAAGTGTAAAGTAAACCCGAAAGACATCAATGTAGGGATTAACTCTCTGAGGCAACGCAGAGATAGAATAGTACTGATAGAAACAAGCTCGTAGAAAGAAATGGAAAATCTTCGGGACCACATTAGGGCTAAATGCGAAGAGCTGGACGTTAATATTCAGAAGCTAAAGAATCCAAGTTTAGTAATACTCAACATCCCAGAGGAAATAACGGTAGACAATGTAGAAGAAACGCTTAGGCGAAAAAATCCAGAAAAAGATATACAAGCAGGAGCTAAATTCTGCTACGTCACAAAAAAGGAGATGAGGAACACGGTAATAGAGGTAGAACCCAGTACCCGGGGAAAACTTATGATAAACAGGATAAAGCTAGTATGGGCAATCTGCCGAGTAGATGACTACATTGTAGCAAAGAGGTGCTACCGCTGTAGCAAATACAATCACACCTTCCGGGAATGCAAAGGAGAGGAACCATGCCCCCTGTGCTCAGGAGGACACAGGCTGAAGGATTGTTAGCCAATAAAACAGAGTACAAATGCATCAACTGCATCATGCACAATTTTCACAACCACACTGCTAAAAACGATACTGCTTACTCTTCATTAGATAGAAAATGCCCCAGTCTACGCGCGGTCTTTGAAAAGTACTGTCGAAACACAGCCTATTAACATGGCGGTTCCACTGAAGCAGAAAAGAGGAGGTTATAACAACCAAAAACCACAGCAAATAAAATGCTATCAAGTAAACGTACAGCACTCGAAGGCGGCAACTGCAAACTTAATGCAGATGATAGCTACAGACAAAATAGGAATGGCACTCAATCAAGAACCATACCAATACCAGGGAAAACTAACAGGGATCACAAAAGGATACAGGACATTTGCCTGCGGAGAAGGGAAACGAAGAGCAGCAATAGTAATTCAGGACAATACAATAGATGCTCTATTGATCACACAACAGTCGGACAAAGACGCAGTACTCCTGGAGGTGAACAACGAAATTTTTTTATGCAGCCAGCATGTACTTCGGCTACAATGAGCCAATAGACAACAACATCAAAACAGTCGAAAGGTTACTGAAATTCACCAAAAGGAAGAAACTATTATTAGCAATCGACAGCAACTCCCGTTCAACAACGTGGCACGACATCAAGACTAACCCCAGGGGGAAATTATTGGAAGAGTTTCTAGCTTACAACCAACTACACATTCTAAATGAAGATAGTGAAAGGACAATCTTTCAAAGTTGCAGATGGTCAAGTAAAATTGACCTAACAATTGCAAACAACCACATGCTAGCGGCCATCAAAGACTGGAAGATACTGGAGGAAGAGAACTGTTGGGACCAAAATATAATAGAATATAACCTGACCTTTAACCCAGACAAAGAACACAAATGCAACTCTCAAGGGCCGAGATTCATAATGAAAGAGGACCAACACGCAGATTTTCAACAAAATTTCCGTCGAGAGTTATTAAAGAATTTTGAAACAGACAACAATGGCGGAAACATCTCTGAGATAGACGAGAGACTAGCCGAGAAGCTCACAAGCCAAGAAGACGTAGGCCTCTTCGTAGACAGGATAGAAAACATAATAAGAACGACATGCAATGAAACATTCAAGCAATATACATCGCTAAAAAGCATACAAAGGGGAAATCTGTCCCTTGGTGGTCGACAGAACTTACTATAATGAGGAAAAGAACTACTGTGCTAAGGAGGAGATACCAAAGAACACAGAACAATGAAGAACTAAGGTAAAACAGAAAACACCAATACATCGAGGAAAAAAGAAGTGCCAAGCAGCAATACGAAAAGAAAAAACGAACTCTTGGAAACAACACTGCACCATAACTACACCAAACAATCCCTGGAATGAAGTTTACAGACTCGCAGCAGGGAAAACAAGAGAGACTTTAACTCTAACCACGCTAACAAAACCGGACGGCTCTAGAACTACTAACATTGACGAAACTCTCCAAACAATGACGGACCACCTTATCCCAGAAGACAGCACACAAGACGACACTATTCAACACAAAACGCCAGAAGACTTGCAAACCAAACAATTGACACCCGCAACGATCACGAGTTTACTCTGGACGAGGTTAGACAAACCATAGAGAGCTTTAACCCCCGAAAGGCACCGGGACCTGATGGAGTCACAGGAGAAATTCTAAATGTTATTTTTCAAAACATACCCCACGTTAACTGCGATGTATAATGATTTCCTTAAAAGAGGACACTTCCCAGCTCAATGGAAGATAGCGAAAATAATTCCAATTACCAAACCGGGTAAAAAAGACAGCTACGACCCATCTAAATATCGTCCGATTAGCCTAATAAACACAAAGGGCAAAGTACTAGAGAAATTACTGATAAACAGAATAATGCACCATATACATAAATCTAAATTTTTAAATCATAACCAATTTGGCTTCCTGCCTCAGAAAAGTACAATTGACGCAGCGATGACCGTCACACAATCTATAGAACCTGAACTAGAAAGAAGGAGGTTAGTCATCATGACCTGGCTAGAAGTTCAAGGGGCTTTCTACGCTGCCTGGTGGCCGGCGATACTGCGAGGATTGAGGGATGCCGACTGCTCCCGAAACCTTTACCAACTAACAGGACTACTTCAAGGACAGAAGAGCAGTTATGCTTTTTAATAGCAAGAAATTAGAGAAGAGTGTAACCCAAGGGTGTCCACAGGGGTCTTGCTGTGGTCCCGCTTATTGGATTTTTTAAATACAACTTCCTACTTAACTTAAAATTCACCCACCATACTAAAGCTGTCGCATTTGCAGACGACCTAGTTATTATTTCAAAAGCAGAGTCCATCCCAGAGGCAGAGAATATTACGAATTCGGAAGTCTGCAAAATCTCGACATGGGCAAGAGAAAACAAGCTCCAGTTCAACGAGCAAAAATCACAAGTCATGCTCCTGAGAAGGGGAAGGAGGAAAGAAAACAAAGAAATTAAAATCTACTTAAACAACAGACCCCTAATACAAGTGAACAGTATGAGTAACTTGGGCATTATATTTGACCACAAACTAACTTTTAAAGAGCACATGAACTACATGTCTGGAAAATGTACTAAATTGATATTTGCGCTATCCAAATCAGCAAAGCTTAACTGGGGACTTCAACATGCAGCCCTCAAAGCAATATATACAGGAGCAATATCACCACTTCTCCTATACTGGGCGCCAATATGGCACAAAGCAATAGACACAGCTAGTAACAAACTCAAACTTATAAGAGTACACAGACTTATAAATATAAAAATAGCAAAGGCTTACAGAACAGTTTCAAACGAAGCTCTAAGCGCAGTGACGGGTCTTACACCTATTACAATAAAAATACAGGAGGCGTCTCAATAGTACCACATCATCAGTGGCCGGAGAAAGGAGATAACAAAGGTCGAAACAAGAATGGTGACAAAATACTGGCTACAACCCGCCGAAACAATTACTTTTCTCTTAGAAGAAACCAAAGACACAAGCGCAATCCAAATTTATACTGACGGCAGTAAGCCCGAGAAGGGAGTGGGAGCAGGAATAGCAATTTCCATTTCCGGGGACCTCGTCAAGACCTTAAAATATAAGCTAAACAAAAGATATACTAATAACCAGGCGGAACAGCTAGGGATACTTAAAGCCCTACAACACATGGTAAACGTACATGCAGAAATCAAGACGGCCACGATATATACGGACAGCCGAATGACACTGGACTCCCTCCAAAACGCCAACATACACACGGCTCTAGTAGATGAAATAAGACTACAGCTGACCGAGATGAAGGAAATGCAATGGCACACCCAGTTCTGCTGGGTTAAAGGACACGTCGGCGTACAAGGCAACGAGACAGCAGACACACTGGCAAAAGAGGCGGCGACGAGCACAGACACACCGGAATGCTAAGACAAAGCACCTAAAAGTGTAGTTAAAAGTGAGCTAGAATTATTAAGCGTCGAAAAGTGGCAAATGGAATGGGATCGGTCGACTAAAGCACAAATTACCTAACAGTACTTCCCGAATATAGCTGACAGATTAAAAATTAAACTAAATTTGACTCATAACTTTACCCTTATGGTAACTGGACATGGCAAAATAAACTCATATTTACATCGTTTTAACGTCAGTGAAACACCATTATGTCCGTGTGGAAATCAGGATTAAACGATAGACCACTTACTGTTCGAATGTGATTTCTTACGGAAATATCGGAACAACTTATCAACAACCATTCGGAAAACAGACGTGTGGCCGACGAGCTAGTCTGACCTAATAAAGAAACATCTCAGAGCCTTTCTACAATTTACAAATGCTATTGCGATAGAAAAACTAACAATCAAACCTAACGGAGATTAATAATTTATCAATATCAGATGTGATGAAATAGTAGAATACTAGCAGTAAGCATTATACTAATTAAGCTGAACTCATGCATGTAGTATTATACTCTGTAATGGGGCATTCAATAAATAAATTAAAAACACACACAACACACCACACACACCACACACACACACAACACACCACACAAACCACACACACACACATCACACACACATAAACACACAACACACTACACACACCACACCCACACACCACACCACACACACACACTCACACACTACACCACACATACACCCACACACACACCACACACACACACCACACTCACACAGACACAACACACACACCACACCACACACACCACACCACACACACCACACCACACACACCACAACACACACACCACACACACACCCACACTGATCCACAAACCAAAACCTCGCACGCCCTGAAGAGTCTAATTTTCTTGCAAACTCTGCTTTCCCTTCTCGACATTTCGTTGTGATATTCGAGAAAGGTCAAACAGAAGCACTGCTATTTGCCTGTTCCTGAAGATGAAAGCCAAATGATTCTTCGAAACGTCTGGGAATCACTTACCAAACAAAGCTATATAACTTCCTATAAGAGAAGATACATTTTTACCGCTGAGAGAACCCGCTTTCTGACAAAACCAACTGCCCGTTTCGTGGTGTAGAAAAGGAAACCTAAGCAATTATGGGTACAGAAAGTTTGAAACAAGATTAATGGATTTTGGGGAATATCACCACTTCCTGATCATATATTAGATTCTGTGAAATTTTTTTTCCGAATATTTTCTTCTTTCCCATGCAAAATTTACGGGTTTCCTTGTTTTATTTAGACTCGAAACAGGCAAATAGAACACGTCGTCATGTGCGTAGGAAAATTTACCCCGCCGGAGAAGCCTGATCTGATTTGCCGCGAGCCGATCCGTAAAAGACGCCAAAAGTGAACGCATATACTTTAAAAATAACGTAAAGGATACTTCCCCCCTACCCCCACCCGATGCGTACTTCGGGGAATAATGAATGCCAGCTAGCCGCTAGACACCGAGACCAGACCTGCCTCACTGACTTATCACTTATTTTATCCCACCGCAGTACATCACAGGCACCTTAAATTCCGCGCTGTATACGGTGCTAAGTTCCATGGTTTTACCGGTGTTACTAATAATTGGTGGAGTCGAGCAGAATCCTGGTCCTGCGACCGGCCACCTCGACAAAGTTTTTTTTTGGTTTCCCTGTGCCTAAAAGAAAATACTGTGATGGTTCCCAAGATTCCAAATTTCAGTTAATAAATATTATTATTATCATCATTTCCTTTATGCAGGGTATTTATACTTACATTCCTGAAACAAACTTTGTCCCTAGGGAATACAGTGTTGCAGCTATTCTGTTGTTACTATTCATGGTGCTCATATCGTTAGTTCCAGTGTTCAAACTATAGTATTTTACATTAGTACTTTCCGAAGTATGTGTGCAGTGACCAATATGGCTGTTTTCAGGAATTCCTTGACTTTAAAGACTACTGGTTACGTGATGCACCAACAGTTTAACATTCAACAACTGTACGCTCTGCCCACAATTTATTTAAGTGTGTTGTATCTATCTCAGAACAAACAGCGACTTGTGCCGTTTACAGCATAAACTGATTGGTTTTTATAACCGAGAATAAAAGTGTTTACAGCGCGGTACGGACTGGGTCTTTAAATAACAACTGTACGCTCTGCACACACTGTATTTATGTGTTTTGTATTTATCTGAGAACAAACAGCGACTTGTGCCACGTACAGCCTAAACTGATTGGTTTTTATAACCGGGATGAAAAGTGCTTACTGCTCGGTACGAACTGTGTCTTTAAATAAAAACTCTACGTTCTGCCCACTCTGTATTTATGTGTTCTGTATTTATCTGAAAACAAACAGCGACTTGTGCTAATTACAGCATAAACTGATTGGTTTTTATAACCGAAATGAAAAGTGTTTACTGCGCGGTACGAACTGTGTCTTTAAATAACAACTGTACGCTCTGCCCACACTGTATTTATGTGTTTTGTATTTATCTGAGAACAAACAGCGACTTGTGCCACTT
>Ga0123355_10014994_pt1 | contig 12153 bp, 3 predicted proteins | sample TergutEmb28metaG_3_FD_89872 | JGI IMG/M metagenome (GOLD analysis project Ga0123355, IMG submission 89872) | Embiratermes neotenicus P1 segment gut microbial communities from Petit-Saut dam, French Guiana - Emb289 P1 | ecosystem: Host-associated > Arthropoda: Insects > Digestive system > Gut ... | reverse complement strand
GCTCGTGTGTCCATTGGGAAGTACGTAGCACAGTTGTGCTTGTGTATCCATTGGGAAGTACGTAGCACAGTTGTGCTGCGTACTTCCCAATGGATACACAAGCACAACTGTGCTACGTACTTCCCAATGGACACACGAGCAGCTAACCGGATCTGACTGCCTACACAGCCACGGCACTACACCACACGTGAAAAAAATGCCACTAAGTCGTCAGCTCCTGAAGATGGGCACAAGGTGGCCCGAAACATGTTGAGCAACTTATAAAGAGCAACTTATAGGGAGAAATAAATATAATACTAAGTGACATCTAGTTGTTTTCTTATTCCACACTGAACTACGATGCACGGTCAACCACACATCAAAGCAGAAACAATTTTCAACAAGCCCAATTAAACAATGCATAAAGAAGACGAGTAAGAAAGCCACTCAAAAAAGAGAATAGCACTCGGATATAACTTTATTCAAATGAAGAAGAATTTACTGATAAGCGTTAAAGGATAAACGGTTAAATTCTCGCTATTACTGCACGTTCAACTTAGTAGTTTTAAACATAAACTAAACAAATTATTAAATGTCCGCAACAACAACAAAAAATAATATTAAAAATGGAAGAATAGAGAATTCTTATGTAATAAAATAAAAGTACAATAATTTTATCTACGTTAGATTGATCCGAAATTTGTCATTTATAATATGCTTCTAATGCAATAATATGCTTAAACATGGAAGTATGGAAACCATGGAACCCTTTCTTTTGGTTTCTATGGTCGCTTTAGAACAGGTGGACTACTTAGTGGTTGGGACGTAGGTTATGCGTGCGGGACATAATATTCTATAATGTGGGCCTTTAAAATGGAAGTCGTGAGGAAGGAAATTCGTGATCGCCTTCAGTAGCTCTAGATTAGCTCTCAATTAGTAGTTTAAAATAAGCGAAATTCGACTCAGATTTACTAAGCATTTGTGCAGTACGTATATACATTAAATGTATGTGTGGTAGGTGTAGGATATAGGTAGCTGGGGACTGAGCATTAAGTAAACAGAGGGACAAAAGCAGTTATTCTCAGATATGGATGTGAGAAGAAGAAATATTGTATGTACGAAACTTTTTGCGGTATTTGATTTCTCACTGTTGTCATTTGAATATTCAAGTATTGTGGGATATTCCGCTGTATCAAACATTAAGTTTTCAGGAAAGTTTCGGAGGAGCTTAAGGTGTTTGTCTTCAGGTTCAAGTAATCAAGGAGAATCCTAGAATCTGAATGTGGAGGCAGTAATTACCAGTCGATGCAGAGTAATATCCTAGAAGAACTTATTCATAAATTCTTAGTCGAGAAATCCGAAACAAAGAGGCTTCTTGGGAAAACTAACATAAAATAGAAAGATAATATTAGAATGAATCTCACGTACATAGTTTTGGGGTTCTGGACCGTATTCACATGAAACAGAATAAGGGTCACTACATGAATGATCGGTCTTCATAAACAGCTGTTAAATCTGTAGCCAGCTAAGCTACTATCAACCTCTCTGTGGAAACTCGGCTCCCTGAAGTTATGTGTACGTCGCACCTTTCCTGTCTTCAGGTGTAACAGAACTGTGATAAACGTAGTTTAGTGACGCCGATGGAGACGACAAGGCCATATGGTGTCTTCCATTTTTGTAGCACTCTTTCCATTACACATTGCGTGTCGCGTGTCCTCCACGCTAGGACAAAATCATATTTTCAGCAGAAAAGGAGTTCCGTCATATTGCACAGAGTTAAAGTTGGAAAAAAATTTCAGTGTCTTGAAAAGAGGAAATACTGCAGGAAAAAATACAACAATCATTAGAAAGAAAGAATTTTGGTTTATAATTTATCGAAGCTCTAACAAGAGCGGTGTTCGGGGTGGAAATGGTGGTAGCCTAAGTGAAAGCACGATCATGAGTTTGTCTGGAAGGAATGAGTAAAACGAAGGACAAGTTACGTGAGGAGACATTAATACATTACCATTAGTGTAGCAACCAGAATTTTACATTTTATTTGCAGAAACTACTGAATGTTCAGTACATCTCAAACTACATAACCAATTTAGTACAGTCAGTTCCAAACGAACTACGCGGAGAGAGATTTGTGCGTACAATTACTTGGAAATATAATGGAATCAACATTTTCACTTAGTATTATTATTATTATTATTATTATTATTATTATTAATCTCATAATGATTGGTTGCAGGCTCTTACAAAATGGCAGTAAAGTATCATTCTTCCAAGAAAAATCAGGGAATTTTATTTGACTAGGTGAACAAATATCAGCTTTTACAGAAGACCATAGCTACAAGGACCGAATTACTAGTGCGGCCACGTGATTTACGAGAAGGTTATGTAACTGGAAGGCAGCGTAAACAAAGTTTCTCGCAAATTACCACAAACCATCCCATAAAAAGCCAATAAAATTAGGTGTAAAATTTTTTTACTCTTAATGAGTATAGATTTTGACATGTATAATGAGGTACATTATTTTCATTATTTATCGAATAAGACGAGACCGCACAAATCCCTGTTTCGCCTTATTTACAGTTAGTCGACACTTAAGGAAACAGCGAATCACTAACTTCCACTGCGTAACCAAGAGTTATCAAGTACTGAAAATCTACAAAAACTGAATTATTCACAGTTACAGTCTCTTATTACCTTATTTGTTTAATAAGTATACGTTACACTGATATTATTGTAAAATTGTACTTGTTTAAAGGGAGAAAATATTAATCAGGATATAAAGCCAGTTAGATCCTCGAAACGTCATTAGTTATTTACCAATCGACTCCGCGATGTATCTCAAACGGCTAGAATCTTCATCAAAACGGCTAGTGAGAACCTGAAATGGCGTAAAGACAGCGTTACTCCTTGTTCTGCGGGTGATTTTCAAACGGCACATGGGCAACAGATGAGGTGCACATAAGAATCAGTCAAGAATATAAAAGTGGCAGAAACTAATTAAGAAGACAGTTAACACCCCTATCGACAGCCGTATTACAGATTTCCTTATGTTTATTCCGTCCCTAATATTTGTCGTCTTCCACATCCTGTAAGACATAAATATCTTAGGATTTTTTTATGGACAAGAGACTAAAAATAACGTAATTCGGCGGATGGCGAGTATAAAAAAAGCAGTCAGTGTGCGACTTATGATGTCAGGAATATTTGGTGACGTTTCGTGCAATAAACTGCACGCCATATGCCAGTCTAACAATATTTATTGCGCAACTTGGAAATCTCCAACTTCATGTTTGACATCCCGTTGTGGTATAAAGACAAAGAAAGAAATGGAGGCAGCTAGTCACAACTAGTCAGCTCCTTTTCTCTCTTTATTGCAAGATTTCAGCTTAACCCTTTGACGCTTAAAGACTCCTATAGTGGTCGTACCGCACCGCTAACCTCTAAACGTTGCATTTTATATATTTGTTCATCAAATAGGTACTGAATATTTTAAACATCGTATATACTTTCCGTTTTTCCCCTTCAAAATGCAGTTTGTTTCATAATTCTAACGTATTTGGTTCCTATTTTATTCACTTTTTATATACAGACTGTGCTAAAATTTAAAAAAAATAATACCGGCGCCAAAAGTTTAATTTCTGCATTCGTAGTTAGCACCGGTTCTATATTTCTACGCTATTCGTCAATAGACAGCAACACTTTAGCTTTTCTTATTCCTTTCTGTTCTCGTTATTTCTTAAGCAAACATTGCGTAACTCTGTCACTCCGTCACGCGACGTATCCCCGAGCACGACATAACCTACAGGCATGCTGCCATCATACTGTAGTGTGCAAAAAAAAAAAAAACAAAACAAATTATTTCGGTAACTTCATCATGTACTTATACATACTCCCTGAGAATGGTCTATGTTGACCGAAACATGTTGGAGATTTTAACTGTAATATAATATCTTTTAGTGTATTTTAATAATAAAACATTGTGCAATAAGCTGGTTATTCAAAATAAAATCTGTCACTAGGATTTTTTAATAGATCCCCTCTTACTAATTCAATTTAAAATTAAAGTAATTAAACATTAAAATTTCTGGCGTATCCTCTCTCACTAATATCTCAAGAATTCAGGGAAATTTTGTCCTGTAAGTACACCATGTTTTATTCGGCGCTATAATTCTTGTTCGAAAAAGAACCGAGATATCGCAGTTCGAAAGCTGACTTTGACACGAACTGCAAAAACACAAAATGTCCGTTAATTTCCAGACGGGATACAAAGCTTGGTGTCTCCACAGCTTCAGTGTGGCAACGAATATTTTATCGAGTTGATGCATGTGAACAGACAGAGAACAACTCACAAGGCGAAAATGATGGAAACGTTACATTCGATGGAACTCATCTGGACGAGGGATCAGCCAAGGCAAGGACCTCTACCTGAAAACACACAGCACTCACAACAGACAAACAACCATGTCCCAGGCGGGATTTGAACCTACAATCTCAGCAAACAAGCGGCCGCAGACCCACATCTTAGACTGCGCGGCCACTGGAATCGGCTTTGCATAGTAGTAATAACAACAATACTAAAATCCATCAAGGAATACAAAATGCATTCTCACCAACAGCAAGCTGTAATTTGTACGGTAGGGAGTTAAAAGTAATAATTTAAATTTGTGTTGCGACTGCGCCTAAAATTTACTTGACGAGTGTCCGTACCGCAAATTAATTCCTTCTCATTATTATATGAGAAGCAAATTTATAATCTCACATATGTGCGTAATTAACTTTTTATTTTTCTGAAGCAAAAATAATAACTTTAAAAACCAAAGTTTCATATTTCTGCCAAATATGTCCGTATGAAGTGTACTAATGGGTTTTGTACCAAGAAAATGCAAGTATACTGTTTATACAACAAAAAAGTAGATCGTTCTATGCGAAGGAACACAGAACATAGCGAGAACGACAAGGGTGTAAGGTTGATTGCATTTTGACCTAGACCCACAAAGAATTTTCAAACTTTCCATATTAGATTTTACTCTCCCGCAATTCGCTACATTCAATTACTGCAAACACAAAATTGCTGTTCACTGGCAGAAGATTAAACACAGATATTTTACATCGGTTTACGCACTCATCCTGTATGCAGCATGAAGCGCTTATCATAAGGAAGTTTTGTTCTGAAAACAATTATAACCTTCATAACTTTCATTTGTTGTCACGCAGCTACATTTATGAAATAAAATTCCTATTCAAAAATTCGATTTGTTCTCAACCTGAAGTAGATAAATTTATTACTAGAACTATGGAACACGGAACAATTTCTCTTCCATAGAGTCATGACGATTGTGCGTTCATTACCGCCAGGAATAATTAACAAATAAACAAAAATAAGCGAGTTATGTGTTTATTGTCGGCAATTTAAAAAAAGTGTAAATTTCAAAGATAGTTAGTTCCAAATAAAGACACTTTTCTCAATAAGTTTAAGGTGATGCTGCTAACACCAAGTTCTTTCGAAGGAAATTAATTGCTTTGGTAACTAAAATATGCGGACGGACTGCAATATCTTATTTATCTCCCCCCTCCCCCCCCCCCCCCCCCAATAGGAACTTACAATGTGTTTTCTCTTTTTGTATTCAAATGTAGTAGCACACAACTGTCTTTATGTAAATTCTCTCACCCCGCATTAGCACACGTGTTAGTCTTAATTCTATCAATGTGTGGTAACATAATAGAACAAAGTTTCCCATCTTATTTGTTTCTCTGTTGTATCTAACAACAAAATCCCTATCGCTCTTTTGTAGCAAATAGCGTCTTTCGACTTATTTCCAGTTTTCTTCCGCAGCATACACTATGTCTCATCATTTCTTTCATGCTAGTGCCGTATACGTGTTCCGTACAATTTCTCTCATTCTGTAGAAGCTACTAGCGTGTTAGGTCTAATACCTGCAACTCAGTAGTAGCATACAGGCATTCCTTCTTTTTTCTATCGCTCAGTAATAGAACACAACGCGTTCCTTCCAATTTTTGTCTTTGTGAATTAGAATACAACGTGGTTCTTCTTATTTTTGTCAAACCGTACTACCATAAAACTTGTTTCATTTCATTTCTCTGGATCTGTAGCAGCATGCAATGCCCTCATCTTCACTAATGGAAGCGTGAAACAAAAACATGAAACTTTTGTGATCGAGCTAAAAACACATTGCAGATCAAAGAGCGCATTGTGTGAGGAAAATCTCTTTTGGAAAGTCACGAGTCCTGGCATATTTTATCAGTAAGCAACAATGCAGGCACACAAAAAAATAAATGCATGAAAAGAAGCAAAAGTGTAGCCGTATGCTTTTATCAGCACATAACTTTTTTTTTAATCTCCAAAAATATTCCCGCAGAGTGTTTTATTGAAATTTGAATGGGACTTCTACAGCAAATTAGGTTGGAATTTTAAATAGCGTTGCCTCTGTTTATTTTAAAAACTCCCCTACGAAGCAGGGGACCGCGGTAACACAGTGGTTAAGGTGAGGTGCTACAAATCGAAAGGTCGCCGGTTCGATCCCAGCTGGTGTCATTGGATTTTTAATTGAAGCACTATGGCCCTGGGTTCGACTCAGCCTCTGACAGGAATGAGTACCAGGAGTATTTCTTGGGGTAAAGGCGGCCGGTGCGTAAGGCTGACAACCTACCACCATCCTGTGCCGTTGTCACGAAATCTGGCAACTTTAACTTCCTGGAACCCTCTGTCCAGGCCTGTAATGGGACTGCTTTTACCCTACGAAGCCGAAATTGAATTTTATCAAATTAGTGTGAAAACGCATTCTTTTAAAGATTGGACATTGGCCAACTAATTGCAACAGTGCAATTAGTTGGCCAATATCCAATCATTAGACTATTGCACGGAATAAAAATGAAAATAAGCATTCTTTTAAAATTCGACAATACGTAACACAAAGATGTGGTCTCATAAGAGAGTGCAAATTTATTTTAATATTTTGTTATGTAGAGTCTATTTGACAAGCCGTAAGGAATAAATGATGTGTGTCTGTATATTAAGTAAGGTGTGCTTGTTAGCTGCTCATTAGGTTTTTGAACACATTTGTGTGAATTATTACCTTTATTTGTTTTAGACCATTCCCGGCGTTTTTTGTTGTAAAGAACAGGGTTAAATATTACTACAGTAATACACCACAACTGTAGACATAAGGTAGAAGACATGTAAAGAAGAGGGAAAATATAAACGTGTGATAACGACTGTGGCACAATCACGCTGTCATTTTCAGTATTTCAATATTTCTCTAGAAATATATTTACGCTACATAAAATTCTTGTGTTTAATAATCCCTAAAACCTGAAGATTTTCTGGAAACATAAGTTGCTAAGAGACGTGAAAAATTTGTTTCTTTCATAAACACGAGTTTTAGTGTCTAATAACCTCGACGTACTCTTGCAATGTTCTATGGTCTTCATGTGAATTGTGCCTTACTTCTGACTTATTTTAACAAAATTTACGAAGTGTCGTCATTTAATATATCTTCCCAATAGCGAGATGAAGTGAAACGCATTCATTAATTTTCGAGTTGCTTCATACGGACAGACAGAGAGAAAGACAAACATAGGAAAGATAATAGGCACGCTCTAGCAAAGCTGAGTCAGACAGTGAGAAAAACAAACTTTGGGAAGTTAATAGGCACGCTCTGGCAAATTTCGGTCACACATACGCAAATCGTAGTATTTATAGGCCCATAATCTTAAGCTAACAAGATCTCAGTGCTTACGTATCTCAAGAACATTCTACTTCGATTATTTAAAACAACAGGATAGCTGGTTGAAACCGAAACGAAGAATAAACATTTGCATAGAGAGAGGAAGTATAAATTCACATTTATGAGCCCAGCGCATGCCCTCCAAATAATGTCTGAACTCATGTTTACATATGGAAGTTAAGAACTACTGGTTATGGCTGCGAGAAATGACACAAGAGCGGATCATCTAGAATTATCACTATACACGAAAGTTAATCGCAGTCCAGAGTTGTCCGCTGCTCGCTCCAGTGGCTGGAAAAAGGAATGGTGAGAAGTGCGACAAAAAGGGGTGGTGCACATGACCGACCATGACCGCCTCGTTGTTTTTAGTACATGTTCTTTGCCGATCGGTATGCGTTCAAAAGTTTTGTGCCTCCCTGTTTATCATAGCTATAGCCTCTTTTTTCTTTACGTATGTTACAACAGGAAGAAGTTGAGTGTTGAGTCAGAAACTTTCGCAGTGTGAACTGAATGAAGACAGGTCGTGTAGCTACTTTGTCCCATTGATGTATTATAACATTTCCTGTAGTTCCGAAGGAGCAGATATAGCAGTACTCGTATATTAGAACATTAATACCTTGAGTCTTGGCTACATGGACACAATTCTAAGTAAAAGTTAGCAAATTGAAATAGAAACTGAAACCGGAATAACAGATGTAGTGATAACAGCCATCGTATGAACTCCGTAGAAGAGTCATCAACAAAAGTTGTGCGCTGTCGCCATATTGATATTTTCAATCCTCGTAACAAGTTTCTTCCTGTAGCGAAAGTCTAATACTCTTGAAAATACTCGTATTTTCCCTCATTTGCTTTTCCCTGATATTACATGGAGTTGCATCATTTTTTTGTTTCCATCTCAGAGGTTTTAATTTTAGTTATGTGAATTGAAATTATAAAAAGCTATTTTTCCGCCAATGGCCTATTTTTGACACAAATTTACAGGCAATTTGTTAAATCGGGGTGGATGGCTCTGTGTCACGTGGTGAAAATATGGAGGAATGGGAAAAGAACTTCCACTTCCTCCTGTTGTTGATGTTGGGAACGTTTGGGGCTAAACTTTCTAACTAATTAGCGGCTTAACTTATTCTATGAAGCACAGTCGTTCTGGATGAGCTAAGAGTTACTCAGATACTCTTGAATTACTTACTCCATGCAGCAGAGTCCTTGAGAAGCTAACTGGTTCTCAGCTATGTCAAGAAATTTCCCGCCTGTTATGGAACCCGAAGGTTCATTACCGCGTTTACAAGATCCCGCCACCTGTCCCTATCCTGGGCCAGATCAATCCAGTCCGTGCCCCGCATCCCACTTCCTGAAGATCCATCTTAATATTATCCTCCCATCTATGCCTGGGTTTTCCAAGTGGTCTCTGTCCCTCAGGTTTCCTCACCAAGACACTATATGCGCCTATACTCCCCATACGTGCTACATGTCCCACCCATCACATTATTCTCGATTTGATCACCAGAAAAATATATGGTGAGGAGTACAGATCAGTAAGCTCCTCATTATGTAGTTTTTTCCACTCCTCACTCTTGAATTAGCCCACATCTTATGGCAAACTTTACGTCCAGCTAAAATCGAACTAAATGAAATTCTTCAAAAACTGTTTCTTGTACAAACGAAATTGCAACATCATATACAATACATGTTAAAAGTCTGAAGTTCTCATTTTTACGCATAGGCTTTTATCAATATTTTGGGATTACAGTCCTCCAAATATTGTGTAGATTAGCGTCGCCACCCGCACTAAACAAGTTTCGATATCAGTTCGGACGTCAATGAATGTACTGAGCTTGACAGTGATTTGTCCTCCCCAGTAACTTTTAAAATATTTGATGAGTGGTAAGCACTTGCGCGAGTGAAGACTTCTTTGGCACGACGCTCCTCCGTACGCTGTTGTTAGGCTTTCGCATCTGTCTCATTTCGTGACTTATTGGACGATACTGCCAGTATAACAGGCCATTCATTGTCGATTTATAGGGAGAGTGGTGAATGAAAAATTGGAAACGATTTGGAAGGAAACGGTAGTGGATTAGACCGGCATTTTCTGGAGGTACTGAAGAAAACCACGAGAGACTTCAGTCATGTTAGCTTGTGTCCCTGTAAAGACGCGAGTTGAACAATCCAGAGTACAGTTCTGAAACATTAACACTATGCCAGACCACGCGGTGTCTACTTTTAAAATTAATCTTTTTGTCCTCACCAAACATTAGTAAAAGGAAAAGTGTCCTTCTTGAGAACCTAGCGGTCGCTCAGCTTGTCAAGTAATTCTCCATCTCTTGCAGACCCCACAGCTTCATTACTTCACTTGCCACTGCCAGGCACTAGTGCTTTTCCTCTTACCAAATACATTCTCAATATACGAGTAAATGATCACAGCTCTGTTCTAAATTTGGTGCAGTATTCCGTTAATATCGAAGTCATTGCTCTTTATGAATACTGTAATAATTCACGCGTCTTGCTAAATGACCAATGACCCTTGATTTATAACAAGCTCCCACAACTATCAGCACTACAGCGATTGCATACACATTCTCCACCCCAGTTGCGCCCAGACAGCGCTACGTGACGAGGCCCGCGAAGCCTATGGAGGATTCTGACGTCACAGTCTAGTAAACCTGACCTGTCGGGTTCCTTCACAGCCTTTCTGTTCATTTTTCTCTCGTTATTACAACTTGGCACTGACCGAATACACATGATAGAGGATAAAGCGTGGTCACTGCACATGTCGCAGTACTGGTGCCTTCATATAATGAACAACAAACTCCCTTTGAAGTGGCTTCCAAACATTTTATACCTTCAGGTGGTTAGCGGTATACGGAAGGGTTTCTTAGTCCTTTTCGTCTGACTTAGCCGTTCTAAAATTCTGAAATTTCCACCCCCAAAGCTGCAACAAGTATTTTTTTTTCACAACTCATTTTTATTCACTCACTCACTCACTTACTTACTTACTTACTTACTTACTTACTTACTTACTTACTTACCTACTTACTTACTTGCTTGCTTGTATAAGCATGAATACGAAGAGGATTCCAGCCTTCTAATGTATACGGCCCTGATATATTAAATCCACAGTGTCATTTCTCAGACAACTACAATCTTCAGAAACATCGCTGTGAAAATCTCAGATCTCGCAAAGTACAGATATCTGCATGAGATTTAAAGCAGCCACAGCGATAAACAGGATGTGACGCCGTATATTTTGGTAGATACGTACACTCAGTCGAACAAAAATCCAACGGCCTAAAATTTTCTAAGTCCCGAACTGGAAGTCACATGACGTAAAGTTGTCATCATGATTCGAGTCGTTTTACTTTCCCCATATTTGTGCATTCGTGGCGTTTCTCTGTCTTCATTTCATTACAATCAATCACACCGCGTATATATTAACCGAAGACAACAATACATTTGCTTCATTTGAAATTAAAACATTAATTAAACTTCATTAACTTTCCCAGGCTTGTGGCTAGCTGGCTAGCTAGCTAGCTAGCTTTGCTGCTAGGGATGGAAGAGTCGACCGGACCGTTCCATTGGTACTCTCAACAGGTGTAGCCCAGGCAGTTGAACGCGTGCTAGCCGTAGCCTTCGGAAACAAACTATGTTGATTCGAGTCCCACTATCGGCATATTTCTTGTGTAGCCCAGGCAGTTGAACGCGTGCTAGCAGTAGCCTTCGGAAACAATCTATGTTGATTCGAGTCCCACTATCGGCATATTTCTTTACATAGCCCAGGCAGTTGAACGCGTGCTAGCAGTAGCCTTCGGAACACATGCCACTCAAAAGGGCATCCATGCCCCCACCGCCCGGGATTCGAATCCACAATCTCAGCAGGCGAGGGGCCGTAGACCGCCCGGCCACTGGGACCAGCGAAGTATCGCACCTACTCATAGAAAATGAAAATTAATACTTTAGCCCTTAAAAGGGCTGTTTTCAGAATTTGACTTCTTTAATAAGAACCCTTCTGCTTCGACCACTGATTTCATTCATCGTGTCACGGACTCAATCAGTGATCGAATGTAACGCGTAGACGAAGCAACTTCTTCCCACGCGTCTGACACAAGGACTCATAGCTCATCGCTATTTCTGGGAGGGAGAACAGGCCAGGTTTCCTGCATTGTCCTTTAAACCTCACTCCACATATTCTCGGTGGGGTTCATATCAGGCCCTCGCGGTGGCCAGTCAAGGAGTTCGACGTCGGCCTGCCGCGATAGCCATTCTTGAACAACACGAAAATCATGAATGGAGGATTGGTCTTGCTGTAAATGGATTATACGTGGGTGGATCCAAAATTTTCCGGACTGGTGCCGCCATCTGCACAGCAGTTGTGTTAGCGCCAAGCACTGGTAGATGGTAGGACAACCATGTTTAGCGAGTCTGCTTGCCAAGTTTCACG
>Ga0123355_10014993_pt1 | contig 12153 bp, 5 predicted proteins | sample TergutEmb28metaG_3_FD_89872 | JGI IMG/M metagenome (GOLD analysis project Ga0123355, IMG submission 89872) | Embiratermes neotenicus P1 segment gut microbial communities from Petit-Saut dam, French Guiana - Emb289 P1 | ecosystem: Host-associated > Arthropoda: Insects > Digestive system > Gut ... | reverse complement strand
CCCCCCCCCCCCCCCGCAAGGCACCGAAGAAAATTCACGTCATTCGTACAGAAATATTAGCTTATTTCTTTCCTGGTCGCGCTAAGGACTTATCAGCACCCCTGTAGCTTACAAGAAAACAGTGGTTTAAATTTCAGCTAATACAGAAAACACTCGGCTAAATTTGTGCCAAATGTCATCACTGCAGAGTATGTCGTTGCTGTACAAATGAATATACATTTTGTAGAATTTAATTGTGAAGTTACAGTTTACAGACTCCGCATAAGATGTAGTGTGGGGGAAACAGGCACTGCGAAGGGGTTTTGTAGCTCTGAGCAGTCAAAATATTTTTGCCTTCTACGCGTGTGACAGTTTCCGTTAGTTCCGGGACGGAGATAAAATGGCGGGATCTTACAATTGATTGTTCACTGCCAACCGATGTTGAGCTTAAGAATGAATGGAAACGTACCTCCATACCCCCGATACGTCGTCAAGGAGTTTTGCTTAATTAAGCACAGAGAGTATCCTTTAACCTGCAGACCTGCATCATTGTTATCGTCGTCATGGTCATTACGTAATAATCATCAAAATTCATATTCTTCATGCTTTAGTTCTTTTGACTACTTGTTTCGGCACATAATTTACAATGTTTTAGGGTTTAGTTTTTTAATTAAATCCTCCGCATGCTCCATTTCACTAAGTATAGGGTCATCGAAAAAGATGGACGGGATTTGAAACCGCTATAACTTAAAACGTAATAAACGGATTTACACGTTTGGCATCTTAAAATGTTCAGAAAAGTTTAAAGTTTTGGACTTATCTTAGTACATTTCAATATGTGCACCGTTTGTAGTTCTGGAGACGTCCAAACGAAATTGTATCTCCTACCACATTTTCTGAATCATGTCTCGTGTTACAGTTTCAATGGCTGATGTGATCATTTCTTGCAGGTGCTGGATATTCCTTATCTTCTCAGCATACACAATGTTCTTAATGTACCCCACACAGGAAAAAAAATCAAGTGGAGAGAGATCTGGGATTCGAGGTGGCCAGGGTATTGGTCCACCCCTTCCAATCCAGGCATCAGGGAATCTCTCATATAAAACGTCTGTCACAAAGCAACTGAAATGGGGAGGAACTCCATCTTGCATAAAATTAACCCTATTTACAGTTTCTTGTTCGAAGGTTTCAATCTGTGGAAACACGTACTGTTTAAGTTATAGCGGTTTCAAATCCCGTCCATCTTTTTCGATGACTTTGTAATACCACATGCTATTGTAATCTTACATTTCTGTTGTTAATGTTCATTACATCTGCTCGTTAGAAAGATTTATCTTTTCAAGATCCATTGATTTTATGTATCTAATTAATTGCTTCAGATTCCTATTGGTTAGTTCACTTTTATACACGGTCAGTTGCCTAATTTAAGTACACCGTTCCTCAGAATTTCCCTTTCGTTCTTTAGCATTTTGCACTGAAATATCGAATGGTCTACTGTTTGTGTGTCGTGTTTGCATGGGCACTCTGGACTTCCTATAATTTTTAATCGATGCGAGTAAGTAATTAGATGCGTTTAATTTGCAAAGCTGTTTTTAAATTATAGACTCGGATATCGGGCAATGTACTTCCCATCTTTTATGCGATCTCCCTGCATCAAGTGTTTCTGTTGAATTATAACATGCTATTTGTAATTTGCCTCTATTTTTTTTTCTTTCGTGTAAACCATATTCTTACAACTTGGTAACAGTGTGTTATTTTGATAAGATAGGTTGTGTTGTATAGCTGTTGTATTGTATTGTTATATTTGAGATCAGTTTTATGCAGGATATACGTTTGATTAGTATCAAGTGAACTAATTTTTTTTAAATGAGTGTGTGTAAGCGAATGCATCCTTAACCCTTGTCCTGCTAATGTGGAGAATATAGTGAGCGCCTAATAATGTCAGCAAATGGCAGACGGGATTTAACTCGGAATGTAAAGGGTTAAAATACGCCATTTTTTATTTCTGTAACATAACAAAAAATAGAATGCAAATAGCAAACAACTGCTGTAAATTTCGGTCGTTTATTGCTCGGGCTTTCTTCGGCATGCTTTTTTAAAAATACATTAATAACCCCACGTTTCTGGGACAGCAGTGTTCCCCGTTCTCAGTTGTAAGTGACCGGAACAGCCAGTGAGTTGGCAATGCCAAGTCCGGATGTTCGGAGCAGTTTGGCCGACCGATCCCCCGTAGTATATTTGACTCTTGTTTTTTTTTCTTCCCCATGAGGATGGGGGAAAAATCCTGCTGACGGCTCGTAGCGTTATTCATTTTTATTTTGCACAAAGACACTGGAGAAATTCCAAAGAGTGATTCTTAAAATAAAACCAACTAGATGCACTAATTCCTCAAATTTATTTTGGAATAAAATTCTAAATGTTTCGGACAGTTCCTCTGTCCATCATCAGGTGTTCTTCACTGTACATACAGCAATGATATATGTCATACAGTGTGGAACCCTGATCCTGCTCGCAAGCTGACAGCAAACCTGTATGACATATACCATTGTCGTGTGTACAGTGAAAAATTCCTGATGATGGACAGAGGAACTGTCCGAAACATGTAGAGATTTATTATAAAAAATAAATTTGAGAAATTAGTGCAGCTAGTTGAATCTGATTTTTATTGGACCGTCCATCATTTTGATAACTGACGAATAAAAAACCAACTAGATGCCACTTATTATTTTATTGTACTTCTTATAGGCTCAATATGTTTCGGGCACTACTATGTCCATCATCAGGAGCTCACGACTATAATGTTGATTACCACATTGGTCGTTTCGTTCTTGGTTTGCTGTAGGTTGGAAATTAGGTGCGGGTAGGCTGGAGTAGTGTCCGGGCTACAGGTTAAAGAAGTCGTGCTTTAGCCTGCAACCCAGACACTAATCCAGCCTAACTGCACCTAACTTCCAACATACAGCAAACCAAGAACAAAAGGACTAATGTGGTAATCAGCATCATAGTCGCGAGTTGCTGATGATGGGCATAGTAGTGCCCGAAACATGTTGAGCCTATAAGAAGTACAATAAAATAATAAGTGGCATCTAGTTGGTTTTTTATTCTTCAGTGCATCTAGTTGGTTTTATTATAAGAATTTATCACGATGCACGGCCACCTGAACGTCAAATTCCAAAGAGTGAATGTAGTTATAATATTCCGTCGTCAGAACTGTGTCACTGAAAGAATATTTCAAGTGCAGGAATGTAATGCTTTCTCAGACAGAGCATAAACAAAGGTTGAATATCAGACTGTGCACTTTTAAATCATTCGACGTGAAACACTAAATGACTTGATGAGGAACTTGAAGTAATTACGATACTCCGAAATGTCGGTGAACAGTCTATATGGCGTTTCGTCCCAGACTGCCCCAGTCTTTAGCAAGACCGTTATGAAAGCCAAAAACTTCCGCAAATGAGGTGCAGGTGTGGTACCGTCCACTGTGTCCGCTGCAGTACAATGCCGTGTAATTTTGGCTCCTGTGTATCGCCCACGTTAGGCTACACCAAAAATACACTATGCGTTGGCCAGTAAACATGGGCTGTGGAGCGAGTTAATTTGGGAAAACACGCGTTGGAATGAAGTTAACGGAAAAATTAATTTGATGCACAGAAGTTGCGATGCTGAAATAGTAAGGCACTAGGCTCTTCTCCTTCTTTGTTGTGCCTAGCAGACGTTTGCAAGGAATGGATTCAGAATTCAGATCCACATTGCTTTAAGTATAGACAGATTGGCAAAGAGACTAGGATATTGTACATATGCCAGAGCATTCCAACCAAGAGTGTTTGTCTCTCTTTTGTTTGTTTTCTCAGACATAAGAACTAGGCCACTCTGGCGATGGCAGAGTGTGACTAAGTACTGATTCACGTGGTGCTGTTCAGATCACAAACATTTTAGTTCAATGAATTGCGTCTCATTCACCTTGAATTAGAGTCTTAAGGTGGCGTAATAGGTCATAACCTAGTGGGTAACATTTCTTCATATCCTGCAAGTCCCGTGCTTTAATCCCAGAATTTTAAGACACTAAATTCCTTCAAAACTTCGGACTCCAATCACCCAGCTTCACGACGTCACATCTCAGATTACCTGAATCGCTATATACACCTCTGTGAGAACCTTGCATTTCGCGCCTTCGCACACTGCCAGCTATTTGAAGTGTTGCTTAAATAAACCTTAAGTAAATTTATTAAGAGTTTGCTGAGGCTATGATTTGCTTAACTTAAATTCTCACATTAGTGGTTAGCGCAAAGCTCCGGCCGTTTTGTTTTAGGGTTTCAAAGGCTATGAGTTGCTTAACTCAAATTCTCATATTAGTTGTTAGCTCCAAGTGTCGATCGTTTTGTTTTAGGGTTGCAAATGCTATGATTTGCTTAACTTAGTGGTTAGCTTCAAGCTCCGGCCCTTTTGTTTTAGAGATAGATATTCAACTATACGTTAAGCACGAGGTTGTGAGAGTCTCAGATCCCTTCAACGCGTGGTGCAGAAGAGATTCATGCCTACTCCTGTCGGTAACCGAATTAGGGTTGTCCAGTCCGCAGACATTCACCATACTGACACATATCCTGGCTAATTAACAGAACCCAACGAATTAGACTGAAGTCACATGAAGTGCAATAACCTGAAAAGCAAGATCTCATTTCTTTGCACGCTTATATTTCTCATTTGCTGCCCCGTAACTTTGCACTTGGTAGTTCGTGTCGTTAAAGAAGTAAAGATTTTCTTTATTTGACGCAACAGCCCCCCAAAGTGGGCCAGGGCCTCCTTATTCACGAGGTTTCTAGATCGCACACACAAAGACGCACTACAGTAAGTAGGACTCCTCTGGACGAGTGCTAAGCTCGTCACAGAGACCTCTACCTGACAACACACAACAATTACAATAGACAGACATCCATGCCCCCGGCGGGATTCGAACCCATATTTCCAGCAGGCGAGAGGCCGCAGACTTACGCCTTAGACCGCACGGCTACTGGGACCGGCAAAGGACTTATATAAAGCGCTCAAGTTACGTGTCCAATGTAACATATTGTTCCGTACTTCTTGCTTTATAATCTAATCTTCATGCAGTACCTTACAATGTCCGCTGTAGATCATTATGTGACTTAATGAAGAAGCTGTTTTGCATTTTGTTGGTCATTCTTGATAGGCTGACGTCACTGTCATTAATATTACTCATTGTCTGTTCCGAGAAAACTTGTCAGATGTAACATGACCTCCCACTGAGTTCAGATTCCACCCCCTCACTCCAACCCCACTTCTGGGAGTATGGGGTCGACAGGAAGGAAGTCTGCGAGCGGGGAAACTTGATTGCGTGCTGCTGGTTTGCAGAGAACCAGGGGCAGCATGGTACCGATCTGCGACCGTGAGAAACAGCAGTGCGTCCGCATGAAGCGGCTCTTAGAGCGGCTGTTAAACACTTCCATATTCTTTACACATTATGGTTATATCACAGACTGTATGATTTCCGTCTGGGGACAGGAATATGTCGTCAAATATCTGTGTTGGGACAATTAGAGCACTTCGGGCACGTATGGCAACGCGTTGGGCTCGATTTTGGGTGTCAGTGAGGTGTACCTCGGTAAAATAGGAATACTGCAGCAATGGGCTCATTAATTTCACATCTAAGGCATAGGTCTGCAGCCGCTTAATTCGTGGGATCGCGGGTTCGATTTCAGCAGAGGGCATGTATGCTGGTCGCTTTGGTTGTTGTATAAGTAGCGGTATTTGCTACCAGCCGATCACTCGTCCAGAGGAGTCGTACCGAGTGTGTATGTCTGTGTGTGATATGGAAACCTCAAAGGAGGCTGTTTAGGTCCGACTTGGGTCGTTGGGCCAAAGAATAAGAAGAATTACGTAATTCAAAACATCACACTGATTCTTTCGTTAATATTTTCCTCAGATATCCATAAAGTCCATAAACCAACAAAAGTAATATTTATTAAACTTGACAAAGTTTTAAAATTTACATTAAAATCACTTTGACTTGCTCCTACACGTTTCGTTCTACGACCATCATCAGGGAGCCTTCACTAGAGTCTAGCTGAAGTTATATTTAGGATAAGATTCGGTAAAAACTACGTCTTTATGTTCTGCGGTGGTGCGGCAACGTGTCGGTGTGTGTACCGTTCGCTGGGTTGAGTGCGGCTAAATAGCGTGACAGAATTCGGCCCTTCATTATTCTAGGTTTATATAACGACGTTTTCGTGTGCTAAATGTAAGCCTATACGGCTGAATTGTCCGCGAATATTAAATGGAAATGACACTGAAGAATGCGGTCGATATGCACCTGTGTAAGGATTGCCACGCAATGGGGTTATTTTTCCAACCTCGGTCAGATTAACTTTCATCCAGGCAGAGAAATGAAGCTCCCGAAAACAAAGCAAGTGTCGTCTACTCAAAAAGAGAGAGAGAGAGAGAGAGAGAAGAAAGAAATTCGTTAAAGCTTCTTGCTAATTTACAGTAATGATATACAAAACAATTACAAACGGAACAAGTAATACGTAAAAAAGGTCAATATATTATCCCCAGCAAGTGTTCGGCAAAGGATTAATTTTCATTACATTAAATGTTTCAGTAAAGTTCCGGTGTCGTAATAATAATAATAATAATAATAATAATAATAATAATAATAATAATAATAATAATAATAATAATAATTAACTGCAATTGGGTTGTCACCCGGTGGCAGTGGTTATTTTACATGTAAACAAATATGAAATTGGTTACTACTAAATTTAAGTCGGGAGGGCTACATGAGAGGCATGTAGTGGCAACTTGGAATCTTGGGAACCAACTCAGCATTTGCTTTTAGATATAGGGAAAACAAGAAAAACCTGTGTCGAGGTGGCCGGTCGCAGGACCTTCCGAATACTGACTTCTAGCCAGCAGTCCGGCATCTAAAGTAAAATGATCTCACTTTCTTCCATGCAAAATGGAACTAAATTTTGATTTCTGTAAAAACTTAATCATTGTCAAGATTACGCGAGATTTTAATACTCATGACTGTTGCCGGTTCGGTACGCATTACGTACTTGCTCACTACCCCCGTAACATTCACACTGCGGTGTGCCTTGTCGAGTCTGTCTTAGAAACGGACTCACTGTAGCGAACACCGCGAGCCAAGCGCTCCGAATTTTATGACTACTTTGTCTCAAGCTTGCGATAGCGTCCACATTTACAGACCCAGCACCAGCGCGAGTTATCTTGACACAACTTTCAAAGAAGGAGCTCTACGACGAGTATAGCCAGCTCAGGGGGTCTGTCCTTCACACTTCTTGGGTTGGGGCTCTTAAAGTGTCCACATTTATGGAAACATGGAAAATAATCATCATTGGATTGGAAGGGAGGAGGTGGGATACAACAAGGCACAACTGTATTTTATCCTATTTATTATGCTGACGACGACATGTTTCGGCCACTATAGGCCATATTCAGTTCACAAATATGTATTTAGATGAACACTATACAGAGTATGATTATAGTATAGGTGCATATTGTAAACTTTCAACGTGATCTCGTTGTCGGTTGGATTATATATACTGAGCTAAAAGTACCTCTTCTAAGTAGAGTATACGAACTTGATGGATATATATATATATATATGTGTGTGTGTGTGTGTGTGTGTGTGTGTGATTAAGTAATACCTAGTCTTACAAATGTGTATTAAACTGGATTGTAATATATAAATAGTACGACCTATATCAGGCGAAAAATTAGAAGAAAATTGTACGTGCTGTGTGGAGAACTACGGGTGTCCCAAGCGTTCCTGGCGCGTTGGTACATCGGTGGCTGCTACATGGATATTCTTGAAGTGGTTGTATTTTATGCCATAATATACGTCCAGAACAACTATCCCATACCGTCCCTAATTGTACTTATAACACAACAGGGATGATGCACCTAAAGATTGGAAGGACTTTTTCTGCCATTGATGAAGCATTCGCCTGCTAGTGATAAATCCGTCGTGATCCGTGCCACGTCATGACAATAATTTCTTCTAGAAGCGGAGTGGGGCGTGGTTCAACAGTTTCAATGTTTTAACGTCGCCGGCACTGAATTTCCGCTCGCACAGGACGTGTTGCGTGATAGGCCGTGAAAGTGTAGCAGTCGATGTGTTGGTGGTAACTTGTCCTTGTTTGCTAACACATGATCTTCACCCAACCGCCCTCGAAATATTGAACGTAGCTTGGACAGTGATTTATTTGTTAAAGGGGGATGAAAAAAAGGGGGAAAAACGAGAGTGGAGAACTTTACCACTCAACCCGATTCTTTATTTGACTCCAAACGAAAAATATATATTGTGTTTCTAAAGGCTTCTGAAGATGGTGTGTTGAAATTAGGGCTGTTCGGGTACTGGACTCTCTGACTATCGATTTGTGTGCCGAAATGATGTGTACTATGAGCAAAATGTTGTGTACTGTGAGCAAGATGATGTGTACTATGAGCAAGATGATGTGTACTATGAGCAAAATGATGTGTACTGTGAGCAAAATGATGTGTACTGTGATCAAAATGATGTGTACTGTGAGCAAAATGATGTGTACAGTGAGCAAAATGATGTGTACTATGAGAAAAATGATGTGTACTATGAGCAAACTGATGTGTACTATGAGCAATATGATGTGTACTATGAGCAAAATGATGTGTACTGTGAGCAAAATGATGTGTACTATGAGCAAAATGATGTGTACTATGAGCAAAATGATGTGTACTGTGAGCAAACTGATGTGTACTATGAGCACAATGATGTGTACTATGAGCAAAATGATGTGTACTATGAGCAAAATAGACAAATTAGACTTAAAGTTATAAAATATATTCATTTTCAGAATTCTTTCTCTATTCACAGGGTACGTTGACTCGGGTATCTGTGTGTATTCTCCCTAAAAAATTATAAAGCACTCGAAGGGTTTTTGATTCTTCGTGTTTGACATCTTGCCGCTGGAACGTGCGTCATCTCTCTATCTTACTCTTACGTCTGCTAAAAATAGTGACACATTAATTTTCCTGGACCGAGGGCACTTCACGTTTGGCGACAGGAAGCGAATTCCGGGCTTTTACAGCTAGATTTATTTCAATAACATATTATCTAATAGAAGTTATTTATGAATACGAGTTATGAATTGTGGACATACTTGTTACTACGTAACCTTACAAATGTTCGTAGCAGATAGTAGATCCGAGTACGTAAAGACTGTGCTTTTGATCCCTATAGTGTTATTCCCGAAGTAATTTATAACTAAATCACGTATACACACAGTAGTATTAATTAACTTTGTTTATTGCATTTTCTGATAGAACCTGAACATAATCTGAATTACGTATTTATATATATATATATATATTGTTATATATTTTATATTTTGTTGTATACAATTTAAAAAATTACTACTTTTAACCATCCACCATTATTTTATATATCATATCCAATATAACCAATCTAAAAATTTTAAATTATATATTAGTATTAATCCACAAAACAAATGAGTACATACGCCACGATCTACGGATTACAGGCATACTAGATAAGATAGATGAATACGAACGGAACTGGCTTTCACACTTGCAAAGAATGCCACAAAACCAAATCCCTTTGAAATCATACCATTACAGACCACAAGGAAGGAGAACAATTGGAAGGCCAAAGAAGCGTTGGCGCGAGCATCTGTAACTATGGAGACGGAACGGATCAAAGGGTCCAATCCTTGAAGTTTATGATGATGATGATGATTATGATATTAGTATTAATAGCATCGTATTTTACTCATTGCAGTAAATCAATATCAGAAGCTGTAATTACAGTTGTACGAGCTCCAGATGATGGGTGTCAGCACACGAAACATGTAGAGCTGCCTGCAGAAATGTTATAAACTGAAAAAGTCGCGTCTTGTTGGACAGTTATTAAATTCGATTCACGGTGCACGGACCCATGTATGTAAAGTTCGTAGCACTGTGCTTTACATTATGAATACTGTTCTGAATTTACAAGCTTTCGAATGAGGACTAATCATTTTTTGACTAGTTCTGCTACAAAGAACATAAAGAAAGAAGGATAACAGGATTAGTCACATCTTGCGTAGGAACTGCCTTGTAAAACGCGTTATTGAAGAAAATGTATAACTGAATATGGAAGAGACGAAAAGAAGGGAAAGAAGACATAAGCAGCTACTGGATGGCGTTAAGGAGAAGAGAGGTTACTGGAAATTGAAAGACGAAGCACTAGATCGCGCTTTGTGGAGGAGAACTCACTTTGGATGAGACTGTGGAGTTGATGTACGGAAAACAGAATAATGCCTAAGAAGACAAGCATTTTAGGTATAACGCAACATTGATGGGCGTTCGTGCAACCATTGTTGCAGTGGAAAAACAATGAGTATTACACAACCTGAGTATGTGTATTTGTAGCCTTGGGTATCCAGTATGCAATGCGCAATATTTTTCCTCATTGTCCCATAAAAGTCAAAATTTTAGAAAAAAAAAAGTTACTGAACACAAAACACGTGTTTTGATTCTTTTTAAACTTTTATCCGAACTACATCTCATTCTAAGTAGAAATGAGTTAGATAAAAAATATATTTCGGTCTTTATGTAGAGTAAACTTTATTCTTATCCGACTTTAATGAAACTTGAATTTTCTAGACAGATTTTCGGAAAATCCTCAGATATCAAATTTAATAAAAATTCGTCCGTTGGGAGCCGAGTTGTTCCATGCGGACGGACGGACACGATGAAACTAATAGTCGCGTTTCACAATCTGGCGAACCCGCCTAAAACCCGAAAGCAAGTGCCTATACCTAAAACCCGAAAGCAAGTGCCTATACCTAAAACCCGAAAGCAAGTGCCTATACCTAAACCCCGAAAGCAAGTGCCTATACCTAAAACCCGAAAGCAAATGCCTATACCTAAAACCCGAAAGCAAGTGCCTATACCTAAAACCGGAAAGCAAGTGCCTATACCTAAAACCGGAAAGCAAGTGCCTATACCTAAAACCGGAAAGCAAGTGCCTATACCTAAAACCCGAAAGCAAGTGCCTGTACCTAAAACCCGAAAGCAAGTGCCTATACCTAAAACCCGAAAGCAAGTGCCTATACCTAAAACCCGAAAGCAAGTGCCTATACCTAAAAAAAGTGATTTCGGCGGGAATATCAGAATACATTTTAATTAATCTTCTAACCAGTGTGTTGTTGCTTTGTTGTTTCTTCAAATTTTCTAAACGTATTTTTCATTGTCCTGTTTCTTAATGTGTTGTACTGTGCGTGATCATTTGATTTGGTCACCATGGCAGTATTAAATGACGCTTGTGCTGTATTTTTTTTCTCATTAAGCAATTTTAATCGGTCCATCCCTCATTCTGTTACCGTTGTGTGTACAAATGTGCCTCTCAATCAGCTGTATCTTACATCATCTCGAAGTCTTTCTGCACCATTTTTAGATCTAAATTTACGAAAGAGGACCTCGCAGCATTAGTTAATAGTTTTTCACACACAGATATTTGACTGCCGAAATTAGGAATGAGTGGAGCTATACTTCCACGCCTCCTATGATTTCGTTCCACACACAGGCAGAATTTTATTTTATTTCAAAGAAGTTTGAAAAGAATTAGATATTTTTTGTTTACATTCCGGATACAAATATAGCTAATTTTGCCCCCAATAACAGGTATATTAAAGACATTTTTCTCCGTTAAATATTTTACAAAGTTTTTTTTTTTTTTGAGGATTCTTTTTCGACGTGTCAACAGTGGAGGGTTGTTAGAATCGGCTTATTAGCTTCACCATCTCTCTGTTTATTCTATATTAATAATTGTCAAACGAGATGCAACACAAAGCAGTCTATTTATTATTCTGCAAGTTCACTCTACATATTTCGGGTGTCAACCACACCCACCATCAGTACACAAAACTCTAACTACAGCCTCCGGTATTGGTCATATTTTTTATACAGCTACCTCCCTCCAACGTGGCGAAGTTAACCTGGCTACGTTGGAGGGAGGTAGCTGCTCTACCGGAGGCTTGTAGTTACAGTTTTGTGTACTCCTGATGATGGGTGTGGTTGACACCCGAAACATGCAGAGTGAACTTGCAGAATAATAAATAGACTGCTTTGTGTTGCATCTCGTTGGACAATTATTAATAT
>Ga0123355_10014992_pt1 | contig 12153 bp, 5 predicted proteins | sample TergutEmb28metaG_3_FD_89872 | JGI IMG/M metagenome (GOLD analysis project Ga0123355, IMG submission 89872) | Embiratermes neotenicus P1 segment gut microbial communities from Petit-Saut dam, French Guiana - Emb289 P1 | ecosystem: Host-associated > Arthropoda: Insects > Digestive system > Gut ... | reverse complement strand
GCCAGCTTAGGAGGACCCTATAGCAGCAGTGCTCTCCTGAATTACTTACAGCAGGAGACTAACGGAACTCTTTTCCCTAACATAACTTTAGGCAACGGAACTGTAGCCAACACGTACTCCGGCTTTGGTGTGAACGGCCCAAATTATAGTCGCGGAGATCCTGGCGCCGCTAATTACACACTGAACATGACCAAGTTGATAGGCCGGCACGAGCTAAAATGGGGCTTCTACGGCAATTTCAGCTACTTGCCTAGCATAAGTGGGGATCATGGTTCAGGCGGAACATTTCAGTACGACGGAATGTTTACACAAGGTAACAATCCGTTAATACCTACCGCGCTCTCGGGCGACCCAGTGGCGGATTTTGAGCTCGGCTACCCATCGGGCGGTGGCATTCAAACCGTAAACAAGTCGACACCGACGGGGTGGGATTACGCCTGGTATATGACGGACAATATCAAGGCTACGCCGCGACTTACGTTTAACCTGGGAATACGCTACGAGTTAACTATTCCTTTCACTGATCGCTATAACGAGGCGGGAGTGGTTAACCCGTTCATTTCGAATCCCCTGGGTAACTATGTTGGGCCGAATACGAATGGTGAGACACTCAATCAAGCTCTTGGTCAAACGCTTATGGGCGGCATGGTTTTTGCCGCCGGGCCAAACAACCCTTACGGGCGAAGGATTTATCCAACATATTATGGTGGTATTGGCCCGAGGGCGGGTTTCGCCTATATGCTTAACCCTAAGACGGTGGTCCGCGCTGGGATTGGACGGATTTTTATGGAATCGGTTGAGTCCGCTGCCAACAATAATGGCGCGGGTCAAGGCACCTTCTATATTAATACGCCGATCACGGGGTCACTCGACGGAATTCACCCATATGCTACGACCAACAATCCATTCCCTGGAGGGTTCCTCTATCCAATTGGGAGCAGCCAAGGGTTGCTGACTGACCTTGGGCTCTCCTTTCCGACGGGACCTTGGGGACCGCTCGTGACGCCTTACGTTAATCAGTTCAACGTAAACATTCAGCGCTCGTTGCCGGCAAACTCTGTTCTCTCCGTCGCGTACGCAGGTACCGAAGGGAGACGTCTTTCCTGCCAGTTTTGCGGCGAGCAACTCAGTCTGCAACAAATCCAGCAATATGGGAGTAACCTCTTTAAGCTGGTACCGAATCCTTTCTATGGGCTTATAACCAACACCGCATCGCCCCTGAGTGCCCCGACAGTGCAGCAAGGCCAGCTTTTATTGCAATTTCCCCAGTTCTACGGTGGGAGTGTATACAACGTTCCGATTATCCAAGGGAAGAACAATTGGCCGGTTTTCGACCAAACTAACATGGAGTATCCTTTCATCAACAATTGGAATGCGTTAGAAGTGTCGTACGAGATAAGGCATTGGCACAATATTGGTGACACATTGGTGGCCTACACCTGGAGCAAGGACCTCACTGACTTTAACGGTAACCCGTGGGGTCGGGGTATTACCATGCAGAACGAACACAATCCCATGAGTAGTTATTCCCTCTTCGGACAAGATGTTCCTCAAAAGCTGGCAATCAGCCACGTTATCGATTTGCCCTTCGGTCGTGGCCAGCGTTTCTTCTCCGATGCCGGTCCAATCTTGAATCGGCTCATTGGAGGCTGGCAAATGGATGGAGTGGCAACGTTCCAAAGTGGCTTCCCTGTTATCCTACAACAAACTCCGGACACGCTAGGTAATATGGGCGGTATTCAGCTGCCCGACCTTCTGACGACTGCACGCCCAAGTTCAGGAAGTAGGAGTGCCAGGATTCTACAGTGGTTTGCTGACCCAACCGGTACATTCGGCACCGCGCCTCCGTTCACCTACGGCAACGCACCACCTACGCTGGGCTCCGTCCGGTCGGACCCGGAGAAGAATTATGACTTTTCACTAGATAAGTTCATCAACATTAACGAAAGTACAAAACTTCAGATTCGGGGCGATTTCTTTAACGTTTTCAACCGACCGTGGTTTGCTCCGCCCAACTCGAACTGGGGAAGCGGCTCGTTCGGAGTGGTTAGTAGCCTCCAAGGTCCCCCTCGGTACGTTCAGATATCGGCGAGGATAGATTGGTAAAGAAGATGGGGCGCCAGCCCCGTCTTCTCGGAAAGCCGTGGGACAATGCGGTAGTTTGCTTATTATCTGGGGCCGATTTCCTGAGTCATAAGTTGGGTTGGTTGGGTGCCGAAGACTCAGCCGCGTTTCAGTCGGTGGCCGTTTGGTTGCAGGTTTGTTCCAGCTTTGCTGATGAAACGAAAGACTTGCGTTGACTGAGCATTACTGAGTTGGTTTATAAAAAGGCTATGGCCTGCATGACTTCTCCGCAGTTGTGATCCAAGCGAAAGCTTTCGAAGGTAAGATGGTAGCCGATTGTGGTCGCAGGCAATGGTCTGCGAATCCAGAACGAATGTGTCAGCGTGGGTCGGATCTGTTGCTTGAGCCAGATATGGTAGAAGGTTACCCGTCGTTCCTTCACAGTGCAGTCAAGCCAGTGGATTGGGACAGCAGCAGTGAAGATGAGTGCTTATAGCAGCCGGGGTACGAAGGGACCAACTGTCGCTGCTTTGAGCGACAGTTGGTCCCCTGCCGCCTTACATCCAGTCGCAGCCGGGATTTATGCCTACAAGGATACCTGCAACGTTTACGCTATTGTGGAGGGTTCGCGGGCGATCTTGATTGACTTTGGTTCCGGCGATATTTTGAGCAAGCTTCCATCGCTGGGGGTTCAGCAGGTCGATTGGATATTGCACACGCATTTCCACCGCGACCAGTGCCAGGGGGATTATCTGGGGGAACCGCATGGAATCAAAATCGCTGTGCCGGCCACCGAGAAGAAATACTTCGATCAGGCCGAGACTTTTTGGAGTGAAAAAACCGTGTTGGGCCACGCCGTCCCGGGCATGTGGAATATATCGTTTACCTTAAGAGAGAACGTGTCTGTTGATTATGACTTAGAGCCGTGGTCAGTGTTCAGATGGAGAGGAATCTCGCTCAACGTGATACCAACTCCGGGCCATACAGAAGGCTCTGTTTCGTTTTTGACCGAGCGCGACGGCAAAAAGATACTTTTTTGCGGAGATCTGGTTGCATCCCCAGGCAAAATCGTAACCATGGACGATCTGGAGTGGGATTATACCGGAACACGAGGGATCCAGGCCGAAATCCTCTCACTACGTTGGCTGCGTGGACTCGCGCCGGACCTGCTTCTGCCTTCCCACGGCGCACCTTCACGAAATCCGGTTGTTTGGGAAGCTACATTGCAGGCGAAACTTGCCCAACTCTATTTTGCATACAATTGGGAGATTCGTTGTCTGCAGCCTCCCAACTCGCTGGAGCTCCCCACTGCTCGACCAATCCAAATGTCGAAGCATATCTGGCAAACCGGTGTCGGATACTTGATCGTAGCGGACAGCGGACATGCTATGTTCTGGGACACCGACGACCGCGACTCCGTGTACCTCGATCGGTTTCAGAGTACCATCGGGTTCAAGGCTATCGATTTTATGGTTCCCAGCCATATCCATAGTGACCATACAGGCGGCATGAACGAAGTCAAAAGGAAGTGGGGAGCCAAGTTGTGGGCTATGGATCACCTCGTCGATATTCTGGAGCATCCCGCCGCCTACAACTTACTTGCCCTCTGGCCCGAGCCCATGAAAGTCGATCGCGTACTGCACGACGGCGAGAAGATCACTTGGGAGGGAATTCCATTGCAGTTTTTTTATCTGCCCGGGCAGACTGAATACACCGAGGGTCTGCTGATCCAGATCGACGGGAAGAAATTGATGTTTGACGGGGACAACGTTTTCAAACCCTTGCCAGGCACACCCATAATTGCCCACTTTAGTTGCTCCGCCGATTACCAGCGGATTGGCGGCGGTCATCTCTATTCGGCGAAGAAGCTATTAGAGGTGAGGCCGGATTACATTTGTCCGAATCATACCGGATGGCTACGCGCGACGCCGGAAACCCTTCAAGCTTATCTGCGACAGGCTGAACAGGTTCAAGGAATTTGGGAGCAAATCATTGACCAGCCCGATCCCGAAATTGGCGTTGATAACAACTGGGTCTCTATCTATCCGTATCAGGTCGAGGCCGATCCTGGTGACACGGTGTGCTATGAACTGAGGGTTCGAAATTGGATTGGCCGAGACAGTCACTTGAGAGTGGAGATCAAGGCTCCAAAAGGCTGGTTTGTCACCCCGCCCTCCGCCGAGGTGGAAGTCCCGGGCAAACACGAGAAGAGGATGTCCGACATCATGATACCGGCCCCGGGCCATTCAACGGTTAAATTTGAGGTGAGCATCCCGCGCTCCGAAGACTGGGTCAATCGAAGGTTCGTGCTTACTGCGGATATTTGGCGGGATGGAGAACACCTGGGCGAGCTGACAGAAGCCTTGATCAATATGAGTCCCATGAAAAACCACTGAGACGGGGCTGAGGGCAACCCCGGGATGATGTCCGAGAATCCGCCTGAAGCAGAGGCAGTCCGGTAGTCCTCATTTCCGTATGCCAGCCCCCAAGATTAGGACGGCAGGAGGGGGTCCAGGGTCCAGGGTAGACGGAACCTACATGCTTCTGGGCAGAGAAGTCGAGAGGATGTGGGCAAAGATGGCCTAGTTAGTTATCATTCGATCACGAACCTTTTGGATGATGTCGGACCATGTGGAGGCCTGGATTGGCGCCAACTATTGGTGAGAGATAGGGCTCTCGGGCTGGCGCCGATTCCGATTCAGCTCTCGGTCGCAGTCAAGCCGCTTAAGGCTGAAGCCGTGTTTAGGATCTCCTGGTCCCCTGGTCCGACGATCCAGGCGCAACTCCCCCAGTGAGGTTCGGACCGCGTCCACCTTGCGGATTTTCTCCATGGCAGAACGACTTTTCAAACAACGTCTTGCCGGAGTCGATGCCGCTCGCGTCGGCGGCTCGGAGCATAAGTGCCGATGCGAGAACGAGAACATACACCGGAGAACTGAGCTTCGGTCGTAACATCCAGCAACCTTTCCTTTTCTTCAAACGTCCTCGGATGGCCGGTTTGCCGGTACGGTGCGTCGCGGCGTTTGATTCTGGCTCTTTGAACGGGCCTGGCTTGCTCGAGGCGCCATGGTCTCCGTAAAAACAAGCAAGCTGTGCCCGGTCTAGTTACTAGTTACGAAGGGCAGTTCATTTCAATGCGCAAGACCCGTGCGGGGTTGATGGAGGCCGCGTGCCGTGCCGGACTGATGCCGGGAATGGCAGCCGCAAGCGCCAGCACTCCAATTGCGATGGTCATGACCGGCACATCACGCCGGGAGTGCGGTGCCCAAATGAACAACTCGGTGATTTAGATCCTGCGACCGAACTCAACTTTCACGCAAGGATGTCGCGCTGCCGGCTTAAGCGAAGATCGCGATCACCGGCGAAACGCTGAATGCCCTTGAAAATTGATTCGGGGTCAAGGTGTGCCTCGGCGATCACCTCCGCTTCAAGCCCGCCCGTTCTCCATCGGTCGTCCCAGTCCGAGGTCAATGAATAATCATCGGTCAGCGGACCCAGGTTCCGGATCGGCCACACCCGTCGCGTCCCGGTGCTCACCACCATGAGATCGTAATAAGCTTCGGGCGGTAACACGGAACGGCGAAACTCTTCCGATTGTCGATCAAACAATTCCTCGCTGATGGCGGCGATGACTTTCACATTGATTCCAGCATCTTCCAGGCGCGGCAACTGGCTGACCAGATTGACAGTTGAGCTGGAGCCCTGCGCAAGTACGTAACCGGACCGCGGTTTGCCGGGCGCAAAGTCGCGAATAACGTAGAGACCTCTGGCCGCCGCCTTCAAATCGCGATCAGCGAACTTTGTCCGATCCGCCACTCGAAAATCGGGCCGTGCAACCTCGATCGAAATGATGCCCACTTTGGGATCGCGAGCAGCAATTTCCGCGGCCGCAAAGTAGCCCGGTGCCACATCGTTATAGTCCCAGAAATTCAAGTGGATCGTTTCCCCGCGAGGGAATAGCTTCCATATTTGTGTCGCAAAGATTCCGAAGTGCGTGCGCGCGTCCGCAGCCGTTTCCGGACCGGAATGGGCAGCGAGAATGTGCAGAACGCCTGTACGGAACCGGCTGTCCTGGTTCTGTTGACTCCACACGCGGGCCGGTGTGTACATCAGAGGTGTAAACGCGCCGTAAGTGCCGCTCATTGCCCATACACCTGCGAACCTTTCAGGATCGACGCTCGCGTTTTGTCCAACCAGCCCGATGGCCGTTGAGACGTTGCCCGCCTCCTGAATTGCGGCTTTCAGACGTGTCCCCAGTGGATTAGTTTCCGGATTGTAATGCCCCCACAAACTGCCATGCTCCATGTTGATGGATTCGGAAAGGTCGGCGGCAATGGTGAAGAAGCGGTTGTCGGTGACATAGTTCATCCACTTGAGAATCTCGGAGATCGCCCGTCGTGTGCCAGCCATCTCGCTCGGTCTGCGAAAAAGGGTGATGGTCACTTCCTTTTCGGCGCCGGAGAAGCGATTGGTGACCGTAACCTTTTGTGGCTCGGTGGGAAGATTCACAACCCGCAACCGTTCGTCCAAGAAAGGATCGCGGTGAATATCGAAGTGCAGCGGGACATTGTCCGTGATGGTGTCGCCGATCTCGACCAAACGCTCCGCGAGCCAGTCTCCCAGACCGTCGCGGTCAAGCAACGACATTACGACGTCAATGTTGGTTTTGAGCTGGATCAGCCGCTCGCGAGGATCGGTTACCGGCCCTTGACGAATTCCCTGAAACGTGACGCCATAGTGCGTCTCGAACGTATTCGCCAGCGCAACGAAGTAATCCGAGTTCATCTTGAACGCATAAGGATGGCTGGGGTAGCTGACCAATTGGTCGCCGTACCCGGGAACTTTTCCATTCACGGCTCCTGGCCAGTATCCCTTGGTTGTCCGGCCAATCACGATGATTGGGCGACGGTCACTTTCGTCCCAATCCTCGATGGTTTTCAAGGCAGAAATGATCTGGGTATAGTCGTTGCCGTTCGGCACCGCCAAAACATTCCAGCCGTAGGAAGTCCATTGGTCCACAAGCCGGTAGGTAGCAAATTGGTTGTCAACCACGCCCCCAAGCAGGACGTCGTCGATGCCCGCATTATTGTCCGAGAGCAGGACGCGCAAACGCTTGCCCACTTGTAGAGCCAGAGCCTGAGTCTTGAGCTCCTGTGCATGTCCCTCGGTCAGGGCAAATTCCCCTTCCAGAGCGATCACCTTCAGCGAACTCGGCGCGCCAACAATATTCCAGAACGCTCCTTTACCTGCCGCCGTGGCGATACCAATTCCTGACGGGCCGCCGTTGACGTCGTTGGTCACATCCACGCTTTCCGCATGTCCGGCGAGCGCTTTAATGCCGCGCGCCTTCGCCTGGACAAATAGGGGATGGTCAGCCAAACCGTGATCCTGCAAGAGGGTCCTCAGGGCGCCGCCGCCTCGCCGGAATCCCAGAGCATCCACCGGTAGAATAGCCACTTTCGGGTCCACATAGTAGCGCGTGTCACCCGTAGCTTTAAATTTACGTTCCAGCGCTTGACCCATGATCATCCACAGCGCATAACCCGTAGGAATATTATGCCCGCCCGCCAACATGAATTTGTCGCAATAGGGGTGCTTCGGGCGACGGTAGTCGAAGCGCAGTCCACCTATTTCCGGTCCGGCTAGATGTGCCGCGACGTTGTACGGCGTGTACGCCAATGGTCCGCCAAAATGCCCAGTTTGTGCATAGTTCCCGAGCAGCACCAGAATCATACATGTCATGTACCCAATGTCTTCCAACCGGTCCAGCTGATCGATTTGCACCTTCAACTCATCCGCCGGCAATAGCAAAGAGTGCGCGTAAATTGTCAATTCAAACCCTCCTGTCCCTTGGCTTCTCAAGGAATCGTCGCATGATAGAGTACAGCTGCTGTTCGTAAACTCAAATTGATGTTCAATCGCGAACGGGTAAACCTTGGCCAGACTCTCACCTACTTCCGTGCTACCGGCAAAGCTTGTGAATCAATAGGGATAATTCCCAACCTCGCTAAAGCCACTCAAGTTCACATTGCATCGTAGGTGCCATGGGTAAGATCTGTGATCGTGTGCGCTCCGACTTCATTAGTCTTTTGATCTGCTGGACTCGAGCCTGTTTGCGTGTCCACAAGTTCCAGGTGAACACCTACGATCTCCATCCCAATAGTCATAATTCGGCCCACTAATCAATGGCCGCTTGTGACCCTGCAAAGTCCAGGCCCTGCTAAAATCAGGAACCCGTCTTTGTGATACTCAGAGAATCAAAATCTTTTGAGAGTTCGTATTTCAATCTTCCTCGTTTGACTTCTGCAAAGAGTATACGTCTATCGGTCCAAAGGCCGGGACCATCATCCCAGCATCATCAACGATGTTGCAGTAAGGTTTCAACCCGCTCCCATAATAGAGTCGTGCGGTTGGCGAGAATTGGCCCTGTATGCGAACAATTACCCCGCCCGGATCTTCCGGGTCAAAATCCGTACGGAAGGGAGTAGGGTCCGTATCCCGGGGTGGTGTATCCAAGCGTAATTCAAAAAACGGCGCCTGACCACGGCACGGGGTATGTAGCCGCCCGGTCACTCCACTGAAATGTAGATGAATAACTGGTGAACCTTCGACGACGTCCCCCCGAGGCGCCCGGTCAATCCTCAGCGATCGGAGGTTAATGGACCGTCCATGACCTGCCACATGGTAAACCTCTGACAGCGCAACCTCGGCCATACGCCGCCCAATAATCTCTTGGCCCTCGACCCCGACGTGGCCCGGCTCTTGCCACGGCGCGTCCCAGTTGGCGATGACGTAAGCGTTCTTACGCTCAAGCGCGATCTGTCTCTGGGCCTCGCGCACAATCTCCAGACCGCCCACCGCCCTGAGAGTTGCCGGGTTACGAAAATTACTGTCCGCGAGTTGAACATAGATGATCGGTAGGTTCGGCTTGCCGGTATCGCGTCGCACGTTATCAATGAAGTTTAGCATTTTCTTCTTGTAAGAGTAACAAGAGGGAGATCCAAAGTCACTCTCGCCCTGGTTCCACAGAATTCCCGCGATATCTCCACCAACCAGTTGTATCCGGTTCATCATCGCGCCATATAGCGAATAACTGTCTTGATCCTTGAGGGCTGGGTCCCACATGTCCATGGAAGCCCCCCCCAAGGCGCAAGGTATCAAAGCAATGTTACGGTTGGTATTATCAATGATATGTTTAGCGAAAGCAGTTCCCGGACCAATCTGCCGTAGCATTTGTGGGCGTGGGGCGGCTTTGATTCGCGCAAAGTCAGCGTCAGAAAGATCGGTACGTTGTTGACGGAAGCTGTCTCGGTAAATAGGAGCTGCCGCTGTAAAAAACCAATGTACAGGCTCAATTGGGTCAGCCCACTTATTATCCAGACCAAAAACTCTGACTCGCTTACGATCTATGTGAACCGGGTGGTCCAACTCCCCACAGCTCTGTAAGCTACGATAGCCGAGGATACACATATTAGACTGACCCCCGAGTATCCACATGTCAGCATTGATCGGAAGTGAATGCCCTACCTTCTCTTGGCCTGCTGCGATGCCCGGCAGGCCGATCGTTACGGCTGCACCAATGACTTCCAGGAATGTCCGTCGCGGAACTTTCTCTCTGCCTTCCTTCGAATCGAAAATCCTCGAATCCATGGTGCATCACCTCTTTTCAATTTAATAGTAGGCGTATCTCGTCGGGATTATTATGCAGTAGTTTAATGCAGACGAGGCAAAACTGGCGTTTGCCAAAATGCCTTGGGGTTTCACGCAATATTGTTAGTCGCGCCGCAATCTGTGTCTCCGGCACCGCCTCCCGCAAGTCACGAACTAGAACTGAATCAACCTATCCGCTCGAAAGCTGCTACTGAAGTTCTTAATGCGTCCCTTGCCGAAGTGGGTAAGTCGAAGGTCACCGTGTGTTCTTACTCTCACTGGACCACTATCCGCGAAAGGAATTGCTGGGCGTTATCCATCTGATTCGATGCTAGCCGCTAAGTGAGAGAGCTGAAATCTGGCCTCCTAGGAAAAACAGATTTCACGACTACGGTGAACGTTCCGAGACGAAGCAAACACCTCCCCGATGGAGCAGCAGCTGTAGCAGCAGCGCCCGCGCCCGTGAAGTGTCGATGGGTCCACCTGCACTAGAGCATTGTTATGAATGATAAACGCCTAATCAAAGGTTCGAATTCGCTTCACCGTCCTCTCGAAAATAGCAGACGTTGCCGTCGCCGTCTGGCCTCCTCAAAGTTGCCGACCTGACGTGCCGTCCGTTGAAGGTCAGTTTGCGGAGGGCGTTGAGATCACCTCGGGGCGTCACCCACTCCGGCGACCGTACATGTAACTCCTGAGGTTGTTTGACGCGCACATCCACGGCCCCCGCCATGGTGGCGGGGGGTGTCAGTCGCGGCACGGTCAAATTCGGGCTGTTAAGGGCGCGGTCACCACAGGTGCACTTCCGCGACGTGTCGCTTAGACGTCTTTCATCGGTCACTTGGTCTTATCGACCTTTCCTGGGGCCTTGAGTCTTGGACAGTCTAGTTGTCCGGTAAATCAATCGGCCCGAACGCAGGCACAGACATGTTCTTGTCGTCAACAAGATTCATAAACGGTGTCATCCCACTGCCGTAAATCAATCTTGTGGATTCTCTGAATGGAAAGTTTACGCGTAAAACCAGACCGGCCGGATTGTGCGGATCGAAATCCGTTCTGTAGATTACCGGAGCGCTATCCGGCGGGCCGTCCGACCTGAGCTCAAAATCTGCAGGCCGGCCGGCAGCCCGCAGCCGGCCCGTGACCCCGCCAAACGTCAAACGAATTGCTGGCGTCGCAGTGTCGCGCCCAATCACGTTAACGGATTCCAGGGTGATCGAATGGCCATGATCGGGTTGATCATAAACCTCGGACAACGCCACTTCCGCCAAACGTTGCCCCACAAGCTGCGTGCTTTCGCCCGAGATATGGATCCGGTCCTGGAAGTCGGCATCGACGGCACTGACCATGTACAGCTTTTTGCGTTCACTGGTAACATGGCGTTGGATATCTCGGATCGCCTCCCACCACTTCGCATTGGTTCTATCCTGATCATAGTAACGGCTAATTTGAACGTATAGGAAAGGAAGATCAGGATCACCCGTGTCCCGGCGAATGGCATCAATCAGCTCAAGAAATCGCTTCCTATATTCCCCCACACACTCTTCGTAAGCGTCACTCTCACCCTGATACCAAAGGATTCCCTTGATCCGCCCACCCACCATCTGAATCCGGTCATACATCGAGCCATAGAGCGAGGCCGAGCCTTTGTCCTTAAGCGCGGGATCCCAGTACTTGATAGGGATTCCCCCCATGGCGCATGGAATCAAGCCGATGTTGTGGGCGCTATTATCAACGATCTGCTTGGCGAAACCGCCGCCCACATCTACGCCGCCTGGAACAATCGGGCGTGGTGCCGCGCGTTCCTTCTTGTACTCCTCTGGAGACATGCCCAATTTAAACAGGAGGTCCCTATGCACTGTGTCGGCAGCCTCGACATTCCAGTGTATGGGTTCGAAAGGCGGAGACCACTCATTATTCATGCGAAAGTTCACGATTCGCTTGGGGTCCAGTTTCAATGGCTCGTTCAACGTGCCCCACGCTTGCATATTCGACTGGCCAGCTAGAACCCATAGGTCGGCTTTTATCGGACAGGGGTGCGAGGCAATGCGTGGCTTCGCTTGCTCTAGTGAAGGTAGCAAAGGAGCAGCAGTGGCACCTTTGCGGACAGGGCCTGCGATCCCTCCTATCCCCATCTCCGTTGCGGCCATCGCCCCTAATTTCAAAATATCACGGCGCTTCATGCCACCGCCCATCGCTCCTCCCTTTTTTACTCGTAATACGCCATGCCTATTCCCCACTTAGGGTTTCCGCTTTCGCACTTTCTCCATACACCTAATCCTCTAAATGGTGCGAACAGTTGTGTCGACCAGATTGAGATAGGGAGGAGAGTAAAGCACGATCTTCTCTTTCCGGAAGGGCAATCCGCCTTCCTCGTTCCGAAGGAACTTCTTTCCCAAGTTGAGTTAGGTGCGCTAAACGAGGGTCGGTAAAAGCCTGATG
>Ga0123355_10014990_pt1 | contig 12154 bp, 11 predicted proteins | sample TergutEmb28metaG_3_FD_89872 | JGI IMG/M metagenome (GOLD analysis project Ga0123355, IMG submission 89872) | Embiratermes neotenicus P1 segment gut microbial communities from Petit-Saut dam, French Guiana - Emb289 P1 | ecosystem: Host-associated > Arthropoda: Insects > Digestive system > Gut ... | reverse complement strand
TTTTTTGAGTGGTTTAAAAATCGCGGCTGTTTATGCGTCAGTATTCTTAGGGGCTGGTTTTGCCTCTGGGCGTGAGTTAATTGAATATTTTGTAAGTTATGGCTGGATTGGCTTGTGGGGGTTAATTATTGCTGGGATATTGTTTTCACTTGTGGGCTGGGCAGTGCTTAGGATATGTAAACGCGAATCCATCAATGATTATAGTGGATTCATGCGTTTTTTGTTGGGTGAAAAATTAGGAGTTTTTACAGAATTTTTAGTAATTGCGTTTTTATTTTGTTTATTTGTTGCAATGATTGCTGGAGGGGGCGCAACTGCAAATGAAGCGTTTAATATACCTTTTAGTTTTGGGGCAATTATTGTAGGGATTGTTGTTTTTGTTGTCCTATGTTTTGGGCTAAATGGTATTGTTAAGGTAAATGTAATACTTGCGCCATTTATGTTACTTGGTGGAATTTTCATAGGGTTATTTTCATATTTTTCACATACTACTTTTGCGTTTGCATTAATTCAAGGAGGGGTTATCCCCATTTCATTTGCATGGCTGTTGGCGGCAAAAGTTTATGCTTCTTACAACCTAGTAACTGGAATACCCGTACTTACTGCAACTGCTCCATTGGCTGTAAATAAGTTTGATGCTGTGATTGGTGGAGTGCTGGGAGGGGGAGTTATTACCATTTTAGGTATATCTATGTCGTTGCCATTATTTTTGCATTATACAAATGTTGTGGCACTGGAAATACCATTTCTTTACATAGTTATACAGCATGGTAATTTTTTCAACGGTTTATATCTAACAATATTAATTTCTGCTTTACTTACTACAGCCGCCTGTAACGCCTTTGCAGTTTTGGAATGGTTAAAAGCTCGTAGCAGAATCAAAGCCGCCGCAATATTGTGTGTATTGGGTGTGATTGCTTCGCATGTTGGTTTTTCTGTAATAGTTGCCTATGTGTACCCTGTATTTGGATTAGTTGGGTTATTTAAGATTATTGTTATACTTTGGACTGGTTTTTTCAAAAATTAACATGGATTTAAAACCGTGGGACTCCGTCCCTCACCCTGCAAACTTTTTGAAAAAAGTTTGACAAAAACTTTAACAAGAAAAACGCGTACGCGTTTTTCAGGATAGGGGGTTAAGGGGGACGTGTCCCCCTTATGGGTGTTTGAGGGTGAAACCCTCAAGGTCTTAGGTTAATGGGTATGGTCAAAGCCCAGCCATTTCTCTAAATTTGGCTTCTGTTAGGATAGTTATTCCCAATGATTCGGCTTTTTCCTTTTTGCTTCCAGCTTTTTCACCAATTATAACGTAATCTGTTTTCTTAGAAACACTACTGCCCGCTTTTGCTCCAAGTGCAGTGATTTGCTCGTTTACAGAGTCACGCGTAAAGGTTTCAAAACTGCCTGTTGCGACAATTATTTTTCCAGTAAAAGGATTATCCGTTATGGTTTGTTGAATCTTTGCAGTTTTAAATGTTAGTAATTTTGAAATTTGATTCCATTGATTGATATTACTTTCTAATTTAAACCAGTTACAGATGTTTTGTTGAAGAATTTCACCAAAATCTTCCAAAGTAGTAAAGTCATAATTCTCAATTGCTGCATCCCTAATCTTGTTAATATCATAATCAAATGCCTTGCACAAAATCGCACTTGCATGACGACCAAGCATTGGAATATCCATAGAAATAATAAATTTTTCCATTGTGGTTGTTTGGCTTTCTTTAATGGCATTAACTAGACGTTCAAAAGCCTTTTTGCCAAATTTATCAATTTTTACAATTGTATCTTCATGCTCGCCTAAGCTAAACACATCAATCTTGCTATTAAGCAAACCCACTTCAATAAACTTTTTAAGTGTGGCTGTTGAAAGCCCACTGATATCCATAGCCTTTTTGCTAACAAAATGCTCAAATTGCCTTAATATGCGGTCTGCACAGGTTTTATTTTCGCAATACAAAGATGGTTCACCATCTTCATTGTTGATTGTAGCAAGTGAATAACCACAACAAGGGCAAATGTTTATAACTACAGTTTGCTCGCTTGATGTAAGAGGTTTATCGCTGTCGAGATTTGTTTCTACATGTGGAATTATCATATTTCGCTTGCTAACAGTGATTCTATCGCCAATTTTTAGATTAAGACCTTCAATGAATTTAATATTATGCAGTGAGGCATTGGAAACATCCGTTCCGTCTATTTCCACTGTATCAAAATTGGCTGTGCAAGAAAGCAAACCAGTACGTGTCACTTTCCATGTAACACTTCTTAACATGGTTTCAACTGTATCATCCTCAAACTTAAATGCCAAACCATCACGATAATGATGACCTGTGCGCCCAAGGGATTTTGAATAGGTAACATCATCATAGGTTGTAACAAGACCATCTATAGGTATGCCATGTTCCTTTGCATATGCCTCTAAACGTGGAATTAAATCAATTACATTGTTGTTTAATTTATGAAAATGAACAACATCAAAACCAATATTAAACAAATAGTTAAGCATTGATGATTTACTATTAATATCAACTATAACAGGATTGGAGTTATTAATGTATTCCACTGCTTTTAATGAAGTTCCATCAAGAATACCAAATATACTTAATCGCACGCGTCTTTTAGCACATTCGCCAGCATCATGTTGGCGGGCTGAACCAGCGGCTAAATTGCGTGAATTTTTATATGGCTTACCATCACTGCCAACAATTGTAGCTTTTAGATGTTCAAAATCTTTGTTTAGAATATACGCTTCTCCAGTAAGTGAAAGATAACCCTTATGTGGGATTTTCAGAGGCACACCCAAAAATACACGAGCATTGTGAGTAATTTCCTCACCTTCATGCCCATCACCACGGGTTGAGGCTTGAATCAGTTCGCCATTATTGTATTTGATATTAACGGTAAGCCCATCCAATTTTAACATTAACAGTGCATCAAATTCGCCAACAAATTTCACTACATCCTCAGGCTCTTTTGTCTTATCCAAAGATAATAGTGGTGTATCATGCTGTACTACTGGTAATGAACTTATTACGGGCGCGCCTACGTTTTGTGTTGGTGAATTTGATAATATTAATCCTGTTTCTTTCTCCAATGTGGTAAGTTCGTCAAATAATTTATCAAATTCGGCATCAGATATTATGGGAGCATTTTCATTATAATAAAGATGACGATGATGGTTAAGCTCTATGACTAATTCGCGCACTCTTGACATTTTTTCTGTTTGATTTGTTAGTGTTGACATGTTTTCCTCCTAGTAAATAAAAATAATCAATCCCAAATTAATAAATTTATGCTATAATATCTTTAATCGTTCTACAATCTAAAAAGAGGGGTTTTGATTATGAAAAATCTAAAATTATTGTTATGTTTGTTGTTGGTATTTACATTGTGTGTGCCAGTTTTTGCGCTGGAATATGAATATGAGGTAGAAACGGAAGAAACAGAACCTACAACATTTTCCTATACCCAAGCAGTGCAAATGTCATTAGAAGATGTTTTAATCATACAAGATTTAGCCAATCAGATTAGTGATATGCAAGACCAACGTAATGATTTGCGTCGTGATATTAGAACATTGGAGCAAGGCGGAGTGCTTGAAGGCATGAGACCAAACTATGAAATATCAGACGAAATAGATAGAATTGTTATGCAGATGGTATCTATGCACATGCAAATGGAGCAATTACAAGGCAGTCAAACCATGTCTATGGAGCAACTTTTAATAGGGCTTTCACCATATGGTGATGCAATGGACGCAGCTAGTGCTGTGCAGTCAATAATTGGTAATACTTTGGCTATGCAAGATACAATGAATGCTTTGTCAATGCTGGAAATGCAACGAGCAATGTTACAAAGCCAAATTATACCCATTAATAATGAAAACCAACGCACTGAGTTAATTCGTGAAATGCGTAATGGCGTAACCACATTAGAGCATCAAATAGAGCTTTCCACTATAACATATGGTCAAACTCGTCTTTTAAGAGAGTTATCACTACGGCAGTTGATTGTTGCAGTAGCAGATTCAACAATTAGTTTAGAATCAACACAAGCAAGTTTAGCACTAGCAGAAGAGAATTTCCGCCGAACTTCTGTACAATATGAATTTGGATTAATTAGCAGAAATGCATTACGCACAGTAGAGCAGAATATTACACGCATTAACAATGAATTAACTGACAGACAAGCGGATTTGTATAATGCACGTCAAAGCCTAAATCATTTTTTAGGTCAGCCACTTTCCCAAGAAACCACAATAGAGTTTGAACACGCTCTTCCAGTAATGCCTGAAGACCTTGATGAACACATTGAGGAAATTTTACCATTATTTCCAAATATCATTAGATTACAACACGATGTAAATATCACAGGGGCAGCCCGCAGAGCATACAGAGGAAGTAATCGTGAAACCAGAAATACTTTACAAGCCGCCTATGACCGCGCACAATTAGAGCTTAGTCAAGCCAAAATGGAGCTAGAAACCTCTATACGTCGCACATTTAATAATATAGAAACCCAATTGCGCCGTAAAGAAAACCTATATACAGCCCTCTCACTTGCTGTAGAGGCTGTGGCATTAGAGCAGTCTAATGTGCTTAATGGGCGTGCAACTCAATTTGATGTTGATACGGCTCTTTTAGCTGTGTTTAATGCAGAACTTGACCTACAAAGAGCTTATAATGCCTTGTGGATACAGGCATTTATATTTGATAATCCTATTTTATTTAATTAGCATTTATTAGCATTTCAGAAAGTCTTGTATAGCCTGTTCTGCTATAGTCATCATTTCTGGAAACCATGGCTTATCTGTCTTTTTATCAGGAGTTACATTAACAAGCCATCGTAAATTTGCTAGTTGCTTAAAATACTCAATATCAATACAGGCTTCTGGTCTAAATTTACAATACCTTGTTATAAATTCTTGTGCAAAATCCGCAAACCTAACATCATGTATCGAACTTCGATTCATAAGCATGTATGTCCATCCAACATCAAAACGATAATCACCCTGTGTTAATGTCATATCAATGATATATAGTTTTTGTTCTTTATCTGATAAAACATTCCAAATATGATAATCTCTGTGTATATAACAGGGTGGATACTCTTTAATATTCAATGATAAAGATTCCAATTCATTAACAATATCCCAATAATGGTCTATTTGTTTGTTGGTAACAATGGTTTTTATTTCAGCAAGTTCATTCTTAATGAACCCATTGGGGGGCGCTTTGGTTTTGGGTTTTATATTGTGTAGGTCAATTAACAATCTAACAAACCTATCAATCAGATGATTAGATTGAGTATTGGAACTCGCATTATTATACAAATCTGAAAACATCCCATTATCTATAAATTGCATGTATATACCAGACTCGTCTTTTTTATATGGCTCTGGAACGTTAAGCCCAGCGTTGTAAAGGAAACAAAGCGCGTCCCATTCTTCGTCATCAAGTAAAACATTGTTGAGTGATACATTGTTTGCTCCATATGATTTGCGAACATGCTTCTGTCCATCTTGTTTTTCCTCAAGTAAAACCTTACAACCAGGATGGTCACGAAATACAGTTGTTTTTACGACAATGTTGTCCATCTTCAAGCCTCAACCTCCTACAATCAATAGACCTGTCCTTCATTAACTCAAGAGCCTGCTCTGTACCCTAATGCACATTCAGAACATAATTAAACAGGCTCTTTAGAATATTTCATTTATTCCGAAATTCATTAGATTCTATAATACTCTTCAATTCAATCACCTCTAATGGGCAATCTTTCCAGTCATGTGTCCAGCAAACGATTACATCGCAACCGTTTATATCATGCCCATGATCAAGAAAGTTTTTTGATTTGTATTCAAACTCAATCTTAACTTCTTCCCAGAGATTTTTGTTTCTATTAATAAGCCTTTTTCCAACACAATCAGGAAAACCAGTTTGGACTGCTTCAACAATAATACCTAAATCTTCATTGATTTTTCCAAAAAGGAAAACTACTCCCTGTTCGTTAATCGGTGCATATCGTAATCCCATGAAATCTAGCGACGCACCATATACCATCCCCTTTTTTCTTTGCCAAACCATACCAGTGCCAACGTTGCTACTTTTTGGTGGGAGAGATGCAATTCTCTCATCATCGTTATCATCAATCATCTCAATAAATTGAGAATCAGAATAGTTCTCTTGTAGCCAACCCTTGAAATAAACTAGCGTATTTTGCCAAGAACCAAAATTTTTTCGATATGGTTTTAGCGCATGATTTGAAGTGTGTTCAAACTCTATCGTTGTTGGCAATTTGTTTAACTTAGTACAGACATCATGCAAATTTTTGAAAAGTTCATTGTGATTTTTTCTTACCTTTTGTTGTTGTGGAGTTAAGCCTGCCTCAATCATTGCCTCTGACCATTTGCCAAAGTACTTTAAAATTTGGTGTCCTGAAATATTTGATCGTCGTATAAAATCAGCTCTTGAAATAGATTCACTATCAAGTTCTTTTGCAATCCTTTGAATTTCCGCAATAATCTGTTCTTTCATACTCTGCATCTGAATCCCCCATCTACGAACCCACCCATGCCTTATCCTCCTCTGGAATATCCCAAATCTCAGTCAACGATATATCAGAAAGAATCATTGTTTCTGATATGATGGCATTACAAATGTTCCCAAACATCTGGCTGATAACCAGTAGTGACTTTTTAAAAATTCCCAATTATTGATATTTTGAACATATTAAGGTTGTCCAACTGGCGTTCTTCTACATCTTCTTGGCTGGAGATATATTGGTTCTCATATTTTTTCACTTTTCATCAATTCGAGAAGAAAGGGCAAATATACCACAGCACTTTTAATACTTTGGTATTCGCCTTTGCTCACCCCATATTTATATATCTTAATAAATTGGAATTTAATTTCTCGCTCTTTAAGATAACGCTCTGCTTTTTTGTGTCAAAGCATTTGGTTTTGCCAAAAACTTGTATATTCATAAGTTATTCTTTGTAACCAAAGTTTTTAAGCAGAAAATCGCTATCACGCCAATTCTTTTTGACTTTTACCCATAATTCAAGAAATATGGGAGAACCTAGAAGATTTTCAATATCACGGCGGGCAGTAGAGCCAATACGTTTTAACATATCACCTTTTTTTCCAATAATAATTGCTTTGTGCGATTCTTTTTCACAGAAAATTGTCGCACCCACATCAACAATTGCACCCTCGTCACCTTCATCTTTTGCACGCGATTTCATGCCTGTAATTTCCACTGCAAGACCATGCGGAATTTCTTCTTGTAAAAAGGTTAATGCTTTTTCACGTATTATTTCGGCAGTAATTTGACGCTCTGGCTGGTCAGTAATTTGGTCTTCTGGGAAAAACATTGGACCTTCTTGTAAAATATCCCTAATAGCGGAAAGTAACGCTTGGGTATTATCACCTTTTAATGCAGATAGTGGAATAATCTCTCTAAAAGAATATTCAGAGCTGTATTGGTCAATTATTTTCAACAAGCTAGGTTTATCAACAGTATCAACTTTATTTATTGCCAAAAAAACAGGAGCATTAATTTTTGCTAGGTTTTGTAAAATTTCTTTGTCACCTTCGTGTATTTTTTCTCGTGGCTCTACCATATAAATAACTGCATCAGCTTCCCCCATGGCATTTGTTGCGCTTTTTACCATAAAATCACCCAATTTTGTTTTGGGTTGGTGTAAGCCTGGTGTGTCAATAAATATAATTTGGTAATCCTCACCAGTTAGTATACTGCGAATTTTATTGCGTGTTGTTTGAGGTTTATTTGTTACTATTGATATTTTTTCACCAACAAACAGATTCATAAGTGTGGATTTTCCCACATTTGGTCTTCCTATTAATGCTACAAATCCTGAATAAAATTTCATATGCTTGACCTTTCCATCTTTTTTCTATATGTTTGTTATATTGTACCACAAAACAGGGAGGTTAAGACAATGAAAAAAACGAATATGATGAAAATTGATGACATCTTTTGGTCGCCAATTCAAAAGTTAATGTTGGATGTGGTTTTGCCATACCAAGCAGACATTTTGGATGACAAAGTAGAAGGAGCAGAAAAAAGCCACGCCTTACAGAATTTCCGCATAGCTGCAAAAGAGGCAGAGGGCGAATTTTATGGCATGGTTTTTCAAGATAGTGATGTTGCCAAATGGCTTGAAGCTGTAGCTTATGCTCTTACGATTAAACCAAATCAAGATTTAGAGCAACAAGCGGATGATATTATTGCTTTAATTGGGCGCGCCCAAGAAGCAGATGGTTATTTAAATACATTCTTTACTGTAAAAGAGCCAGAACACAAATGGCAAAATCTTTTAGAATGCCACGAGCTTTATTGCTCTGGGCACATGATTGAAGCCGCTGTTGCATATTTTGAAGCTACAGGCAAGGATACTTTTTTGAATATTATGCGACGTAATGCAGATTTAATTTGTAGTCGTTTTGGCAATGATAACGGGAAAATCCGTGGAATTCCTGGGCATCAAGAAATTGAATTAGCACTGTATAGGCTTTACAAAGTAACTGGAGAAGAAGAATATCTTAAAACAGCCAAATACTTCTTGGATGAAAGAGGCAAAGACCCAAGTTATTTTGAAGAAGAGTTAAAAAGTCGCGTCTGGTATCATTGGGGTAATAAACCAGAAAATAGAGAATATGCACAAAATCATTTGCCTGTGCGCGAACAAACTCAGGCAGTTGGTCATGCAGTGCGGGCGGTTTATATGTACACTGCAATGGCAGCAGTTGCCAATGAAACAGGTGATAATGAGTTAATTAATGCATGTCGCACTCTTTGGAATAATATTACAACCAAACGAATGTATATTACTGGTGGAATTGGTGCAACACGTGTTGGCGAAGCATTTTCAATAGACTACAACTTACCAAGTGATACTGTATATGCAGAAACATGTGCTTCTGTGGCAATGGTATTTTTTGCTCAAAAAATGCTTGAAATTGAACCAAAGGGCGAGTATGCAGATATTATGGAAAAAGAATTGTATAATACTGTATTAAGTGGAATGCAATTGGATGGAAAGGCGTTTTTTTATGTAAATCCTTTAGAAGTTGTACCTGAACTATCTGGGGTGATTTCAGAATATACGCATGCCTTGCCAAAACGCCCAAAATGGTATGGTTGTGCATGTTGCCCACCAAATGTTGCAAGGCTTATTACTTCTCTTGGGCAATATGTTTGGAGTGAAAATAAAGAGAAAAATATAATTTTCGCCCACTTATATATAAAGGGTTTGGTTGAATTTGAACTTGCTGGGGGCGAAGTGGTGCAAATTGAGTGTAATACAAACTATCCTTGGGATGGGTCTATAAAATATGAAATTAAACTAACTAATTTAAAATCAGACACAGCAGAGTTTACCCTTGCAATTCGTATACCTAGCTGGAGCTTGAAAACAAGATTAGTGCTAGGTGAAGAAATAATCATCCCTGTCATAAAAGATGGTTATGCCTATATCTCACATAATTGGCAAACAGGGGATGAAATTGATTTGTCTTTGGATATGTCGCCACGGCGCGTATATGCCAACACAAAAGTAAGAGATGTGGCTGGATGTGTGGCAATTAAACGTGGACCTATGGTATATTGCTTTGAAGAATGTGACAATGGCGCGGATTTATCTGCATTAAGGCTTCCCATATCATCATTAGTTGCCGAAGACATGGAAAACAACTCCACAATTGGTAATATAGTCACTATTTCTGCTCAAGGGATACGCCTAAAATCAGATGATGAACTATATAGCTTCAACCCACCAGATGAAAAAGAGGTCAAACTTAAAGCAGTTCCCTACTATGTTTGGGGCAATCGTGAACCTGGTGGAATGCGGGTATGGCTCTTAGAGAATAAAGGTTAGTCCATCCAGAGAGTATTTATATAACTTCCGTCAAAATGAATCCTCCACAACATACGAATAACGCGTTTAAGCTCTTCTAACACACCATCATAGACGGTAAATAAAAAAACTTTTTCAAGTTCTGATTGTAAAATAAATCTAATAGCGGCAACTGCTGCATGGGAAAGATTCATTTGTATGTTTGAAGAGTTTGAATTGTGGTTGCCACAAACTAACCCTTCTGCACATAAATAGAATCTTTCCATTTTATTTGCAGAAATTCCACAAATAACACAATTATCTATTTCAGGTTGCAACCCATGAAAAACAAAAAATCTTAAAAGAAACACACATGTAACTTGTAAAGAAGGTATCCTACCTTTTGATAAGCGTGATAAAGATTTAATTGTGAGGAGTAATAAATCATCACAATCAACACTGTCCCAAATAGATTTATCGCACACCTCAGCTATTAAATGCGCCGAAAGTAACCTATCATAATCTAAGCGTAGATTGTAAAACATTTCAATAATATCTGCTTGGGTAACGAAATAAAGCCCCTTTGAAGGGGTTAATACAAAATCTGCATATGTAAAAAGCTGCGCGGCAGCCATTAACTTACTTGATTGTTTGCGAACACCCCGCGCATAAACCATTAATCGCCCATAGCCCTTACACAAAAGCAGTAGTCTTTTGTCGCTCTCCCCTGCCTGAAATTCCCTAAGAACTATTCCCCTTGCTTTAATGGTTTTCATAGTGCTTTGACAATAATACTGATGTTTCTGGTGCTGGCAGTTTATTATCACCCTTGTAATTTACACGTTTATATTCAATATACATTTTTGGATCACCTGACGTTACAAATCTTTGCCAAAGTCGGCTCATATGTGTTTCCCCCTTCATAAGTTTGTATTGATTCTAGTATTTCCGACATAGATGGATATATCCTGATAAAATAATGGAAAAAGATATGTACAACCCTCCACAAATAACTTGGAGGGTTATTTTTACTTATTTGCTAGTTATTTATTCTTGTGTATACACCATTAACGCCATATGTCTGGCGCGTTTTACATTCATTGTCATTGCGCGTTGATGTTTTGCACAATTACCAGTTACACGGCGAGGAAGAATTTTACCTCGTTCCGAAACATATTTACCCAGTTTCTTAAAATCTTTGTAATCAATATGTGTTACTTTATCAACACAATATTGGCAGACGCGCTTTTTGCGTCGTCCACGTCTTTTTTGAATCATTACTCACACTCCTAATAATAACTATTTAAAACGGCAAGTCATCATCTTCATCAATGCTTTGGGTTATTGCAGAAAATCCTTCAGGTTGTTTGGGTGCAGATGTTGAAGAAGATGAAGGAGCATTTTGATAGCTGTCGCCCCCACCTTTTGCCATACGAGCCTCAAAAGCGGCTTTGCTTTCGGCAAAATTAACTTCCTCTGCCACTACTTCTGTTGACCAGCGTTTTTGCCCTGTGTTGTCGTCAAAACTACTTACCCTTATGCTACCACACAACGACACCAACATACCTTTTTTAAAAAAACGCTCCATAAATTCGGCTGTTTTACGGAAGGCAGAGCATAAAATAAAATCCGCATCAGGTTCGCCTTCTTTTTTAAAACGTCTGTCAACCGCAACTGTAAACTTAGCTATGCACATTGGCTCTACGCCTTGAGTATAGCGAATTTCTGGGTCTTTTGTTAAACGCCCCAATAATATTACTTTGTTCATCCGTTACCTCCATCAACCTATTCAGTAACAGGCTCTGCAACTGGTTCTGTTGCTACAGCTTCCTCAACTACTACAGTTTCCGTAGCTACTGGTTCAATTGTTGGTTCAACCACTGGCTCTTCTGTTTTTGCTTCTGCTTCAACTTCTACAGGCGCGGAAACTTGAGGCGTTTCTAGCTCTAAAGTATCATCTACACGAATAGTTAAAAAACGTAGTACATTTTCCTGCAATCTTAAACGACTTTCAATTTCTCCTGGTGTGTTACCACCTTCGGATGTGTAAGTGATAAAAGTATACATACCTTCGCTTAACTTTTGAATTGGATACGCTAATTTTCTGCGTCCCCAGTCATCAATCTTTTCGATTGTACCACCAAAACGGTCGATAAATCCTTTGACACGCTCAAGTTCTGCGCGATATACTTCTTCTTCAAGGTCAGCTCTTATAATTACGCCCATCTCATATTTGTTGGGTTCCATTGTCTTGCACCTCCTGGTCTGTGGCATACTTTTACAAAGCTAAAGTAT
>Ga0123355_10014988_pt1 | contig 12154 bp, 13 predicted proteins | sample TergutEmb28metaG_3_FD_89872 | JGI IMG/M metagenome (GOLD analysis project Ga0123355, IMG submission 89872) | Embiratermes neotenicus P1 segment gut microbial communities from Petit-Saut dam, French Guiana - Emb289 P1 | ecosystem: Host-associated > Arthropoda: Insects > Digestive system > Gut ... | reverse complement strand
GTGGTTAAAAGTCCTGAGTGGGTAGGGACGGTGCTGCAAGCATAACAAGCCTTTACAACATTGGCGATGAGGACACTAACCCAGCACTCAGGGGGCTTGCTTTCGAGAATAGCAAGCATTGTGTGTGCAAACAAAGGGGTGGATTATTCCACCCTTTTGTTTTTATAATTTTAGTGCGCAATTCCTCCCTCATCTAAAGATTCGGGTTTCCTTGCTAGTCTTTTTATGAAAAAAAAGGAGAGAAAAGCGAGCATTATATTCACGAATCCTATACAACAAACAGTAAAGATAAAAATAACCTTTTTTAACGAGCCTTACCGATCTTTGCCCCAAAAACACGTTCCAAGGGCAATAAGAATTGGATTTCAAAGTGCGAGCTTTGACCTTAGTAGTGGAATCCTGTGAAACTACGACTTATGTTGACACACTAACATAAGGCTATGACTGGGATAGTTTTTCCTAGTTTTAGAAACCAGGCTTACAACAGTTGGCAGATAACGAATCTATCTACTAATTCGCGAAGAGAAAAGCGGTGAATGCACTAAATTAGAATTTTATATAAAAGACAGAGGTGAATGTATTGCTCGGAGCAATAATCGGCGACATTGTAGGATCACGCTTTGAGTTTAACAACCATAGGAGCAAGGAGTTTGACTTGTTTACTTCAGACTGCTTTGTGACAGATGACAGTATCATGACGCTTGCCATTGGCAAAGCATTTATCGAGGCTGGCAAAGACTTGTCCTCATCAAAGCACGAAAACAGCTATTCAGATGACCAAAAGAAATTGCTTGAGGAATTCTCTATAAAATATATGCAGGAGATCGGACGAAAGTATCCAGGCTGTGGGTTTGGCGGCATGTTTTTCCAATGGGTTTTCAGCGATAACCCTGAACCATACAACAGTTATGGTAACGGAGCAGCCATGCGCGTTAGTCCCGCCGGGTTTGCGGCGCAAACAGACGCACAGGCTATAGAATTTGCGGAAATCGTTACTAAAGTCACTCACAATCACGAGGAAGGCATCAAAGGGGCAACGGCTGTTGCTTCAGCAATCTTCAAAGCCCTGCATGGAGCGACAAAGAACGAAATCAGAAAGCATCTGGAAGGATACTATAATCTTGGATTTACGATAGATGGGATACGAGATAGCTATCGGTTCAATGAGACTTGTCAGGAAACCGTGCCGCAGGCTATAGTTGCTTTCCTCGAGTCGCAGTCATTCGAGGATGCAATCCGGCTTGCAGTATCTGTCGGCGGCGACAGTGACACGCTTGCGGCAATCACAGGTTCTATCGCGGAAGCACACTATGGAGTTCCGAAAGAGATCGGGGAAAAGGCTTTAACTTATCTTAATAAAGAACTGCGAGCTACATTCGACGAGTGGACGCGTTTCAATTTTGGGAAATAACTGATATGAAAAGAAAGAAACATGCTTATGGGTGAGTAATCTTAAAAGGTTTGCTTGCCCATAACTTCCCTTCGCTATGTTTTACAATTTTCCATCCCATTGTTCGTATTCATTAAACTTTATCACAGTGTTTTAGAAGTATCCCACAAAAATTTCATCTATCTCCTCCCCTAATAGTGTTGCCTTCAATTGGAATATATGCAATTTCTTGGAACTTATAAAGGCTTCGATGCGTATTGTTATTTGAAACGAAGATAGCCGAAATGAGTTTTCGAGAGGGGAATAAAAATATGAAAACAAGAAAAATAAAAAGGCTTTTTGCAGCACTAGTGGCCGTTCTAACTATTTGCATTCCAGTTGTGAATGTTTCTGCAGACATTGTTGACCCATTAACTGGATATTTCACAATAACTAATCGGGCAAGTGGATTCGAACTAGCACTTGATAGCCAAAACAGGCCAGTACTCCGTCAATCTGGATCGTCTGAGCAATTTATCTGGCGTTTATGGCAAGTATATCCAGAGCAACCACCTTATTACATAGCAACACAAGATGGCAGATTAGCACTTACTTCCACCACAACGACGCATCCCACGCAGCTCATTTCTGTTCAAGCTGTTGAAACAGGCACACAAACCCTAGACTCTTTTCAACGGTGGCTGATTATCGAAAGCGATGGGGGTTATATTATTCGGTTAGGTAATTTGGTAACATTCTCCCCGCAAACTCCTGTATTTGGCCGACCAACCTTTCTTCGAGCCATAAGCAGGGATACACCTGCTGGCATTGCGTTGGACTATTTAGACGTTCACAATCAGGGTGAACAATTCGTGTGGGACATAACCCCTATTAGATTGGTTCCGCCGATAAGACGAGTCGTTTTAGAGGTAACTATGAATCAGTTGAGATATACTGTGAATGGCATGCCACACTATTTTGACGTAGCACCTTTTTTGGACGCCAGTGCAAATAGAAGTATGATCCCTATGCGATTTATAGCGGAGGCATTTGGTGCAACAGTATCTTGGGACAATAGCACTCGCACCCAACATATCTCATTAGGGGGCAGGTCATTTTTTCTGACAGAAGGTGTGCCCCTGCCTGATGGCATGGGAACGCCTGTACTTATAAACGACCGTTTTTTCGTTCCGTTGCGCTATGTCTCTCAAGAGCTAGGAGCAACAGTTGAATGGGATACACTTACTCAAACAAACACAATTATTTACTACAGGTGAATACCCAATCCTCGGTTTTTATCTGCAAAAGGAAGCCTGTCAATCAACAAACGTTGAAATGACAGGCTTTTATTCATACAGTCCACATTAAGTCGCTACCAGGTATGATTGATACTTTCTTAGTACAAAAGGCGAAGTTAAGCAAATGTCGTCATGGGTTCTTATTTCTGGAACTCGCCCCTGTAGCCACTTGTAATTAACTAAATTATCGTATAAAATTAATGTGTAAGATGTTTTATTTTTGAGACTTATAACTTGTCACTGTCGAAATCATTGTGATTTTATCTAGAAAACTCAAATTCCACTCATGTGAAAGGGGGGAAAATATGAAAAGAATACTGGTTGACGATGCCAAATGCTTGGCCTGTCATTCTTGCGAAATCGCTTGTGCTGTTGCACATTCCGATTCTAAAACACTATATGGCGCGATTTCTGAAAAGCCGCCGCTTAGAAGCGGGCTTCATGTGGAACCAGGTGGAAAGGGCAGAGGTTTTCCACTTGGATGCAGACACTGCCAAGATCCTCAATGCGTCAGGGCTTGTGTTACTAAAGCCTTACATTCCCATAATGATGGCGTAGTTCATTATAACAAAAGCCTATGCTTGGGCTGCCAAATGTGTATTATAGCCTGCCCATTCGGGACTATCGAGGAAAACATAAGCACCGAGGCATTTTCGGTTAGTAAATGCGATTTGTGCGACGGCTCTGCAGAGCCCTCATGCGTCACTGCCTGCCCAACCCAGGCCCTTATATTCGAGGACGCAGACCTCCACAGCAAAAGCAAACGTAGAAAATACCTGGTTGAATTATCCACTTCTTCAGAACAATAAATAAGGACTGTAATATTTTCAATATTTAAAAAGGAGGAAACCATGCGAGATTACTCGATCGATCCCGCCGTCAATGAGATGCTCGAGAAAGCAAAAAGCGAAAACATCGAGACGACATGGGACAGATTCGAAAAGCAAAAACCCCAATGTGGTTTTGGCGATTTGGGGATCTGCTGCCGCAATTGCCTGCAGGGCCCTTGCCGCATTAATCCATTCGGGGAACCAAAAGAGGGTATATGCGGAGCTAATGCAGACTTAATTGTAGCCCGTAACCTGTTGCGCACCATAGCCGCAGGAGCATCATCCCATTCGGATCACAGTTATTCAGCTATACATTGCCTTAAGCTTGCAGCGGAAGGTAAAGCACCATATAGTATTCGAGGCGCGGATAAAATAAAGGCCGTCGCGGCGAGGCTTGGAGTCGAAACGGAAGGTAAGTCTGACGAAGATGCTGCACTGGAAATTGCACTTATCGCTCTGGGCGACTATTGCTCACATTCCGAAGAACCGATGAAATGGCTTAAGGCGTCTGTTCCGCAAGAACGCTTCGAGCTTTGGGAAAAATTAGGCGTACTCCCCAGAAATCCCGATCGCGAGATAAGGACGGCTCTGCATCAGTCAGGCATGGGCGTAGATGGTTCCCCAGTAAACCTTCTCCTGTCTTGCTTAAAGCTAGGGCTGGTAGACGGTTATGCCGGATTGAAAATGGGAACGGACATTCAAGATATATTGTTCGGGACACCTTCCCCAGTAAAATCAGAATCTAATTTGGGCGTTTTAAGCAAGGATAAGATTAACATCATCGTTCATGGGCATATGCCTGAAGTGTCAGAAAAGATAGTAGAGTGGGCAAAGAAACTCGAGAATGAGGCAATTGCCGCTGGTGCCGCTGGTATTAGCGTATCCGGTTTGTGCTGTTCCGGCAACGAGGTCCTTATGCGCCAGGGCGTAGCGATGGCAGGTAATTACCTGAGCCAAGAGCTTGCAATAATCACTGGGGCTGTGGAACTTCTCGTGGTTGATGTACAATGCTTTATGCCTTCTATAACAAAAGTAGCCGCCTGCTATCATACGAAAGTCGTTACTACTATGCCTGTTGGACAACTGCCAGATGCCGAACATATCCCGTTTACATATGAAAATGTCGATGAGCAAGCACAGAAAACGGTTCGCATTGCAATTGAGGCTTTCGCAAAACGCAACCCAGCTAAAATGCAAATTCCTGCGCACAAATCGGAAGCGTGGGGAGGGTTCAGTGTTGAAAGTATAGTAGGCGCGCTTTCGAAACTGGATGCCGAAAATCCCTTAAAGCCACTTGTAGACAATATTGCAAATGGTAATGTGCTCGGTGCTGTTGGTTTTGCTGGCTGCAACAACGTAAAAGTTACACAAGACAAAAACGCGGTTGAAATGGTGAAAGAGCTGCTCGCCAATAACGTGATTGTTGTATCTACTGGCTGTACTGCTCACGCACTGGCGAAATATGGTTTCCTTTCTCCGGAAGGCGCGAAAAAGTATGCTGGTGAAAAATTGTTGGCTGTGCTGACTGCTGTTGGAGAAGCTGCTGGCCTTGGTGGGCCATTGCCTCCTGTTTTGCATATGGGTAGTTGTGTAGACAATTCCCGAATTGCAGATCTTTTGTCGGCACTGGCAGGATATCTTAATGTTGCTATAAAGGATCTGCCTGCTGCAGCTTCTGCGCCGGAACTACATCACGAAAAGGCAGTAGCCATCGGCACATTGGCCGTCTCTCTTGGGATATTTACCCATGTTGGCATAGTTCCGCCTGTGCTTGGTAGCCCACTTGTGTCGAAAATACTAACAAACGATATAGAGGGCATGACTGGTGGAAAATTCTTTGTCGAGCCAGACCCTCACAAGGCTGCACAGGGTATTATTGAACATATCCGCAACAAGAGAAAACTGTTGGGAATATAATCCTGTCTGAAAGAGAGGAGCGCTTAGGGTCAATGTCATTTTGATACAGAATTTGTTGGTAGGGGACGATGGCAATCGTCCCGAAATTGCGAATCTCTCAAATTAGTTTGTGTATATCGCAAATTAAGGGCGGATTGCCATCAATGTCATTAAGATAAGGTATCTGTCATCCCGGGCTTGACCCGGGATCCCCTAAACTTAGCCAATTTCTGGGGATTGCGGGTCAAGCCCACAATGACGTTGCGTGTATGATTTCCTTAACTTAGTGACATTGGGATTGCCATCCACCCCTTTCGAAATCCAAACATGCATATCTTAATGACATTGGCTTTTGGGGAGACCCCTGCGCAAAATTCTGATGAAAATTATAATCGACGGAAAAACCTGTGAGGCTCAAGCTGGTCAATACATTTTGGAGATTGCTAATCAAAACGGCATTGAAATCCCTGCGTTATGCCATCACGACGCGCTTCCGGGGCAAGCTTGCTGCCGTCTGTGTATAGTAGAAATCGAAAAAGACTCTTGGCGTTCTGTAGTTGTTTCCTGCGTGTATCCTGTTAAGGATGAAATAACTGTCTATACGAAGTCAGAGAAGATCGTTAAGCTCAGAAGGAGCGTCCTCGCGCTGCTCAAGGCAGGGGCCCCAGGTGCAGAAGGTGCCCTTCCCGCGTATTGTCAGGAATATGGCGTTTCAATTGAGCGATTTCACTCTTGTGCGACACGAAATAACAAGTGTATTTTATGCGGACTTTGTACAAGAGCCTGTGAAGAGTTGGGGAATTCTGCGATTAAAACTGTTATGCGTGGTGTAAGCAAAGTCGTTTCTACGGCGTTTGACGAAGCCTCACCCAGCTGTATTGGCTGCGCCGCCTGTGCTAGGGTTTGCCCTGTAAATGCCATTGAGTTACTAGATGGATATAACAGCCGTACTATCTGGGGCAAAACCTTTAGCTTAGTAGCTTGCGCAGGCTGTGGGAAATCCTTCGCGACCCACGACGAGCTTAAATGGCTTAAGGGTAGAGTTATGGATGCGGAGCTTAATTTGTCCTATTGTCCCGCATGTAGAAGGCAGGTTTGCTTGAGCGATATAAAAAGCTGAGAAGGAATCTCCTATTAACAAGTGCTACTGAATAGATTGGAATGTTCAACAGGAAAACCTCCTAGATGCAATATCTATGCGGTTTTCCTGTTTTATCTTTGACCAGAAAATAATTTTAACTGATTTGCCAGTGGTGAAATTGCAGCCGCTTCTATAACATTCGTTGCACATCCGAGCAAAATAGCTAAACATAAGGAAAATGATAAAATATTGCTTAGTTCGCCAGCACATTGTATAATTGCGATATATGATAGGCACTTTTGTCAGGGGATGATTGTGATGAATCTGTTAGTTTTCTGGATCATGATTTTAGGAATCATGCTTATCGTGATGCCGATTTGTTTCTCACTCAGAACTATTAATATTAGGAAAAATGGCGAAGAAGTAGAGGCTGTGGTCGTCAAAAATATTCTCCGGAGGGGAGAAGGCGAGCGGGATTCTTCGTTCGCAAGTAGGCAGCAAAGGGCTGACCATTACCTTGCCGACTTTTATGCTGGAATACAAAAAAAGGGAATTCAAGAATCTCCAGGTTCTTTTCAGCCAGTATTCCAGTATCGTGCGAATGGACGCACACATGAAACTACATATTATGTATCCACGTGGCCGCCGAGATATAAAGTAGGTGACATTGAAAGAATTATATGCGATAGAAGAGATTATAAGAGAATAATATTAGCATCAGAAAAAGCTGTAGGTATTTTTGCATTTATTGCGGTTCCTATTGGATTGGCTTTAATTGTATTTTCACTTCTTGGCCATCTATTATATATTAGAGGATGATGCAAAACATGGAAAATAATAGCGAGTCTTATCCAGTTCCACATAAACATCATTGGTATAATAGAGAAAATTATCCTGATCAATCATTTCCTAAAACAGCACCTGAGGCTTCTGGGATAATGGAAATCATCTTTATCGCTATTGTATGTGTTGTGTTATTTGTGATTCCTTTTATTCCAATGCTTTTGTCTGCGGGGCTTTCTGCTGTGCTGATCTCCCTGTGGTTACTTGGTTCTTGGATGAAAAAAAGGGCCAGAGATAAAGGAATAATGTTATTTCAACAAGGTATTGTAACTCCTCATGACTTTCTAGGCATTCATGCAGCGTCTCAAGCAGCCATTGAATATTCCAACATCCGACAAGTTGAGGAACTGTCCAATGTTCTAATACTTCATTGTGTGAATGTTACCTCGATGGATGCGTTTGATCCAGAAAGAATCTGGCCTAGTCAAATCGTTGCTATAGAGCCAATAGATAAACTATTTGTTAGAGATGCAATTTTCAGAAAACTGAAGGATGCTAACTTTCGTGTTTTTAAAATAGATGAAGATAGTTATCGAACACTTTGGGCTGTTAGAGATCCGGAAGATAGTGGGGATGTGAATAACACGGATGCTAAATATGAATGGAGATAACACGCTGCAGTCACAACCCAACGGCAAACGTTTATAAGGTATTGAAACACTATTGTTCTTGATAAGCAGCATTGACAATGGCATAATATTTAAAACACAAATTCAATTAAGGGGAACGTGCTGATATGACCAGCAAAAAATGTGATTACGGGTAAGTAACCTTGAAAGGAGGCTTACTTACCCATGACTTATGAAGTTCAAATTCATTGCGCCATCCCTACTCACATAACTCTTACCGAAGAGATGGTGTTGCATCTACGCTGGAAGAATCTCATCGCAGATGGATTCAAAACTCTTACTTTCCCTGATCAGTCTGCGTTTTTTCACTATGTTCGCAGTTTCGACTATGCCGCTTATGATGGCAGATATTTCAACCACTTTCTGGACGCCACGATGTGTCACATTAACGAATCCCGTCGTCACCGCCAAAGTTTTGACAGCCAACATAATCGACGTAAATATGTTGATACAGTTAACCGTGGTGGCAACATTTATTTTATTGGTTATTTGACACATGATTGCTCTGGCAGGGTCATTGACATGCGAAACTACACCAATGAGCTCTATTCCTTTGATGGTGCTTCCTATGAAGACCAGCAACGCCTTATCCGACACGAATGTTGGGAAGAAAAAGAAGTCGTTCGCGACGCATGTTGGGAAAGAGCAAACAAGCTTTATGAAGGTAAAGACTATTGGAGATACTGGCGTATAATCCGAACTACACAGGAACGCAGATATTCAGTCAGCGAGGAGCATAAACCCTATGTACGTGGCAGACGAAATTTCGCAAACCTTCCCAATTCTTATGATGACCTTCATTTTTGCAGAGAAAAGTCTTGGAAAGCACGAAATAAGAAAGCACGCAGCCAATGGGCAGTCAATTTGAAATCGCATATTGATACTGTGAACAGCCCTACCATTGTTAAGGAAGAACTTTAAGTGCGTATGCTATATTGTCCTCTATGTTATCAAATTAGTTTTTCAAAAGCTTTTAGGTAGTTTCATCGCATTTCAAAAAGCCATCCAATTGCCATAAGTGGCTTTGGGTGGCTTTGTTTCTAAGGCTCTTTGCCCCACTAGTCCGGCCAACTTACATTGACGTTTACTGTGCTATCAATGATATCATTTTTGTAAACTTCAATGAAGAAGATGGCTATGCCTCTCCATACGTCAGGTGATACTGGGTCCGTGCTAACACTATAAAAATTAACTGTTATTTCATTGCCCGATCGGATAATATCTTTTAGTTCGTATTCAACAGAACCATTTGCTAGACCATGCTCTACCAGAATAATAGATTTTTGCTCAAAGAATTCTTCATCATACTTATAAAATGATTCATTTTCCATAGCTAGCTGATCTATAACTTCATTATAGTGTTCAATGGAAAGTAGTTTTTCAAAATCAGTAAACTCATGTAAAACGTTGATTGGAGTATGAGCATTCATATGCGAAGTTTGAAAATAATTGTAGTTAAGCAGTCTTCCAGAAATGTTTGATACAAAAACGAGTATTCCCCACGCAACTGCGATAGTTCCTAACAAAATTAACAACATTCTATTAACCATATTGTTGCTCCTCCTTGAAGTCGGTAGAAGTTGAAGTTTCTGAGTGGGCATCGTCCCCAATGTCAAGAAATTTGAAAAACCTTGACAAAAAAGGAGAATTTTGCTAGTATTCATTGAGTTTCAGATTCATAAAGTGTGTTCATGTACAGTAAAAAGGATTAATCTTTGGAAAGGAAAGAATGCGTTGAATAAGAAAATTTTTGTGCCAATTACTGTCATAGCTTTAGCAGGGGCAGGTGCAATGGTGACTAAGCTTCTTCAGCCGGACATTGCAGAAGCCGCAACGAATAACGGCAGAATAACAGTAAACGGCATGGGAGAAGTAAGGGTACAGCCCGACATTGCATACGTATCTATCGGCTATACCAATCAACATACCGACTCGAGAACAGCGCAATCTAGTAACAGTACCCAGATGGAACAGATAATAGCTGCAGTAAGGTCTATGGGTATACCAGAGAACGATATTCAGACAATTCAGTTTAATATTTTCCCGCAGTACGATCACGCAAATAACAACAGGATTACTGGCTATACTGTAACGAACAAGGTACAGATAATTGTACGCGACATCACTCGAACCGGCGAGATTGTAGATAGAGCAGTAAGCGAGGGCGCGAACGCAGGCGGCAATATACAGTTTTCTATAGCCGATTCTGGCCCGTATTACGAAGAGGCAATGGAGCAGGCTATTAGACATGCTCAGTCTAAAGCTGATGCAATAGGCAAATCTTTACAGGTTTCAATTAGCAGGCCGAGAGAGGTTATTGAAGTAGGGGGCAATTTCGCGCCTATTGGCTTTGGAGGGGCAATGGCACTTCGCGCTGAATCAGCAATGCCCGTTCAAGCCGGCGAATTAACGGTTAGAGCAGATATTCAAGTTGTTTTCGAGTACTAGAGCCCTTCAAATAATCCCAAAATCAATTATTATATGTATGCTGAGTTATTAACAACGGAGCGTGATGGCGGATGAATGTGCAGTTCACTGAAGACGAAGTAAAAACAATGCAGACCTGTCTTGACCAATGGGGCGTAAAACCCCAGGTCGGACAGGCCATAGAGGAATGTGCAGAGCTTATTGTTGCACTTCAAAAATACATCAACCGATCACCGCAAGCTGATATGATCGAAAACATCTTGGACGAAATCGCCGACGTGGAGATAATGCTGGCGCAGATGCGATTGGTGCTTGAAATAAGCGATAGCACACTCCGCGAACAAATAGAATATAAATTCGAGAAGTTGAGTCGGTATCTAGAAACCTGAAACTAGAAAATCAACAAGTCAAATTGCTGAGGCACATTCTATCTGTTCGTTCAAAATATATCCAATTATCCTTATAACAAACACAAAAATTTCGCTTATTAATCGCGCGATGACCTAAGAGATTACGACACTTATTAGCTTTATTTGGTACTTTTACAATGGGGTTATGTACACAAAATGTACCCACTATCTTAAAATCGGGAATTTTATAGAATCTAGCATCAACAGGCTTCATAGATGGACCTCGTATTATGGTATCTTTTAATGGTTTTAATTTACCATAACCTAAATCTTCAAAATCCTCCCTACTTAATAGAATGCCAGGTGCTCCAGTATCAAAAACAAAATTAATAGAAGTATAATCTTCCTTTTCTGAGTTAATGTTGGAAAGAGCTATTTCAACCCACATTTTTGATTTTTCATACTCAAATGGCAATACATCAGAATGAATAACACTTAGCATAATAGTACTCCTCAACCTATCCATTTTCCCAATCATCGTCATCATCATAAAGTAAATCATAGCGACTTGTAATACTGTCTTCTTTACTGCCTAAGGCCTGATAAATACCATCTTCACGACCTCCATAACGACTATCTGCAATAACAGCAACTTTAGCCCGTATCAATCTCTTTTTATCCGTATATTCTGAATTAACAAGATATAGCCACTTTCCATTAAATTTTTTCTTCATTTCTTCCCTAGTATAGTATCGCCTTTTATGTTTTGGAACTATTTCATACATTAAGCACCTCTGATTAATATTCCATCAATTTTGAGCCTCAATCAGCCAATTGACCATGCAAGACAATAATGCACGTCTCTCCTGATATTTCAACGATGAATCTGCTGAATAAAATATTCGACATGTCACTTCTGTTGTGGGTATCATTATACGATAAACGACTAAAAACGACAATGTTTTTTGATTCTTGAAAAATTGAGTCAGTATCTAGAAAGCTGAGACTATATGACTCAAGTTTCTAGTCTCAAATGGCCTTTTAGCTGTTCTATCAATTCTTTAGCTTTAATCGAGCATTTTCGTAGCGTCCTCAGTATGTATGTTATTACCACCACCAGTTTTCCCGGGGTTCAGCCAGTTGACTTTCAACAAACTCCACGAAACTTTTACCTGAGTCATCTGTGAAATAATAGCCATCTAATAAATTTATGAAAGTCCATCTATGAGTAGAGACTAGTGACTGTTCTAGCATTTCTGTAATTTGAATCACTTCAGCAAAACTTGGAAAATAAATATATGGATGATAATGCCGTACATCGTACCATAAGTTTCGCGCAAACAAGAAAAGCTCTTCTCTGTCAAACTGCGAAATTGGCACAGCACTTTCTGTTGACATATCAATTTCATTTATTGCAAGCCAGTTAGTATC
>Ga0123355_10014987_pt1 | contig 12154 bp, 8 predicted proteins | sample TergutEmb28metaG_3_FD_89872 | JGI IMG/M metagenome (GOLD analysis project Ga0123355, IMG submission 89872) | Embiratermes neotenicus P1 segment gut microbial communities from Petit-Saut dam, French Guiana - Emb289 P1 | ecosystem: Host-associated > Arthropoda: Insects > Digestive system > Gut ... | reverse complement strand
ATCTTACTTCCACATATTAATTTTAAACAAAACTGTGAGTTTAGCTATTCCGCCTATTTATTCTGGCATGCTCATGTGTAAGACTTCTTAAGTAATATGCTGAAAGAGAAACATTCAAAATAATATTCATCTGTCCGATGAATACATACTGCAAAAAATAAAACTTTTTCAAAGAACGTAAAATGAAAGTGACAATTACCTAGACAAGAAAACAAACTGAAAGGAGAACCTGAGAAAAATCAAAGCAAAGGCACGGGAATAAAATAATTTTTTTTCTTAAAGACTAACATCTCTTCCACAATCTTATGCATATTGGATGGTGTATAATTGTGATAGTTGAAGAATAAGAGACCAACTTGATGCCACTATTTATTAAACTTCGTGTAGCAGGCTGAAGCTGAAGCCTGCTACACGGATACCACCCCAACCCAGCCACACCGAAACTCCAACACACATCGAAACAAGAACACACAACCAATGTTGTGATACAACAGAAAAGTCGCAGGCTCCTGATTATGTATGTATTAATATCCGAAAAATGTCGAGCATAGAAGAAGTGAAATAAAACTTAATAAATAGTGACATCAACTTGGTCTCTTATTCTTCAACCATCTCTTCCACAAATTCGTATTCCACATTCATTTAACGAGATCAGGTGTCTCTTTCAATTAATTATTAATGTAACAGATACTTTACTTTCTGTACCAGATAAGTGCATTACAGCGTCAACTCTGCGGACCGTGACTGTTAGTTCCCAGCATGCCTTCACGTAGGAAGCATCATAAAGGATCGAACCTCAGAGGACGTAAAAGAGACATAGATATCTGTTTATTAATATACCATATACAGGAATAATGTAGGTCTTGTAACGATTGTAATTAAGCACACTTACTTACGAAGTGAACCAATTTATGTTTTATTTCTTTTACTTTGTAACACCTACATGTAATAATCCATTATTGGTTTGTAACTTTAGCATACGAACGGCTCCCCGATGACGATAATTACGTATCGAAATATGTTCGAGTTACAAGAAATAAACAAGTATTGACAAATTGTTTGTTCATTTGTTGGTTAATCTTAATAGAAATCTACAAAAATATATGGTAAGGGCTGTATTAAGACAAAATTGTACGTATATTTATAAATCCATTATCTTCATTTGCTCAACCGTGCTACACGTAGCCATGACTCTTTCAGCACTACCAGGTAACCCTGATGATAACAAATATAGAACCAGTACATTTATCACACTAATACACCCACCGACATAATTATGCCACAGGTCGCCACTGTTTTGCCCATACAACAGGTTACTCCTAATGGATATAACCGTGTAACCTGCGATTATATTCTCACTCTAATATTCCCAGTTGCTTAAACATGCCTCATGCCACCATTTTTTCTCCTCATTAACACCATTACCCACTTAACTAGCTACCCCTGTCATTAACAGACACAGACACGGAATATATACTGCTACACAAGTTAAGAACCATGCTATAAGAACAACTCTTCTTCCCTCTCATGTTCATAACAAAGCCACAAAGTTGTCCGTTTACATTGCTTTTAGCCGTGGCAGTCCTCCAGCCTCGCCACGAGCCGTCACTGTTCTTATCCTAACATGTAGTCACGCAATATGAAGTGAGGAAATTGTTCCGCTGGGTTCTTCGTGCCCATAAGAACAGGAAGTGGCACACAGGGGCGGAGAACGGAAGGTCCCTCATTTTCAAGGATTGTGTCACCCAGAAAGCCTTGTGAAAGCATTTCTCGTGTAAAAATTTCCATTTACTGAACACTGTAACAGGTAATATAAATCTCTGTTCAACAAGACAGATATCTCTCGCATCTGAGGCGCTTTGTTAAAGTGTAATGGCTGTCAGACTTGCAGGATTCTAAGATTCGTTTCAAGGAACCAGTTCCTTTGTCAGCAACGATTCAAAATTTGAGTTTTTTTATGACAAAAATATGAAGTATTTTGTTATTTTAAATTTCTTCTTCGGATTTCAGAACCAGATTGGCCTTGACTTAATATCTCTATCAGATGTCAGATAGACGGTGCATCCCCCAAGGCAGGGCTGGCCAACCTGCCGCTCTCGGTCACGTGAAGAATTCCACTAACAGAATTTGATAAAAATAGTGCAATACGCCTACAGAACACGCTATGACAACTTTATTAGCAGAGAAAATGTTCATAAAGTGTAACAGTATACAGTACACAGCAAGGCAACCATTCTTTGTGTTTTACCGATTTTAGTACGGCCTACTAACTTGTCATTCGACTGTACTTTTAGTGTAACTTAAACGTAAATCAATCCCTGTACAGGACTGAACAAGTCCTGAGGGTTCCAGGAGGCTGAGGCTCCCAGATTTGAAGACAATCGTTACATGAAGGTGGTAAGGTTGTCAGCCCTACGCACCGGCCCACTTTACCCACCAGGAAATATTCCCGGTACTCATTTATGCTAGAGGCGGAATCGACCCCAGGTCAGAGTGCGGCCAGAAGGATTATGTCAATGAAAAATTACAGTGACACCATTGGAAATAGAACCCGCAAACTTCTGGCTTGTAGCGCTGTTTTAGCGTAACTTATCTTTTGTAAATAATGGCCTTCTACATAATTCAACGATTTATATGGTACTCTTGAGTTTTGAAGTTGGCCAGCCCTGACCTAAGGCAAAACGAAATACGTGTAGGCGCGCGGTGTGGTAATAAGGAATTTTCCCATACGACTGTACCTGCCGTACTTATACCAGACTTCCTACGTAGCCTAGATTTCTTACAACGTCTGGACTGGCTAAAGACTTCGTGACCGTTGTTAGGAACAAGCACACGTCACTAGATATCATTTCACCTTCGCACGGAAGTACTTCCTACTGACATGACACCAAACTGGTGTGCCAGTAACGCTGAACACTTGTAAAGTGGAGGTACCCGTTTTAGGCTCTCAACACAGAACCAAAACTTCGTGGTTGTGCTAAGTCCCGCCAGGCACGTGAGGGCGTAGTGCTTCAAATCAAACCATAACGGCTTCCTTTCAAGTTTCCCCAGTTCTTCATTCGCCTCTCATCTCACAGGGAGTACTTTTTATTACCGGATTCAACAATGTGGAGCAAAGCTCTTCATCGCTCGCTACATAGAGACGAAGTCTTTCGTTCTACGGCGAGTGGTGAAAAATACTCTCTGTATCAACGTCATTATGTAGTCGGAAACGAACTGCAGTAAGTGACAGGAATGAGAACATTCGAGACAGGACCAACCCCACTGCAAAATGTGTTAATGTTGTTGGTCGCTTTTCTCTTCAAAGTAAACCTGTGATGTGAAGACTAATGTTAGAAATTTAATTAGCACCTGTATTTATCTTTCGTTTTAACGGCGAAACGACCAACCATTTTAAGGAGCTAAAATAAAACTTTTGACAGCACAACCATCAATCTTTTGAATGCAGAAGTATCAGACCTTTGTTGGAACAAATATCAAACATTTGAGGGCACAAATATCAATATTTTTATAGAACGATTATCAGCTTTTGAAGACGGAAGTGTCAACCATTTATTGGCATAAATATCAAACATTCGAGGGCGCAACTATCAATCTTTTGGCAGCACAAATCTCAATCTTTTGAATGCAGAAGTTGTCAACCTTATGTTGGCGCAAATATCAAAAGTGTGAGGGCACAAATATCAAACTTTTGACAACACAAATAAAAATTCTTTGAATGCAGAAGGTGTCAAATATTTGTTGGCACAAATAACAAAGTATGTGGGCACAACTATCAATCTTTTGACAGCACAACTATCAATCTTTTGAATACAGAAGTATCGACCTTTTTTGGCTTACATATTAAACGTTTGAAGGCACAAATTTCAACCGTTTGACAGCACAACTATCAATCTTTTGAACGCAAAAGTTTAAATCTTTTGTTGGTACAAATATCAAAAGTGCGAGGGCAAAACTATCAACCTTTGACAGCACAACTCTCAAAATTTGAATGCGGAAGTATCAACCTTTTGAATGCAGAAGTATCAAACTTTTGAGGGCACAACTATCAACCTTTTGACAGCAAAATCATCGATCTTTTGAAAACAGAATTATCAAACATTTGTTGGCATAAATATCAAACGTCTGAGGGCGCAACTATCAACCTTTTGACAGCACAATTCTCAATCTTTGGAATGCAGAAGTATTAACCTTTTTTGGCACAACCATCAAGCTCTTGACGCAACACATGTCATTTATTTCCCAAGGATTATATACCGGAGACGCTAGTAGTTCCTTTACCTAAGAAAATTACCGCGTCCTATGGCACCCGAATGTTCAATATTCTGCTTACAACAGACCAACACTTTTCGCTCTCCTAAGCCCGACAAATTCGTTCACCATCCGTCCACCACATTTTCTTAGAGTCTGTATTCATACTAACAATAACCTCCTCTCCACTTCTAGGTCATCCACGACATATCAATCATTTCGGTACTAAGACAAAAATTTTATAACAAAGTGTGATGTACATTCTACGCGCTTCACGTCCTTTCCATCTCAACTTCATTTATTTCCTCGAAATTGTCCAATGTCCAATTACAGCTGAAATCTGTATCAGTGGAGATTAAAACCACAAACTGAACTACTGTACTGCGACACTCAATTTATTTGTTGCGCCAGCCAAACCAAAATTAAAGACGGCTTAAGATCCCCCTATGCTTCTTATCTTCATACCCATCAGATTTCTAAAGCGTTGTTTTTAGGCGCAGTTAAATATGGCTACACTACTTACGCCAAAAGCCTGGAAATCAACAAGTAGGCCTACTGGGTTCAAAATCATTGCAATATGTGCATCAATGCAGTGTCGCCAGCTTATTATTATTGACAGAAATTTAACGTACAACATTCAGTCAATGTTTATGCTATACAATCCTAGAGGCATATTCCCAGACAGGCAGCAGTTCTGTCGCTGTTAAGCTCTGCGCCCACCTGCTGCCTCATGGGCAACGGAGGTAACGAGATCGGAGCGTAAAACTGGTTGCTTAATTCCACATAGTGCTAAGTGGGTACAAGTACTCCTCCACCCTCCAATACGTCTTTCTAAGCACAGAGAGAACTCCATATTTGGGCAGTCAACAAAGTGGTGGTAGGATCCGTAGTGTTTCATATTGTCCTATTGCTAACAGGCAGATCAGAAAGATCTACATGTTCGCACAAAACGTAGTGACTTTATTTTATTTTCACTGTAAACAAAAAACGTACAACTGTCAACTCTGAAGTCACTTGCACTGCTGGAACTAGTCCAATAGCTTCGAATATGTATCTACTTCTCGTACATGTACAAGATTCAAACCAATTTTTTGTTTTTGGATATAGATACTTTCGTCAGTCAGTTCCCCCCCCCCCTCCCCGAAAACGTGATGTTTTAAAAAAGTCTGATCTGAATTCCACGTAAGAAGCGGAGGGGGACAGTACAGTAAAAAGGGCCACAAAGAGCGAGGACGGTGTAAGGCATTATCAATATATTATTTTTGCCTTGAAGAAAAAACACAACGCAGCTGGGAATAATTCTGGCTCCAAGTTGCCGCGTTTAAGGCAGCGATAACTCTTCCTACTGCCATCCGCTTGGTCCCACATTCGAAGCTCGTCCAATATATCGATTTTTGTGACAATTTTCAAAGCGTGAAGTCAGATACGATGTCTAGAACTGACTACAACGTCTAACCAAACAACTAAACTTGGCGGTGGTAACAGTGATCTAGAGATTAGTTTCAAACTTTTCTCCTTATATGCCTGTGTTCGTCTTCAGAGCAGTCCATGTGGGAATTTGTAGTGGATAAATTGTCAATGGACCAGGTTTATCTCCGAGTAATTCGGTATTCCCCTGTCAATAATCCCTCCACTGGTGCTCCATATTCATTATGCTGTCACTCGGAGCTAGTACAACATGTGCATTAGCGGCCGCAGTACCAAGGGACTCTGTCAAACCACACCACAGGAATCAATCCATGGCGCCCTTCTTCACATGCTGATGTCTACCAACTGCTGAAAAAACTACCTCTGTTCCTGGAACTTGGAGATTTGTGATCACCTTCACAGGGCCTCTACCGGATTGTGTGTTGTGGTAACTGAAATCCTCCCAATCTCCCCAACTCCGTACCTTTAAGATCTGTCTCAATGCTGCACCCCAGTTTACATCTCGGTCTTTAAAATGATCTGTTCTTTTCTTTTTACTACGGAATTTACGGTGTATTTCTCGCAGTCCACTGTGTAGTACGCGTGTCACAAATCGTATCCAACCTCATCTGACAACCATAACACTAGTTGAAGATAGAAAAAATTATGAAACTCTTCATTATGTAATTCTCTCCAGTCTCACGCCGTGTACTTGCTTTTCAACTAGTATCTTCATCATCCTCTTCAGAAACTTCCTAAACACAAAGACATAACAGCTTGCCAGACTGAAACCATGTTGTCTACCAAACGTATTTTTATCTCAGTAATTAATCAACTTGATGCACAAAATTTCTGTTTTACAATAAGTTTATTTCATGCCTCTACATGTTTCGAGCATATATGCTCATCATCAAGTGGTCAAAATTGCATTACACAGCCTCTGGTATCATCACACCTATAGGTGGCCGTCTCGTGCACAGGTTGGAATGCCACGCATTCCAACCAGTACTTTCTCAACCTCTGCACGAGACAGCCACCTATAGGTGTGATGATACCAGAGGCTGTGTAATGCAATTTTGACCTCCAGATGATGAGCACATGTGCTCGAAATATGTAGAGGCATGAAATAAACTTATTGTAAAACAAAAATTTTGTGTATCAAGTTGGTTAATTATTGAGATAAATATATTGAGATGCACGGTCAGCAAAACGTCAAAAAAGTACCAAATGTATGTTTGGAGCTTTAAAATGTTCTGCGCTTGATTCATCTTCCTCCTCCTCCTCCCCATCCTCCTCCTCCACATCCTCCTCCTCATTCTCCTCCTCCTCCTTCTCCTCCTACTACCACTACCACTACCACTACCCCCACCACCACCACTACTACCACCACCACTACCACCACCACCATCACCACCACCACCACCACCACCACCAGTACTAGTACTACTCCGTATTCTTCTTCCATAACTAGTACAGGGCCATATTCTCGTTCAACGACTAAGAGAAATTGTAGCTGATGCAACGCCTTTAAACATGTTCTGTGGTAGGAAAATATGATATACTTAATTGTGTATTTCCGGGTGAGTATTCTTTCTCATTCCTATCGGTTCATTCGATCTGACGCTATTAATTTAAGCCGCAAAAATTGCGAAAAACAAATGCTATCTCCACCACTTTGTCAGCAGGTTTTGATCTCTAAGCAGACAACAGACCGCTGTGGATGACAGCTGTCACGTCATTTATTCTGAGGAACAGTTGCAATGGAAGTGCTTCTTTCTCAATATGGAAGGTACAGGGTTGTCCAAACAGTCCTGCTGAAGAAATACAACTTTCATCACGATATTATCTACTATTCGTATTTACAGTGTTTATGCGAAACTGTTAGTCTGGACTCAAACTGCAGCAAGTGAATTGCAGATCGTGGCATAAGTCACTGTTCGAATTTTTAGAACACGTAACATTCGATGTGATAATATGACCTGGAGCCCAGTTTAAGAAAGGTCATTGAACAGAGGTTCGCTTGTCACCCAGTACATACCAGTCTGCGTCTTCAATACCGTCTGTATCTCCCTCGAAGTCAAAATTCTCCCACTCTCCAATTACGAGTTCTGTAACAGGAGAACTTCCAGACAAACAAAACAACATAACAAGTGCTTGAAATGTTATTTCCAGAAGTAAGCTGACAGTCTAAATCCATATACAAATTCCCTGTTCAGAATGAAACTTTCAGTAAACAGAGACGTGGCCTACAGACGAGTTTTAAATATGACATTTGTACAGTTGGCTGTATCGCTGAAAGTAGGAGATCCATTCGGAACGTCTAACAAACTACGGCGAAATTAGCCTGCACATGTGTAATTTTAGTATTCCACAGCGTTACGTATTTATAAAACCAAAATTTGCACACACAATATATATGGCATTACAGTATGTCCACCTATATATTTTAGCGGCCATCCGCCATAATCAAGGAGTAAACACCAATTTATTTAAAACCCAGTAAAATATGATATTTACAATAACAAAGTACTATGATAAGCATTCTATTATTGTAAATGTATCATATTTTACTAGGCTCAACATAAATTTATGTTCAACCCATGATGACGGCGGGTGTCCGCCAAACATGTCGGGAGTACATAATGTATTGTCATGCACATGGTGTGCGCAAATGCTGGTTTTGTAAATAAGAAATACAATATTCGCAGAGATGCAACGTTTCACAATTTCTTTATTTCTGTAAGACGCTATAAATGTTTCAGACGGGTTTACCGTCCACAATCAGGAGCTCAAAACTGCACATACAGCATCAGATATTTGTCAGACCAATATTGCTACCTGCCGCAGTATGTGCCGTTTTGAGCTCCTGATGATGGGCGGAAAAACCTTCTGAAACATGTAGAACGTCTTACAGAAACAAAGAAGTTGTGAAACGTTGTAACTTGTTGGTTGTACTCTGCGAATATATTGGCGATGCACGGACCTATGGGTATTAAAGAAATGCAATCTTGTTGCAAGGAATAAACGTTCAGTTCTCACGTGCTTGATTAATATTACAATCTTCTAGAATACGACGCCGTGTTGACTGGTCAGTCTGATTTCTCTCCTGTTCCGTATTCCGGAGGATCCTGTTCAGATTTCAGCACGGCAACCGTTCACCCTGATTGGGGTCATTCGTGGTTTTCTCAGTTCCTCCATGTAAATTCCGTAACATTATTTTAAATTAGGCAATTGCTGTTTTTCCTGCGTCCTTTATTACACACTATTTATTAAACTTTTAAATCCTACTGGTTGTGTGTTGCACCAACAGGTTTAACATTCAAGAATTGTACTTGTTGTCCACACTATATATATATATATATATGTGTGTGTGTGTGTGTGTGTGTGTTTGTATTCATCTCAGAAAAAACAGCGACTTCTGACTCTATGCTACGTAACTGATTGGTTTTTATAACCGAGATGAAAAGTGTTTACTGCGCGGTACGAACTGGGTCTTTAAATAAAGCAGTCTGCGCTTCGTCTTTATATGGTTAAACACAGCTACCATTATTTGGCATTAAAAGAAACCGATGGCGTAGTTCACTTGACTAAAAAACAACGAGACGAGAAGCGGCACAGGCATTGTATGAACTAAGGCCTTCACGATTTTTATTATTTAATTTTTTCTGATGTTCAACATTTCAGATAGAAATATAGTGTTAGAAATACCACAGTATTTGAAATGCCACATTGCATACCGCCAGTGATTTGTTATTATGCATTGTAACGTAGCATGATTCAAAATTTTATGTTTTAACGAGACGGATATATAGGGTTTCAAATCATTCAGTGTAAGTTCATATTCAGTTCTAAGGAAGAAGAACTCAACTAAGATTGTCGGAACAGAATAATGAGAAGCTATGTGACTTGCACACTTCAATCAATATTATTAGCTTAAACAAATAAAAGACACAGCAACGGACGTGAGATTTAGCACGGATAAAAAAGATCTGAAAAGTAAACATGTTTTGTCTTAAACCTTAAAGTAAGAGGCAAGTTACAAGATCATGACACTGATTCGAGCAGACTATAAATAATATTTCCACCGTTACAGAGTGAGGGCTACATTCATCTGGACCAGACATCAATTTCAGTGTTGAGTTAATGCACGGACGGTAATAAACACGTAACTGCAGCCAGGTCGAGGAATGTTCTGCCCACCTAAGCGAAACAAGGTTCGGGAAAACCGGTTACAAATTTTACACTAAAAACCTTAAGTTTAAAATTCGTATGACTCATAAGTTCATTGTTTGAAAACAAGCAACGTAGTGTTAGATACAATTTCTGCGGATAATTGCATATTAAGCCACACAGCACTCAATACAAGAGGTGGTCACATAACGCTCACAGAAGGTAACGTTTTGTGTACCTGCATAATTCTTGAAAAACGTAACTACATTGTCAAGAAGACAGGTTCCGGGAGAACCGCTTAGAGTTACAATGTATCTTCCTGAAAGGCACACACTTTCTGGGGCACACTGCTGCTCCACGTTCCTTTCTTCATTCAATTCCTTCGTTTAAAATATATTTTTTAGCATTTTCGGTGAGACTTCCAACTATCTCCTGTTATCACTTCAATTTGTTAACCAACGAATGCACATATAATTTCATATAAGACACTTTTAAAACATTTTAAGACACTTTTAAAACATTTTAAAACACTCCGACATGTTTTGATCTTGTCAGATCATCATCAGGGTGCTTTGTTCCTTGCTAAAGTTATATTCACAATTCAATTCGTATTTGCGAACGAGGTGTTGTGGCAGCATATCATGTTGTGTGGGAATGTGTTGTGGCAGTAGCAGTGGTTAGGTGTGCGTCGTACGACGCACACCTAGCCACTGGTCCACAACACATTCCCACACAACATGATATGCTGCCACAACACCTCGTTCGCAAATACGAATTGAATTGTGAATATAACTTTAGCAAGGAACAAAGCACCTTGATGATGATCTGACAAGATCGAAACATGTCGGAGTGTTTTAAAGTGTTTTAAAATTGTCTTATGTGAAATTATATGTGCATTCGTTGGTTGATAAATTGAAGTGATTCTACGAAAATGCACGGTGCTACAATAATATTTCTCCTGTTATCTAGATTAATTCCTGATTAACCTACTCCTTCTTGCTACCCATTTAGAAGACTTTAGGCCTGTTTTATCCAGAAGGTTAATTTGATTTTTTGGTCCACCACTACAAGAACTACAAGAATCTCCACCCATTACGTAAATGTACACGGTTTGGATCCATACAAACAAGGCCATCGGTATTCCAGGTATAAAATGGTTATTAAACTTTTTATTCAGGGCTTTTTTAAGTCGGTCATCCATCTGTCAGTTGCCCATTAGTTTTACAGCATTCACAGAATTCAGCAAAGCATTTGGAGTGGAAGGCTACGAATACTAACGTAAAATCCCCTGAAATTGCAAATGGAAAATTTAAAAATTTCCATTTATAGCTACCAATTCCACGCACGTATATACTACCGACTCATTACTACACCTGGGTCACAATATGAAATCACGATTAACTGCCTTCGCAGGTAATAGACTTTAGACGACCTAGAAATGTAGCCAAACTGAACAGATGGTGTTAAAATCCCCATTTGGGTCACCCCGTTGTGTATATAACTCTCTATATATGGCCTTAGTTTTACAAAATATCTACGTCCTAACCTTACATCCACACGTCCAACATCCAACGTAACAATGTAGTTGAATTACAAAAATACCAACCAACCTACGTGTACCGTAGGCTTCAAAAAATTCTAAGAAAACTAACAAAATGCAAAAACCACAAACAGCAATCTAAGAGGTAAGAAAGCTGGAAGTCACAATAAGAGACATACGTGCAACACAAACGTAAAGTAAAATGTGAATGTTGAAGAAATGCAGCGAAAGAGGAAAATGTATAACACGATTGTTGTAATTCGAATAGTTCGATTCTACATATGTTCACGTAATACACAAACACATGTATTTAGAGGTTAATATTATTAGAGGGCAGCCACTGTCATATACACAGTGTAAATAACAGAACAGAATTCAGCAACCGCATACAAGCCCAATGAAGACATGCTACTATTTTTTTCTTGAATTAATTTTAAACTGATTTAAGAAAGCAAATACAAACAAAACTGCTAAGATATATATCTTTGTACGAACGGAAGTCATTAAAGAACAGGAATTTTATTCCAAAGTGCATGGAAAAATAAGCACAAAGAAAAATCTTATTTCGGGACACAAAATGACTCCTTAGCAATATGTCATATAGGGGTCGTGACGATCAAGCAGTTTGAGCCTGCGCAGTAGGCCGTACAACATGGACGCTCTACTGTCAACTTGCACCGTGGAAGAGCAACGAAGCATTATTCGTTTTTTGTGGTCAGAGGGTGTGAAACCTTCTGAAATCTACAGAAGAATGAAGGTTCAGTATGGCGCCATCGGACTTTCACT
>Ga0123355_10014986_pt1 | contig 12155 bp, 11 predicted proteins | sample TergutEmb28metaG_3_FD_89872 | JGI IMG/M metagenome (GOLD analysis project Ga0123355, IMG submission 89872) | Embiratermes neotenicus P1 segment gut microbial communities from Petit-Saut dam, French Guiana - Emb289 P1 | ecosystem: Host-associated > Arthropoda: Insects > Digestive system > Gut ... | reverse complement strand
GAAAAATAAAAGTTTGATAGAAAGGAAGAAATAAAAAAAAAAAAAAAAAATATAGGAGGGGGGAGAGGGAAAAGAAAAAGAAAAAAAAAACACTTTTTCTAATTAGGGGTACCATCTTGGCAGCAGCCTGGAAGCACTGAGAACAACCACGATAAACCTCAATCAGCAAAGTAGAATTCGAAACCGTGGTGCTGAAGACTAAACCAAGATGATCGCTGATAAATTCTAGGCGTGTAAAACTACCTTTATTGTTTGATTGCTTACTGTCTACGAAATGGTTTGTGTTGAACACCGTGATCTAAATTTTTGCAACCGATGGCAGCAGTCGAGTGGGCAGTACTCCTGCTGTGTATATGGGGCTTCGAATTACAGTTTCGGTACAAATGGCAGCTACCCTGACTGCCGTTTTGTGTGGTTTTCCTTAGAAATGTCAGAGTACCAGGCACAGTACCTTAATTAGACCACGGGTACTACCTCCCACATCATTTCCTATTTATTGCTAATTAATGAGTCAGTGCACTGTCACCTGAGCTACTTGTAACAGGTACGAAATTGCTCTTGTGCGTGACGTGAATGCTTATGCGATAAGCAGAATTATATCTCCGATCATTCTTAACCTGGGCAATAGATTGAGTTGAGTAATGAGGAGCTAGTAGCGTCCCGAAATAACCCATAAATAAATACGCGTAGACGTGTTTTTGCAAAGAGAGCTCACTGGTTACGTTGGTTACTATTAATTCCCTTTCCGTTGTGTAATGGTGACTTTTTTTTCTGATAATTTGAATTAGTCTCATTAACTGCAATTGTTCGGTATGGCTAACCACACAGTTGTAGTCCAGCCCCACGTAAAGCGTTAATTTTTAGGCGCGTTTGCAAAATTGCGAAAAAGCGACTACTAACCTCGTCATGTCTGTCTGTCCGCCTCCCCTACTCTGCGTCCATCCGCATCGAACAACTCGGTTCCCACTGGACGGATTATCATGAATTTTGATAGGTAAGGATTTTTCGGAAATATGTCGAGAAAATTCAAGTTCCGTTACAATCTAACAACAATAGCGGGTACGTTACATGAAGACTTATCTACATTTGTGATAGTATCTCGCCCAGGTCTTCTTAGAATGAGAAATGTTTCAGAAAAATTGCAGAGAAAATCCAAACACATTTTACATATGTCCAATACTTTTTTTTCCCCCAAAATTGTGCCGTTATGACACAATGTGGAAAAATATGGTAGAGCGAGGCAGGCCACAGATGACAATATGGCGCATGAGCTTTGCGTGCTGGATAACTCTGGCTACAGACACGCAATCAGAATATGTAATACTTATTGCTTTTCTACTGCAACAGTGGTTACGCGAACGCGCCCCAAAGATACGTTCTACGTACATTGTCTGTCTTGTTTATTGTACGCCAAAATGTAATAGTTTTGACGTCCTAGTAACAATTGTGTTTCTTTAATACTGTGCTGAACAATGTGAGGCAGATGCGGGGCGGTCTTTCCAAAAACTATCGATTTTTTACACTATTTAATTCTTGGAGTGGGAACAAACTGCATGCCATTTTTTGGGACTGCCGTCGCAAACGGGCTCACTGTCTGTCCCCCAGATGATACGTGACGCTGAAGGGGAAACACAACAGAGAAAACTATATTCCATGGCTACCTTGTCCAAAAGAAAAGTTACATGGTGTGTCCTGGGAGCGAACCTGGGCCTCCACTGTCTCCAGTCGGCGAAAAAGCCGTGGTATGTCTACTGACGATGATTTGCTTGTTCTTCAGTCTGGACTATGTTGAAAGCCTCTGGATTAGAATAGAGAAGTATGATGTTAGTACGCCCTTGTCTAGGTAGAACGATTTGCTGTTACATACGTAGTGCAAGAACTAAATTCATATAGCGGGTTTCACAGAACAGATAACCTTTATTTTGATAAGCATATGGCAAGGAAATCTGTTCGAAAGTTGCTTAAAATTAAATTGCACTCTGAATTTCTTGTATTCTTGAAACTTTGAAGTCCATGACAGTGTCTGTCATAAAAAGAAATGGCTGTGAAATTTCTGTATTCCATCTTAATTTTAGTTTATTATTATTATTATTATTAATCTATTAAATCGGGAAATCGACCCGTACAAGTATAATCACAGCTTGACTTTTACTAATCTGAGATACTCCTAGACATTGAGATACTTTATATCATGTAGATGACATTATTAATATTATTATTATTATTAGTAGTAGTAGTAGTAATAGTAGTAGTAGTAGTAGTAGTAGTAGTAGTAGTAGTACTGATTCCAGTGGCCGTACAGTCGAAGGCATGCGTCTGCGGCAGTTCGCTTGGTGGGATATTGGGTTCGAATCCGCGCGGGGGCATGGATGTCTGTCTGTTGGTAGTTGTGTGTGTTTTGTCAGGTAGAGGTCTCTGTGTCGGGCTGATTACTCGTCCAGAGGATTCCTACCGAGTGTGGTGTGTCTGAGTGTGATCGTGAAACTTCCGTGATGAGGACGCCTTGGCCCACTATGGGCTGTTGCGCCGTGGATATTATTATTATTATTATTATTATGTTGCTATTTTATTACATGATATTACTAAATTTCGGACCATTAATTTCTCTTACTCTGACCTGTGTTTTGAGGGTAAATTGGCTGTTGACAGAAGCCAAGAAACGTTTCTTTCACTTATCTTCTTTTGCACAACTATTAGTCCAGAACGGACGGTGCTTAGAGAGGTAAAGTAAAGCGTTTGCCACGAAGCAAAAGCCTTAGAAGGGGCACAGCTCCACTCATTATTAATATCGGTACTAGGTGGCGGTAAGTGATCAGCTTCACGCTTCTTTTGTCATAATGTCTATAATTCTTCCATCAAGTATGGGATAACATGACGAATAAGCCGGACTGAAATTTTGGACAATTCCCATCGCCCATAAAAATCCACATGTTGCGGAGGCTGGATCTGTCTCTGCCGCGATGTGGAATGGAGAACGAGGGAAACATACTCAGGTGGGTGCTTAAAAAAATCCGACCTCAGTCCGCGGACCTCTCCTTTTTCTCGTTCCAGCTGAAGACGGAGACAGATTCAGCCTCCGAAGAGTTGAGAGTTTTTAATATGGGGTTAAGTGCGATGTCCAGCAGTTTAGTCTCGACTGTGATAATATACAGACATCAAGATTGCTTTAAAGCTAAAGGGTGAAACAGATTTTTATGGAACCAAGCAATACAGATAATTTGATTTCGTTCACCAGATCGCAGCTTCAATAGCGGTATGTTTAGCTGTGGACCCCGATAACCGTTTCGGCGGAGATACACTCGCAGATCCTACAAGTGTTTGTACAGATATAAGTGAATTTACTTTTCAATGGAAATGATATTGGTTATTCTAATGAAATAGATAAACGTCACAATTACCCTGTTTCCCACACCCCATGGGCCCATATTGTCCACATGGGATACAACAGATGTTTGTCCTTTGGGGATGGAGAGGGTGCATCTGGCAGGGGTGGATCGACAGGACACTTACTTACATTGAGACTACAATGACACAGTACTCTATCTGAGGTCGGATGATCTTTATCAGGAGCCCGGCAGATGGTGTCTTTCGTGCAAAAGCATGCCAAGTATGGCTGGCAGTTTTTTTTTTTCATGTTATCATGCGTAGTGAACAATGATGCATGATATCAGTCACATTTAATAATATTCTGAAGGACTGTCCTCAAGCGTACTCAATTTTTTATGTTTTCGGACGAAATTAAGTACTGATTTCTCATTCCGGTAATTTCATTATCTCCCCTTTACTTCCAGCATCTTACGTACTATGTTGAAATATTCTAACCATCCTGATCTGAATTAATCAAAATCAGTTTTTTCCCTTAATATGCGAGACCGATTTTCGCACACATACACTAACACACAAACACAGGTTATAATTATAGTTTTTCGTGAATTGGTCTTTATCCATAACGAGATAACACTCGGGAAGACAAAGTATTCTGAATTCAACGGTAGGCAGCATTCCCAAGACTTTGATTTTGGCATGTTGCTGTCTTTTCCAAAGATCTGAAACTCGCAACGTTTTCTGACATTTTAGTATTTATTCTTGCCTGTAGGTGTTATGGGCTTCTTCCTGCATTATGCTGCGGAGACAGGATTATATGTATTGACCTTTACTTTATGCCTTTGCCTCCGATTTTCCTCATCGCCTTGTGAAAGAGTTTCTATGTCCTTCTCTACATATACCACCCTATACTTTAACTTCCGTCAGTCATATTGTGTTTTTGTAATATGTAATTTTCTATTTAAAGGACCATAACACGCTATCAGCGTGGATAGGAGCCCGAATTGGTGGGCAACTGCTAAATTCTGCGGACCGAACACGCGACGGTGTGGGGTAAAAACAGTTCGCACGCTGACAGTGGTTTGTTGAGAGGATAATAATATGGATTTGTGTGCTTGCAGGCTGCATGTTCTTTGTGATATCACAAAGCTGCTCGTTCAGAGGGAACGCGAACAATAGCGAAGTGACGTGAATCCTATCAGAGCTACGGTTGTTCAATTATTTATTTCTCTGTATTAAGAGCGTCAGAGCGCCGATGTGTTTATTGTCTTTATTCATTTAGCTTTGTTTCTTCTCTTTCTTTACTTCCTAATTTTACTTTCCTTTTTTATTGCCTTCCTTCTGTTTCTTTTTCCGTACTTCCTTCCTTTTTAATTTTTTCCTTGTCTCCTTTGTTTATTTTTGTATTTTCATTCTTTTTGTTTACTTTCTTTTTTTCTTCTTCTCTGTCCTTATTTGTTCCTGTCCTTCATTAAATGTCGGGTCTTCCTCTCTCCCATTTTGTTATAAACTTTACTGCACGCCTTTCCCATGCTACAAACAGATAATACAAACGAAATATTAAAATTAATACTGTGATTTATTTTTTAGACCATGATCCGTATAATGCTGCGTGCACAAACGTATTAAAATGAATTTATTTATAGGCGTTCCTGTAAATGCAATTTTACGAGTACAGTGAGTTTATTTTAATATACAAGGAAACATCAGCGGACAATGTAAATAAGTTTTATTCTTCATTCCATTATATTCAGTATTAATCTTCCTTAACTCATTATTAATTTTATAGAATTTTCTGTTTTTTTCTGCGTACAGGGTGGCGCAGTTGGTTGAGGAGCTGCGCTACAGGCCAGAAGATCACGGGTTCGATTTACGATGGAATCATTGGATTTTTAATTGAATTAATTCTTCCGTCCACACTCAGTCTGCAATAGAAATATACAAATAGAGATAGCATTATCTTCACCTAAATATGTGATCGTAGTGTGAATTATGTGGAGCAATATTTCTTCTCAGTGCAGGTACCCAGAATTGTTATAATTGAGATGCAAAAATACGAACCCTTATAGATGGTGCGTTAAAGTACATTTCGTGTCCTGTTACATTCAAAACTACATTGAGTCGCTAATGGGCAACTGGGAGGAGCTTCTAGTTTGTTAGGGGAAATCTATGAATAAGCGAAACCGGCCAAGGTGCGAATCGAATAACCATATTGCCCGTGGCTTTGCCCTTTGTGTTCTGACATCGTAATTTTCAAAACCATTGTTTTGGCACACGCTATCTTATACAGAATACCTCTCGACGAATGTCCTGCTGTTAGAACTATGTCACCACTGTTTACATCAGCTTCTCAACTAATGTGACATCGGAACACATTCTGAGCAGTTAGAGACTCAGTTCATAGAGTGGAACTGAGCACATACTTTGTGATTATCAGCGAACAATTACTAGACTATTATGGATATTATAACTTTCTGCCGGACACCCAGAATTCCCTCCAAGGACATCAAGGTTCCCGCGAGCATGCGGATGATAATCCCGAACCATTGCTTTTAAGAAGGTCAGCAAAAACGTCTGGTTGTGGATAGGGATTGAATAATCCGTTGAACTTATTTGAGGTGACTTAATACAGTGCAATACCATGTGTATTTGCAATCGGTTGAGCATGGCCTACCGCGTGATGACAGTTAAGTCGGTATAGGTCCGTACGCAGTCTGTGAACAGTTGCAAGTCTTGCTCACACTGAAACGTCGTTGGTAACACAGGAGTCCCAAAATTGTGAGTTTTGTTGCAACTAACAACAGATCAGGGTCGTTATGATACTAGAACTCTAGAAATATAAGCTAATACTTGTGTGTGCTGTATTACTTTACTGATTTAACGTCTGCCTGTTGTTCTTCCAAGCTAAACAGGTGCTTTATAGCAAGTACACTTAGGGATTTTCTCAGCTGGCCGATAATCGGGGGTTGGTTAACCACTGTTAAAAAATGTTGGCTTGGATACAGAAATAAGTAGGTAGGTACCGGGTCATTCCCGGGGTTAAAGCGGCCGGGCATGGCTTTGGCACCGAGGTTAAAGAAAGAGAAGAGTTATACCTTTGCTCATCCTGTGTATCTTCATGGCATGTTGTAGGGTGAACTTTACCTTTACGTAGGTAGGTACATGTGTAGATTAACGGGCAGACAGGCAGAGAATTGGTGTCGAATGTAGGTAGTTCGACCCTGATTGTCATAGTCGGACACTGTGACATAATAATAAGGGATATGAAAGATCATATTTGATGGAGGGGACAATACATCACACCTACATAAGATCCCCTCCCCAGGATTGACAAGTTTGATTTATTAGCACGTTCTCGTCCAAATGCTCATTCATGATGCAGCTTGGAGGCAGTTGGCTTGTTTAATGATGGCTTACCATAGCAATGAGCAGATAACGCTGTTAGGTGTGGGATTAGCCTTGTCTTCCCGCAACAGCTCCTACTTGCAACACTGGCCTACAGGATACTTTTGCTAAACTAAACAGTCTTTTTTTTGGCCAGTAGTCTAACTCACAGGAGTACTAGGAGCAAGCAACAAGCACGGCAATGCACTGCATTCAATTCATGATGAAATATCCCTCTATAATGGGCTGATAGTTCAGAAGACTGGTGGAGTAACAGCGCTTTAGACACGTAATGTAGAGATATTTGTTTCGAATCTCGGACGAGTTCCTGATAATTTTTACTAAAAAAATGGCGAGATGTTTATTAAAACACGGTAATACACAACACACATACAATTTTCTTAGATAATTAGTTTTGGTTTTTTAACAAGCCAGCTTCAGACCTTCATCTTTATCAAGACCTTCCAGTGAGCTAGTCCAGCTACCTAAAAAAAACTTGTACGTATGTTGTTTAAGACAGTGTTTTAATAAACATTCGAATCGGCACAACGGGCATGAATTACCTTAAAATGGCTATATAGTACATTCAAATGAGTGCAATTTGCAATTGAAACAGTTACATTTAATAAAATAGTATTCAAGGAATGAGTATGCCCTCCGTGTGTCAGTTTTTGTAAGACTGGTCGGAACAGCATACTACTTAGAGACACCTGCTGCATGTGTTTGAATTTCTGACGACGAGGAAAATAGCAGCAGTAACAACTAATTTAATTTAAAACTTAATTGGCGTTTTTCCGAACTAAATTTTTGTGTGTGTTTATTGTGTCCCATCACTTCTCCCTCGCTGCAGTCCTCCCTAATAGTATTCAGCAAAGAATGCAAATTATGACGTCGTTAAACGCGGTACATTCATAATTCGTCTCACAAGTCTAATTATTTCTCGGCGCCTCCTTACTGACCATTCTGCACTATTTCATGAAACTGTTTTAAGAAAAATACGATAACCGTCTTACACAGGTCACAGTAGACACACTGCTTTGTATTCCGCAAGTTTCTACCCAGAAATTTTTCGAAGTGTTTCTTTGTCTCTGTACGCCTCTGCTGGGAGAGAATTTTAAGATAAACCACCCCCGCTTTATTTTCCATTTTACATTTTGGATATATTATTTACAGCCACTTAGTATTCTTGACATAATAAACTGGGGAACCCCCGTTCATAAATTCCACAATTTAAATATTTTATGGCTTTGATTTTTGTTTGCAGAATTTTTTCGCTCAAAGTGTGTGTGAGTGTGTGTGTGCGTGTTTTGGTTTCACATCGGACAGAAAAATATTTAAACCTTTGTGTAGGTAAAGCAATCCCTGTACAAGCCTATTACAAGCGCAGAGGGTTTCTGGATATTGAGGCACCCAGATTTCGAGACAGTCGGCACATGAAAGCCTTAAGTTTATCAGCTCAACTCACCGGCCGCCATTACCTCCAGGAAATATTCCTGGTACTCATTTCTCTTGGAGCCTGAGTCGACCCCAGGGCCGTAGTGCGGCCGGAAGGAGATTACGTCAATGAAAAATTCCAATTATACCATCGTGAATCGAACCCTCGACCTTCCGGCTTGTAGCGCAGTGCTTCAACCAACTGCGCCACCACAGCTGTAATTGTATATCCCGCATACTGTAACGGTAGATAGCAGGATTTAATTGTGAGCTTTATTTGGTTCACGTAACAAACAGTCGTGGTGTCGCTAAGTTCTCCGCCGGCGTTTATTCTTTTAGGAGGTGAGAATAAATTTTTAGGAGCGTTCGCATAAATAGCGAAAATTGATATTAGTTCCGTGTTACCGTGCGTCCATCTGCCTGCCCGCACGCATCGACACGGCTAACGCTGGACGGATTTTAGCGAAATGTGATATTGGGGACTTTTAGGAAAATCTGTCGAGGAACTCAAAATTTGTTTAAAATTGGAAAACAATATGGGGCACCGTGCATGAAGACCTCAATTGGTTTACACCGATGACAACACTACGAAATATTTTGTTGCTCTACAACAGTGCGAAAGGAATCCATTCTTGCGTATCAATTTAAATACTCAATGATTTTATATCGTTGACATCTACGTATATGTCAACAGTATTACACAGGGAAGGCATTGTTGCGTCTACCTTGCTACAAAGGTTACTCAAACGCGTTACAATATTACGTTACACGTACTTCTGCGTATGTCGTTAATATTCAGTTTAGATGCGCTTCGTTTTATAAGGTGTCCATTCAAGCAAATGCTCAGAATTTAGTGTACTGCGGATTCATAAATCGTACCTTTGAAATCAATAATGTCGACAAATCAGTGTGAGGGATAGCAGCCTGACTTCTCTGAGAGTAATCTTGCATTAGTGCCACTGTTGCACTCACGTTGTGTGATATTCGCGTGCCGCAGCTACTGAGGGTGAGAAGTGTATTGCGATAGAAGTATCTTACATTGAAACTGTGTGGGAAAAACAAACATGATATCAGCAGTAGGCCTGCAGCATTAACTTACTGGAAGACCACTGCAGGAGGGTTAGCGCTGCTCTGCGTCCTTTGGCAGGAACAGTGAACGGGATATAAGAGACAAATCTGGGGCGGATCCAGGTTTTGCGGGGTCTGAAGCTTCTACAATTTTTGGGACCTGTTTAAAAAATAGAATACAAAATTAGTTACGAAAGTGAATGCTTTTTTTTTTAGAATGAGAAACCACAACAAATTACAAATGTAAAGCTTACAAATACCACTAACATTACAAAATCCAGAAAATAACAATATTTTTATTAGTTAACTGCCTGATACACTTCTATAATACCTTTTCCTTACCTTTTTGGCTGCATACTCTTTGATCGCCTCTTCATATGACAACGATTTTGTAATATTTTCTGTAGAGAAAATAGAAAAATAATTCGGTCTTTCCAGTAGCTTTGTTGAATAGTATTGGTAGTTTAGAAACGTTTCTTTCGCCTTTACAACTCGTTATTGGTAAATCACGTAATTTTTAAAAATTGTTGTCAAATCTGGGAAACCTCTACTAAGTTTCTTTCATACATGAGCTGTGAGATTTCAGGGCATTTCTAGGCCAGAGCTATGGCCCCTTCCAGGGCCTCAGATGGGGCTCGTGCAAGTGAGGGACCTTGAAGCTGAATCATTACCTTCAATCTGTACTCTTTACCACATAATATTAAGATGATGACTCGAGGAGGACTAGGAGGAGGAGTGAGCTTCATGTGAAACGAATGGGAAGTTCGGGAAATTCATGCAAAATTTTGGCCATGAAATTTTAACGGGAGAAAAGACTAGGCGCGAAATAGTGCAATGGATTTTAAAACGTGTAAAAGTGTGTACAGGATGCATCTGGCTTAGAACGGGGCCCACTGATGGGCTCTTCTGAACACTGCAGTGAAGTTAGAAGCACGTGAGTTACGGGGTATTCCTTGGTTGATTGAGAGACTCTGAGTTGTATCTTCTCCACGCAGTAAATTCAGTGGTGTTACAATCTGCTTGCTTTCATAGATACAATATAATCGTCACCGTCTTCAAAGGAAAGCTCTAGCCACCTACATACAAAAAAAAAAAAAGTAAAAGCGCAGAATTATTTCGAACACATTAAAGACAACGATGCTTGCTCTGTATTTCTGTTACATAGCCTTACAATAAATAAGAATGTAAACAACGTGTTATGTGTTTCCTGTTGTTTTTAATATGTTTTATAGTGTCTGGTGGTAAATCAGTATATTAGCTGTGTAACGTTATGACAATAAAAAGTGCCAGTGATTGAATTCATAAACATTCGAAATTTTGTTGGCTCAGTCCTCGAAAAACCTACGTGCTTGTAGATTGATTGTTGCCTGATAGAAACAACAGTCTTTAGGGCTACCAAATGACGTTTAGGAAGAGAAGAAAGAGGAGAAAGTTATAATTTTCTGTCCAGTATTATGTAGGTATAATGACTTTTTTTATTTTCAGACATTTGCCACAGTCGCCATTCTGGTATGCCGTTAGGACTAATCACACGAGTCAAAAAAGTGAAAGGTTTGCCATGGTGTGACATTCTGGAAAGCGAGTGGACGTGTGTGCTGTCCATAAAGACTAGACATGCAGACGCTTAGTTAAATGAACGGACAGACGTATGCGTCTGGCTATAACATTTGTTCCTTTTTGTCATAAAATAAAACATTGGAGCCGGATCTTTTGCTGCTGTCGTAGTATTACTGGGCGCGGACTTACTGCCACTGGCTTTCATAAAAGGTGGACAACTGTTGTCCTCTGGGAATGGAAGGGACTCTTTCGTGATGGTCGCCGGCCGGAGGGCCTAGCGACAAAAATTGTAGAAGTTATTAGACCCTTCAGAATAAAATTAATCTAATTTGTGTTTAAAAGTGCGTTTTTACCTGACATACCACTCAGAGTCTTCATTATAAATACCAGTTTATTTATGCTGTTTAGAGAAATAATCGCTGTTTATTCTAAGAAAAATGCGAAATAATTTAATGCATTCAGCAGGAAAAAATGTAGAGTTTTTGATTTGTATATACAGTATAGTAACTACTGAGAATTAGCGGGTTAAATGAATACCAGTTATTCACAGTGACTTGTCATACTGAATATATATACCAAAATACTGAAAATGGCGTTACTGAGACAATGAATTCCTCCACGACAAACTAACCTCTGCTGCTTATATGATGTTAAAATATAGGCATATTAACATAACACTATGGTGGACCTCCTTTGACTTATTCATGCACACATTTAGATGTAGTAAATAAAAGAAAACGGAAAAGTACGTGTCTGAGACCCATACAGTTTCCATTATTGCCAAGATCTCAGTTCTTGTGGTACTGTAGTCCTCGATCTTCATTGTTTATGAGAACATAGGCGTCAGTACCGATAGAGAATTGTGTTAGTACCTGAACGTCTCCACGGGCTGGATTAAGTTTTTATCGCGGTTCGCTTCCGGCCTGCTGTCCGCATAAATAACATCCATAACTTGAAATGTTCTCGGTCGCATGACAGAAATGTATCCTATCTGAAACCACTTCTACCCCTTGCACAGACCGATATTGGTATGGCGTGTTATAACGCGAAAGTGATGCAAGATATTGGAGGTCGGGTTGGGCGGGGGAGGGGGTGCGGAGGATCAAAATCGGTCCCGGTTCGATGGGCTGTGAAATGAGTTCGCCAGAACAATTATCACATCCCCTTCCAGCGAGTGACTTCAGTGCTGGCTTCTAAAGAAATGTCTAGACACTCCTTCTGCCTTACCATGTACAGTGACTGCAATACTGGCTTCTGGAGAAATGTCTAGGCACTCCCTCTGCCTTACCATGTACAGTGACTGCAGTACTGGCTGCTAGAGAAATGTTTAGGCACTGCCTGTGCCTTGCCATGTACAGTGACTGCAGTACTGGCTGCTAGAGAAATGT
>Ga0123355_10014984_pt1 | contig 12155 bp, 10 predicted proteins | sample TergutEmb28metaG_3_FD_89872 | JGI IMG/M metagenome (GOLD analysis project Ga0123355, IMG submission 89872) | Embiratermes neotenicus P1 segment gut microbial communities from Petit-Saut dam, French Guiana - Emb289 P1 | ecosystem: Host-associated > Arthropoda: Insects > Digestive system > Gut ... | reverse complement strand
TCAATCAATTCGGCTGCTTCTGCCAGTTTCTGATGGAGAATTTTGGCTAGTCCATCATGTCTCTTTACATACTCAGTAGGTGCTAGTTGCTCACATGCTGCAGTTATTATTATTATTATTATTATTATTATTATTATTATTATTAGCTATTCATCACAGAATGTTCGGACCCGGATCCCACTTCATATGACACAAACTACAGCATTCCGTAAGTAGCATGAGCTAACGTTAACTACGTTCTGAGATGTCCACATTTATTAAAGCTCGGATCCACATTTCGTTTAATCGTATTACGCAAATTCTGGCAGAAAAACTGACCGACTGACTGTAACAACAACGCCAAGAACACCATCAATTATTATTAATATTGTTATTATCATCATCCGGCTCATTTACATGCCGACTCAGTAACCAGCGGACCAATTAATACAGAATCGGTACAAGGGAAGAAAAAAGCATTATCACAAAACAAACGAAATCACAAAAAATATGCCTACTTACAAACGAACGAAAACTGTGTCCATTGTACAATTTACGGCCTAAGGGCCTGGATAACAATATTAACCATATTTCAAAAATATATAATCGCCCTTAGCCTACACTACACACGGTATAAAAGACAGACTGCAAACAGGAGCTCCAAAAATATACGAAAATAATATAATTATTATTATTATTAAGAATAGGGAGGCACGCGGTGGCCCATTTGGTTGAGGCACTGTGCTAAAAACTGGAAGGTCGCGGGTTCGATTGGAATTTTTCATTCACATAATCCTTCCTGTCGCACTATGGCCCTGGGGTCTACTCAGTCTCTAACATAAATGAGCACCAGAAATATTTCCTGCAGGATAAAGGCGGCTGGTGCGTATGGTTGACAACCTTGCCACTTTCGTGGGCCAGTTATCTTCAAATCTGAGAGCCTCAACATCCTGGTGGAACCATCAGGAGCTGTACAAGGATTGTTTACTTCCATAATCAAGAAAAGGTGCAAACAAAGAAACAATTAAACGCAAAAAACAAAACAAAAGCCTCTTATTAATGCTGTATCCGTACTGATTGTATCTACGACAGCATGCGGCGTCGAGAGTAACGGCTACAATAATGACGATTATGACGATGATGACGATAATCACAATCATGATTATACGTTTGACGAACATTTTCGTGAGCCACTATAACTCAAAACATTACTTGAGGGCTATGAGCTAAAGGATTGAAAGAAGGGAAGGACGGGAGGCCGAGATCGCAAAATGAAATATATCTAAATTTGAATTACGACTCAAAATAGTGCAGGTCTACTACCAATAAAATGTAAAGTAAGAAATAATCACACAAAACGCCGTGGCTGGATGAAATGCGCTAAGCACAGTAAGGAGGCCGAACGGGTCACCGCGTGCTTCTTGTCCCACATTCACAAATACAAGGCAGTCGGTCGTGACGCGGCTTTTAACACCAGAGTATTGCTCACACCACCGCACACAGGGGCAGTCTGTAAAGGCAGTTTGTCTGCTTGTGCCACCTAGAGGAGCATCCGTTCAATTCCAATTTCTATCCGTCTGTTATGTCCGTCCGTAACGTACAGGCCAGGTTCTGCTATGCCATTTACTGTAGTTTCTTGAAGGAATACGTTATTCCGTAAAATAAACGCTCTGAAGACACTGTGTCGGCACATCTAACGGGTGTAGTTTCCAACATTGACAGACAGAACTGTCAACGTTTGGCCGTTTCTTGTTTTGTCGGTGTTTTCACCTTCTCGCCAACTACTCATCTGACCAGCACATAATTTATTCGGGATTCTAACCCTCCTAGGATCAGACACGTGAAAGTGCTCCTACATCCAATGATTCCTTTTTCCGGAACATTCTTCTCTGAGGTTTCCACGCTTTTTGCCCTGTTTGTCCGTCTGGTGGGAACAGCGAAAATGGAGCAAGGGTGGAACGATACCTACAGCAGCAAACCTATGTAGCCTATTCGGAGGGAAGTCCATCCAAGTACCACTTGTCCACAACAAAATGAACACACACTTATGCACATGAGTATACGGACTATGTCCATATCTCACAGAAACGAAAGTGTGTTTGCGTTAGGAAGGCATTCGAAAGACAATTATTGTTTACTGTGATAATCACGCGAAACACATAAACAAACTCTGTGAAAAAAAACACTGTTACAGTGCTTAAACCCGACGGTATACATATTAACCACTATTCTTCAGACCTGCACTTCCCACCCACGTTTCCTGAGATTTTCGTTAAGGGTTCCGCGAGAAATCGTGGAAGGAATACATGTAATATGCACCAATTAAGTGCTGGAATCCGCAGAAGGTCGAGAAGAAGCACTTCCTGCTACATACGCGGATGCGAATACACTTTGCTGACGTCACGACACGATCTATTCCGGTCACGACGCCGCGCTCGTCTGTGGACCGCTACAATAGTCTGTCGACTAAATGTTTCTTTTTTCTTTGTTCCTCGTAAACGCAAAGGTGAATGATTACTTTACGTGTCCCAGTTTTAACTCGCTGAATCTTCACTCTAATCTGGAAACGTGACGAGTGGGTGGCACAAAAGCACGTTCTCTTTTTTCTTCTTTTTTTTTCATCCCATGCTTTATTTCAAAGATAAGAAATGCTGTTGTGCTATACTGTATACTTCAGGCAAATGTAACAAACCCGCAGCGCACAATGTAAGACAGCAGAAAGCGAAACCTGGCACAACCAACAAAACCCCCGCCACTGAAGTCTTTCCAACGCTATTCATGTGTTCACAACTGTATCTTCGTAAAAGGTTTTCCAAAACAAAAAAATGCAAGATTTTTTTCCTTTTTCCACGCCGCACGTAGCGGACATGCAAAAAATGTGGCCCCATAGTAGGTAGCAACTTTGCTTCTTATTTGGGAAAAGTTTCTTCGATTACTGTTACACAGACTGTACATTATTTTCTCCAGTGGGAACAGAAGATTGTAAAATAACATCTTGAAGCAGTAGATACTTCTGTCTTCAAGTGAATAGTCGTTAGACCTTCTTTAAGGAGTAAACAAGAACGCCTAATGCGGCGACACATCCACATCAGTCCGTACGTCTGTGACCTAGTATCAACGACCAACCCGTTTCTTGGATTTGTACAACATCCGGTACATGGTTTATTTACAAAAAGTTGTCTAACACGCTTGAGTTTCCTGACAGTAAGAGTAGTGGAAACCTAACGTGCATTACGCGTGTACAGTGCAACCGTACGATAATACTTACTTACTCCATGGAGCAGAGTCCTTCTTGAGAAGCTAACCCTTTGCAGCTAGTCAAGAAATTCCCCGCATTTTATGGTACCCGAAGGTTCATTACCGCATTCACAAGTGCCCGCCACCTGTCCCTATCCTGAGCCACCTCGATCCAGTTCAAATCCCCGCATCCAGCTTCCTGAAGATTCATCTTAATATTATCCTCCCATCTACGCTTGAGTCTCTCCAGTGGTCTCTTTCCCTCAGGTTTCCCCACCAAAACTCTGTATACACCTGTACCCTCCCCCATACGCGCTACATGCCCCACCCATCTCATTCTTCTTGATTTTATCACTCGCACAATACTGTGTGAAGAGTACAGATCATTAAGCTCCTCATTATGTAGTTTTCTCCACTCCCCTCTTACCTCATCCCTCTTAAGTCCAAATATTCTCATCAACCGTACAATAATTCTGAAAGTAAAGAACGTGTTGGTAAAATCCCTGCACTACTACACCTAGCACGCCATGTGCGATACTGATATTAGACTATTCTCTAAGCGAGATTTGTGCGAGTGTGTGTGTGTGTGTGTGTGTGTGTGTGTGTGTGTGTGGACCGCTTGACATTCACCAGTAACTACGTATATAAGCGCCTAAATAGAAACATTTAAAAGTAAATTATATAACTCCTTTTAAAATGATGTACAACTGCGCAATTCTCATGCCGCAAAAGGACTTGACGGACAAAACGAAATAAAACCGTGACATTTCCCATAAAGACACAATATTCTGTCAGATGACGCGGTATGCCTTATGCCTTACGCCGCTGACGAAAGCCAGGAAGTCGGATACGCTACGACAGTCATCTCCAAGGACGTCGCGTAGCGTACCCTGAAGACGAAATGGAGGCCGGTAAGCGGTAGACATAATGTGTCCAAGAGATGCCAGGTCACCACGCAAGATATGCTGATGCCGTTAGAAAAGTCTGCCCATCGGAAAGTGTGTGGGCACCACTTTCTCCTTCCAGTGAGCGAAGGGCAAGGACAGCCACACTGCTAGCACCGTCTCACAATTCGCAAATCCTCATCCTGTATGGGTCCACGAATCATGGCATGATGATAGAATGTACCAATATGGAAGACACGGATTATCACCCAAAAACTCGGTCACATAACACATTTCCTGGCAAAGGGATGTGGCAGTTGTAGGCCAAGGGAAGCCTACTCAGACTTCTTTTACGGCTCGACAGCCCCAGTGGGCCTAGACTTCCTCATTGTCGAGGTTTCGAGATCACATTCAGACACACCACAATAGGTAGGACTCCTCTGGACGAGTGATCGGTCAGTCGCAGAGACCTCTACCTGACAACACACAACAATCACGAGAGACAAACGTTCATGCCCCTGGCGATATCCGAACCCACAATCCCAGCAAGCGTGCGGCCGAAGACCCACGCCTTAAGGCTGATTCACACTACACGTTCCGTTTCCGTTTTGCCGCGGAACGTCACCGTTCAGTAAAATTTTCTCGTGTGTATTTAAACGGATATGTTCACACCGTCAATTCTCAGTTCCGTTCCGTCGCTGTCGCCGTCGCCAAGCGAGAATGTTTGCCGGGACGGCACGGGTCCCAACCAGTCTGGGAACCTGCTCGATTCTGATTTTGAGATCCATTACTGTCTCCTCCAGTATGCTTCGAGTGTTTGCTTGCAACGAGTGCTGCGTGGTTTTTCTTCGGAAATGGATGAAAAATTAATAGACTTGTTGCGTAAATGTATACAGGAGTATAGTGACAGTGTATGGAAAGTAAAATTGTGGGGACAAATAGGCGAAGAGTTGAAAAACACAGGTAAGTTCCAACTGCGCATATTGAAGTTACTATCATTCCATTATCACCGAAGTTATAATAATTAACAAATAATGGAAAATGCATTCCGTGGCAGTTACAAGAATAGAATAGAATAGAATAGAATAGAATTGAATTGAAAGAATAGAAAATTATCTGTTGTTATATTTCACACAGATTATAAGACAATTTTTCAGGAAAAAATCCAACTTAGTTGAATATAATAGATTAACCTGACATTACACTCTTTTATTCTGCCAAGTTGTCCGGGTAGGGGTTGGCATAACTTCATGCTTTAAGTGTTTTATAACAGATTTGCACACATCTTGAAAAACACTCTGTACAGTTGAGTGTCCCTGGCGAAAACTGAATGAAATAGTTCGAAAACTATCTCCTGTAGCAAGATACCTGAAAGAAATGTGATGGAATTAGTTTGCAAGTTTATTGATAACATAATAAGTAAGAAGTATTTTTCGAAAACAAAATCAATTACGCGAACACATAAATGACGGGAAATGTTTGAGCTGAAATAACAGATCCACCACTGTAAGTGATTAGTAAATTAAATGAGGCAAAATGAATAACTTATCCGTTTATTCATAGGTTCAGAGTGTGAGCAGAGATGGACTTCGTTGCGGGACTAGTATAGAAAGTATTTGAAGAATATAAGATTTTTTCGAGGGACACATAAACGCCCTAGGTATCAACCTGAGACGGCATCCGCAGTACTTATGAAATATTTGGTTGAAAGTGATAAGGTAAGACAAGCAGAACCACCTGTTGATCCCATTGACGTATGTTTCAAAAGTATTGCAGCAACAGTAAAAGCGTTTTCTCCTAATCATCAAAACATTTGCAAGTCAAGAATATTTGCGACTGTATCTGAAGTGGAAATGACAGAAATTTTACAAGAAACCAAGTCTATGCATTCATCCGAATATTTTTCAGGCTCTCAAGATGACCCTGGGATACTACAAAACCGCGTTTGTGATGCAAATTCTGCTTCAGCCCGGGCGTCAGAATCTGCGCAACTGAATTCATCTACATCGTCCAATATGGCTACATATTAACGGCAGTTTATTTCTCAATTAAATATGTAATAAATTTTGTATTATTGCTTGCAGCAGTCTGTGTTGTTTTTGTAACTTCAATAAATGTTTTTGAGTAAGATTACATTACCTTGAAGTGCACTTACCGTAGACAAGTTGCTAGTTTCTCCACAGGTTCGCACTGTCCGTTGTGTTCGGTCACCTTCCGGCTCTGCCGGAAGGTGACCGAACACAACGGACAGTGCGAACACAGACCAATCTGATGGAACAAAGAGGAACGGTGACGGAACGGAAACGTGACGTGTAGTATGAATCGGCCTTAGACAGCAGCCTGGCCACCAAGATCGGCCAAATGTTGTATACTTCAAACATAAATCCACGGCAGATGTCCGGTGTCTAATGCAAGGCAGGTGTAGTGAATCAATCACCGTCACTAATCACAGCGACTCCGCACCGGACTGACAACTGATGAACTGTACTTTGACTTCGGGTAGCGACAAAAGATTTTTCCTTCGCCGGTGTCCAAACAACTCTCCGGCCCATCAAACCATCTACTCAATGGGTACCAGAAGATCTCTCCTAGAAGTTAAGGCGGTCGGAGCGTGAATCTGACCAGTCACTCCCATATAAATACGAAAGAGTGGAGTTACACGTATGTTTCTTGAAGTTGCAGCTGCGACAAATTGCAGTGAAGCCTTGGTGGACTGACAGTCGCGTTAGGTTGTTTAAATCAGCAAACGATTTGGGCTGGTTTAAACAACCTGAGCGAATGTCAGCCCAAAAAGATTTTATTGCCTGAGCGGAGTTATACCTCCACTCCTTGATATGTCTCCATGGCGTGTACAGGGACAAATGCACTTTTACTTTACCGACACTAACCTTCGGAGAATTACGACTGCTTGCTGCTGTAGTCCCTAATTCATAACTGTCTTGTTATATTCTTTTGAAACATTTAAACGCCATCTCATGCTCCAGCACTCAGTACGTCGGGCGTTTCAGTCAGAAAGGTCCAAGTCATACAACACTCACTCTAGTTCTGTTTCATGTATTCATGACACAAATATTATTGTCGTCGCTCACTCTATAATCATTTAATATTTCGTCTGCGAACAGAATGTTCTTTCCGTTCAAGTGGCGAAACCGAACTTATCGAGCCACATTTTGAAACAAGAGAGACAAAAATAAATTTCATAGCACAATGAAATTTTATTTTAGGGCTGGGCTTTATAGAAGTTTGAAAGGGATTACAATTTCTAAGCGTCAGTGGTTAGAGTCACGGTCATACACAGAGCATCCAACAGGAATGTGTGAGAAGCAATAAATATACTCATTACATCTCTCTTGTCTCCGTGAAAGACGACGATGCAATCACGGCGACCCATGTCACAGCTTGCAAAGACGACCTTTGGCTACTTGCTGAAGAGATCTGACGGAGAAGTTGCAGCAAAATCACAGCCAACGGCAATACGGAATTTCAAGTTTGCCGAATGAAAATTTGTGTAGTGGTAATGTTGATTGAATATAAATATCTCCCACAATTAAACCGAATTCAATTCCTAATAAATAAATGCACACAATTGCGTGTATTTATTGGCTTGAATTGTAATAATTAATTGTAATGAATGGAATAGACTATACGAAGCCCGAATTTAATTTTCGTAAATGGCAGACATAATTTTTATTCATAAAAGTATGTTTCCCCGCCCTTCATAAAAGTCATTTTTGTCTTGGAGAGTTCGACCGACGACACCACGGCGCCCTATACCCAGCATTGCGTTTAAATCATTGTATAACTTGTTGTTCATTACGACAGTATATGCCATTGTTTTCATATCAACATTTGTTTTGGTGCTACACAGGCTTGGGCCAGCTAACAGACAACAACACGCCCCCAGTAATCTACCTTGACAGGAACTGGGTCGTCCATGACACGGACCCTGTGGGAGAAGTCATCACCAGGGTGAAGGCAGAAGACCCAGAGAATGACCATCTTGAATACGGACTGGAGGCGAAGGATTACGGAGGAGGAGGTTCGACAGAGAGACCTCTGCCCTTCACCATCAACAGCACCACTGGGGTAGTCAAGATCAACGAATCGCTTATCAACAGGGTTAGTTGCTGGACTGGATTAGACAATAAAGTGACAATATTTCCGTTACTTTCCATGCATTTGGAGTAAAAGTGTAGTTTGTTTGGGGGTCTCAGGCTTCTAAGTAACTGAAAGCCTCCATTTTCAGAATAGAAGTTGAATTCTACGTACTGTGTCACAGTTTTGTTGTCATGCGCCAAACCCGGTTTCCCCATTCGTGAAATAACTACTGGCCAGTCCAAACAAATTCTGTCGGACACTTTAAAAAGAGCGATTTATTTATGGTTTATTTAACGATTATATGAGCGCAGAGGGGTTGGGTTACAGCAAATAATTAACTGGTAAGGACTTGGTAGATCGCAGTCGTGGAGCAGTTAGAGCTACTAATCCAGCACTCGCCTGGAAGTTACTATGGCCATCCACGGAAGCCTCTGATTAGTCAGTTTGCCGTTCGAGATTCAAACCAAACACGTCAGCATGCAAGTCAGAGTCATTACCACCACAGGCAAGTCCTCTGTAACAACATGTACGTTGTCCTTGTGACTTAAATGTACTGTAACAGATTGTAATAAATACAAAGAAACTGCAAGCACTTGAGTCTGTGGAAAAAAAAAACCACAAATGGAAATAATGGAATAAATACATAAGAGTTCAGTTGGGGATAAATAGAACCGTCTGTCACAACTCACAGGGATGTGTACACTAAACATAAAGTTCAGTTCATACTTTGCACGAAACACTAATGAAGTTAATCTGGCTATTGGCGCCGAGGAAAATTATCATTGTTTACTTTGTGAACCAACCGGAATTCTTTGGGCGAAATATCCTGTTCTTTTAACTACAAACCAGACAGTGCGCTCACATATGAACACCACTGGCCACTAAACAGTTAACAAAGCCTGCCAACATATCGCACTGGCAAAAAGGTTTGGCAGCTGCTGAGTGTAACAAGACACTGGCTGAACCAAACATGCATCAACTGAAATCTTACATTACTTTGTAGTGTCAACGACGATTTTATGAACGACATACAAACGCTGAATGACACATATTGAACATCCACCCATTGCATTAGGTAAAGACAGAATCGCTTTTGGCATAGCACAAATAATTTCCGTAAAGAAGTAAAACAGGATTCCAGTCCTCTAGGATCTCAGGCAGTACAATCGCGTGACTGGATCCCGCAGTTTAGAAGGACCTTTTTGTAGTCATCTTCAAGATGTTAGCAATGTAATAAGAAATTCTTTGCGTCTAGAAGTCCAAGAATAAACCTTTTCTGACTGCTTACCCTCGAAGATCAAAACAAAAGAACTTTTGGAGTGTTGGGAACCACTCAGCCAACAGGACAGTACCACTTACGAGAAGACTGGGATCCTCAATCATAGCTCTGTAAAAACTTCAAATCTCGCAAGTAAAAACTGTCTTACAAAGGTGCTGGCAATAATAAAACTCTGCTGACATTATCATAATTGCATGTAGCAATCATCCGTATCACTCTGAACAAACTAATAAAAATGGCACAATCTTTGCTTATTTTAGGACTGAAAAATTCAAAGAATGTTTCCTAAATCCCTCTTGTGTATTTTACTACCAGGTAAAACCAGGAAATTTAGTTCTGCAACGTATGTAACTGCTTCTTAAATATCGTCAGGACAATTAGGATCTAACTGACCATTACATCAGTTATTACGGTGACCCATAGCTAAAAGACGAAAACGTTGTCTGCGTCTGACGTCATCGGGTATGAAAATCAAGCAGACAGAAGTAACAGTGGGTGAAAGACAGGCACTTTACAGCACTGCAAAAAATATATATGTCTCAGCAGAAACGTGAAAAAGCACCCAGATGTGAAACAGCATGCTTTTGATTTTCTTCAAAATGTCCCAATAAAAACGGCTACAAGTTAATTGGGTGTTCCTGTTTGACTCAACAGACAACATTTCTGTCTCAGTTCCAACACAAAGTGTATTGACAAAATTGCACAGTGAATTTTACATAGCATTCAATCAACACAGCATCATTCTGTCTACAGAATATGAAGACTTGAATGAAAGTAAATGCACTGCATGTCACCTATAGCTTTCATTAAATCAGTAATAATTAAATGGAAGTTAATTACATGTGAACGTATAAGCTCCCGTACGAGAAAATCTAAAGTGAAAATTAATATATATTTCATCTGTGTTCATTTATTTCCTTCAGGTCCGGCATTTAGAGAAGGCATTACGCATCCGCCATCTATAATGTACAACTCCTACAGCTAATGCAACTTTGCACAGTATAAAATAACGCTTTCATAAACAAATTTCCGTACTCACCGTTAATCCCGGAGTGTAACACGAGAGGAGGCAACATAATGCAGGGCGAAATGTCTCCCAGTGTACTGCACCAACATCCAGTTTGATATGTAGGCCTCTCTAGTGCATAGAAAATATTTCATAATACGGTGACCACAGTAGCTGAACGAAGGTTACTGTGTTACTACAACGAATATATAATGTAACTTACAGCCTATCAAATCCCCACCCGTGTCAATGAATTTAATGTTCGGTAAATATGGCTGCTAACCCGAAAACAAATTATTCTTTCTCTTACACTGTAGGACACTATCACCTCAGTCTGGTGATGTCTGCACTGAATCATGTAATGCCAACGACGAATATGAACGTTAGTATTCGTCGACAAGCTGCAAAGCTCCACAGAACACATTAGAATATAAAACACAAAACACATGCATTACATTCCCTCTAAATTCACAACGCCAAGACTGATCCGCACACACAATGTCGCCATTCACCAATATACCACTCACACTAACCCCTACACCACGGCTGTTCAGAAAGACGAATTATGCAATGTGTTCGCTGCTCAGGTTTCTGCAGCGGGTGCTTTCATTGCACCGTTAGCGAAACGTGGTCTCAAGTTTCACTGTAAAGGGTTGATGATTCATGTGGAATGAAAAAGGTAAATGGCAATGCACATGCCATACGCAACAAATAAAACTAGTCACACGGTTGCACGGATTGCACATTTTAATTTAAGAATGAATTGTGTACTCATGTTACAGTGTTTTGTGGGGTAATATGGGACAGACAAGGCCAAGACGCAATTTAACGTACCCAAAAACCCACAACACTGCTGCCAACTTATGCGAACAAATCACCGCAACAGTTTTTGGCATTCTTAACGAACCACAAAAACGCCCAATGTGGAGACCATGTCCGTCCGCCCCTCTGGCTTTCAGTCTGTTACCTAGCATCAGTGACCAAACCGTTTGTCGGAGATTCACAAATTCGGTATTGTGATGTTCTTTAAGAGAAGTTGTGCAAACATTCATGACATCGGGGCAATGAAGGCTATACTTTTCTAGGGATGTGAACGAATTTCTTTCTGTACTTACCACATTTATTATCCATATGGGTGAAATTCGGAATAACGGATATGCACATAATACTGTTCAGGAATTGTGAATTTTGGAGAAATCGGCGCAGGAAAGGCTCTACTTTTCTTACGAGCGTAAGTGAAATTACTCTCTGCGGGTGCCATATAAACGTACGATATTTTGAAAGTAAAGAACGTGTTGGTAAAGTTTGTGAATTACGTCACGGACACACCATCTGCAATGCTGTTATTAGAAACGGATGAGGCAGAGTTATCTGAATTGGTCTGAATTATATTGACAGTAAAACACTGTTCCAAATATTTTTGAAAAACCACGGAACCTACTTAGGCATACCCGTAAAGCAGTACTAATCTGTCTTAAGTAACCGCCTGACAATGCTGCTTGTTGAATGCACTTCTCTTCATAGTCACGTTGTAATAGTTATTCGATGTGGACAAAGTAAGCGGAAATTGAGTTCGGAGGGGGGGGGGGGGGGACCCGCCACTTAAAAAACCTCCTTTTTCCCCCCAAAAGAAACCCTTTTTTATAACCCTGTTTTTACTTGTGCCAAAACT